>Ga0194137_10001757_pt1 | contig 13054 bp, 11 predicted proteins | sample TARM_MetaG_T3_14_FD_134025 | JGI IMG/M metagenome (GOLD analysis project Ga0194137, IMG submission 134025) | Freshwater microbial communities from Pennsylvania, USA, analyzing microbe dynamics in response to fracking - TARM_MetaG_T3_14 (version 2) | ecosystem: Environmental > Aquatic >... | reverse complement strand
ATGTGGCCGGGCATGATGCCGATCTTGATTTCGTCGGGCGTGATCAGGCCGGGGCAGTTCGGTCCGAGCAGCAGGGTCTTGCTGCCGGCCTTGGCCATGCGGTCCTTGAGCGCGAGCATGTCGCGAACCGGAATGCCTTCGGTGATGCAGATGGCCAGTTCGAGTTCGGCTTCGACGGCTTCCCAGATCGCGGCTGCCGCGCCTGCCGGCGGAACGTAGATCACGGAAACGGTGGCGCCGGTTTTTTCCTTGGCGTCCTTGACGTTGGCGAAAATCGGAATGCCTTCGAAGTCTTCGCCGGCTTTCTTCGGATTGACGCCGGCGACGAACGCGTTCTTGCCGTTCGCGTAGTCGCGGCACATGCGGGTGTGGAACTGGCCGGTCTTGCCGGTGATGCCTTGCGTGATGACTTTGGTGTCTTTATTGATCAGAATCGACATATTTCTTCCCTCGATTATTTACCGTTGGCCGCGGCGACGACTTTCTGCGCGGCTTCTTCCATGGTGTCGGCCGAGATGATCGGCAGGCCGGATTCGGCCAGCATCTTCTTGCCCAGGTCTTCGTTGGTGCCCTTCATGCGCACGACGAGCGGCACCTTGAGGGAAACTGCCTTGGATGCGGTGATCACGCCTTCGGCGATCACGTCGCAGCGCATGATGCCGCCGAAGATGTTGACCAGGATGGCTTTCAGGCCGGGGTTCTTCAGCATGATCTTGAAGGCTTCGGTGACCTTCTCCGCTGTCGCGCCGCCGCCGACGTCGAGGAAGTTGGCCGGCTCGCCGCCGAACAGCTTGATGGTGTCCATGGTGGCCATGGCCAGGCCGGCGCCATTGACCAGGCAGCCGATATTGCCGTCGAGGGAGATGTAGGCGAGGTCGAACTTGGAAGCTTCGACTTCAGCCGGATCTTCTTCGTCGAGGTCGCGCATGGCGACAATCTCGGGCTGGCGGAACAGCGCGTTGGAGTCGAAGTTGAATTTCGCGTCCAGGGCGATGACCTTGCCGTCGCCGGTCAGGATCAGCGGGTTGATTTCGGCGAGCGATGCGTCCGTTTCCCAGTAAGCCTTGTAGAGCCCCTGCAGCTGCTTGCGCGCATCGGCGATGGAGCCGGCGGGCACGCCGATCTTGGCGGCGATGGAATCCGCGTCGGCATCGGTCAGGCCGGTTGCCGGGTCGATCACGACCTTGTGGATGAGTTCAGGATGCTTCTCGGCGACTTCCTCAATGTCCATGCCTCCTTCGCTCGACGCCATCAGCACGACGCGCTGGCTGACGCGGTCGGTCACCATGGAAACATAGAGTTCCTTCTTGATGTCGGCGCCTTCTTCGATCAGCAGGCGGCGCACCTTCTGGCCTTCCGGGCCGGTCTGGTGAGTGACGAGCTGCATGCCCATGATGGCGTCAGCGTATTCCTTGACCTGGTCGAGCGACTTGGCAACCTTGACGCCGCCGCCCTTGCCGCGGCCGCCCGCATGGATTTGTGCCTTGACGACCCACACCGGGCCTCCGAGGGTTTCGGCCGCCTTGACCGCTTCTTCAACGGAAAAGCACGGGATACCGCGCGGAACCGTCACTCCGTACTTGCGGAGGATTTCTTTGCCCTGATACTCATGGATTTTCATGCGAGCTTCCCTTCAGACGCTTAGTAAAAAATTGAAACTTGTGGATTAGCTGGGTTCGGTTGTGGTTTCCGACTTTACCGCCCAGCGCGGATAGAATCGTGCGACCGCCGCGCCGTCGGTGCGCAAGGCATGGCAGCGGTCGAGTTGAAATGGTTTGTGCTGCTGATCGTCGCGGTCGCCGTCGCGGGTGTCGATGACATCGCCGGCGAAGGCCTGGATCGCCGAGGTCGGCAGGACCTGCGCGAGTTCGGTCAGGTGCGTGCAGCCCTGGATACCCGCCATGCGCTGCCTGACGCCTTCGCGGAAACCCTTGAGCAGGTTGAGTCCGACCAGCTTGCCGTAGTCTGGGCCGATGGTGTCGCAATGCCCCGGATAAGGCACGGCGTCGGATACGGCTTCTGCGGCAACGACATTGAGCTGCAGGTCGATGGTCAGGCGCAGCCAGAGATCATGGATGGGTTCGCCGGCCGGCCGCACGCCGGATGCGAGCTTGCTGTCACGGGTTTTTGTATCGGTGATGTGCGCGTCGATGTCCCACAATCCGTCATCGCGTGCGAACGCTTGAACTTGGATTGCGCGGGTGTGCCTCAGGGCACGGCGTGATGACGGCGGAGATAAGGGCATAACAACCAATGCCTGTGAAGCGGCCAAAATATGCCGCATTTGCGTGTCGCTGCCGCAGCTTCTACGGCAGCAGCCGCTCATGCGGCGCTGCAAAAACTTCGAAAGTGTAGCACAGGTCCGGAGTACATAGCCAATCTGAAATTGCCAGATTGAAAGTTAGCCGGAGTTATCAATAAATTACCGCACTTTAGCGGCGCACCCGCGCAAGGCATTCACCGGGCGAATATCAAGAGTTTTGTTTTGCCTATAACCTGTCCAATGCGCGATGCGGCATTGCAACGAGTGCTTATTCGTCGCCGGCTTCGGCGGCGCGCATGGCGGCCTGAATGGCTGAATGGGAAAAGCCGCGCTGCTGCAGAAAACGCATCTGCTTTGCACGTTCGGCCGCATCGGCGGGCGGCTGGCGGAAACGCCTGGACCAGACCTCCTTCGCGCGCGATGCTTCATCCTGCACCAGATTGGACTTGATCTCGCTCAGCGCTTCGCCATCGATGCCATGGCTTTGCAGTTCCAGGAGGATGCGGGAATTGCCGAAACGTGATGCGCGGCGGTGGACCAGGGACTCGGAAAAGCGGGATTGGGAGAGGAATTTGGAGGCTTCGAGCCAGTCGAGCAGAGCCTCGACATCGTCGCCCTCCTGTGCATAGCGGGAGAGCTTGCGTCCCAGTTCGAGACGGCTGTGCTCGCGGGAAGAGAGATACTTCAGAGCCCGCGCTTTCAGGCTCATTTGAGGCTTTGCCATGATGGATCAGAATGAGGATTGCACCGGTTTATCGGATTGCAGGTACTCTCACTGCAAATGCATTGCAATGCAAGCCCGAACAAGCCAAAAAACCCTGGATATCTCCAGCCTCAGCGGCTCGCGATCCGCTTGTGCCGGGCAGATATCAAGAACACCTTGCCGGAATCATGCCGTCGTTACATAGCCGGCCCGAAAAATGCACCATTTTTCGGGCCGAATCAATAAATGGCGGCTTCCGGCTTCAACGCTCCATTGCATCTTCAAACTGCAGCGCGGGCTCTCTCACGCGAAGTAACCACAAACTGCATTGACTTGAAAGAAAAAGGCAGAATCAATACACGAATGATTCTGCCCCTACCCTATTGCTTGATCACTCTTCAGCAGCCTGGGCAGCTACCGAAGGATTTGCGCTTGCCGGCGGCAGTTCCGGTACGCCAAGCGAAGCACGAACCTTGTTTTCGATCTCGCGCGACAGCTCCGGATGCTCTTTCAGATACGTACGGGCGTTGTCCTTGCCCTGACCGATACGTTCGCCGTTGTAGCTGTACCATGCACCCGACTTCTCGACGATCTTGGCTTCGGCGCCCAGATCGAGGATTTCGCCTTCACGGGACGTGCCTTCGCCATAAAGGATGTCGAAGTGGGCTTCCCTGAACGGAGGCGCCACCTTGTTCTTGACGACCTTGACCTTGGTTTCGTTGCCGATCACTTCGTCGCCCGACTTGATCGAGCCGGTGCGGCGGATATCCAGGCGAACCGACGCGTAGAACTTCAGCGCATTGCCGCCGGTCGTGGTTTCCGGGTTGCCGAACATGACACCGATCTTCATGCGGATCTGGTTGATGAAGATGACCAGGGTATTGGTGCGGTTGATGCTGCCGGTCAGCTTGCGCAGCGCCTGGGACATCAGACGGGCCTGCAGACCCGGCAGGGAATCGCCCATGTCGCCTTCGATTTCGGCACGCGGCGTCAGCGCGGCGACGGAGTCGACCACCACCAGGTCGACGCTGCCGGAACGCACCAGCGCGTCGCAGATTTCAAGTGCCTGCTCGCCCGTGTCGGGCTGGGAAATGAGCAGGTCGGAAAGATTGACGCCCAGTTTCTGCGCATAGACCACGTCAAGCGCATGTTCCGCATCGATGAAGGCGCAGGTGCCGCCCAGCTTCTGCATTTCCGCAATCGCCTGCAGGGTCAGCGTGGTCTTGCCGGAGGATTCCGGTCCGTAGATTTCGACCACGCGACCGCGGGGCAGACCGCCGACGCCGAGCGCGATGTCCAGACCGAGAGAACCCGTCGAAACAACCTGCACTTCTTCCGCGACCGCGCCATCGACCATGCGCATGACGGAGCCCTTGCCGAACTGCTTTTCAATCTGAGCCAGCGCCGCGGCGAGTGCCTTGCTCTTTTCCGGGTTTTGCGCTGTTTTCTTGTCGTCCATAACTGTATTCTTTCGACGGTTAAGTATTCAAATTAGAGTTCACTGTAGTGAGTCTCTTATCTGGAGGCGGCATTTGAAGTCACAAGACATACTGTATAAAAAAACAGTGATCGACGCAAGCACCAAATTACATCAATTTTCATCCGCGGCAAAGTTGACTAATATGAATCTCGTGTACTTTCGTGGTGCGCCTTGATGGCGTTACCGAAAAGCAATAGACTTGTTCCACTCTGATTGCCGGGCCCGACCATGCGCATCCTGCTTGCCGAAGACGATAGTGTACTTGCCGACGGACTCACCCGCTCACTGCGCCAGTCCGGCTATGCGACCGATTGTGTCAAGAATGGACAGGAAGCCGATTCGGCGCTGTCGACCCAGGACTTCGATCTGCTGATTCTCGATCTCGGCCTGCCCAAGATGCCCGGTCTTGAAGTCCTGCGGCGGCTGCGGGCACGCAACTCCCGGTTGCCGGTGCTCATCCTTACCGCCGGCGATTCGATCGAGCAGCGCGTCAAGGGACTCGATCTGGGCGCGGACGACTTCATGGCCAAGCCGTTCGCCCTGTCCGAACTCGAGGCCAGGGTGCGCGCGCTGACCCGGCGCGGCGCCGGAGGCGGACCGACCGTCATCAAGCACGGCCCGCTGTCGTATGACCAGGTCGGGCGCATTGCCTACATCAATGATCAGATGCTCGACCTCTCGGCCAGGGAACTGGGCCTGCTGGAAGTGCTGCTGCAGCGGACCGGCCGCCTCGTGTCGAAGGAGCAGCTGGTCGACCACCTGTGCGAATGGGGCGAGGAAGTCAGCAACAATGCGATCGAAGTCTACGTGCATCGCCTGCGCAAGAAAATCGAGGTCGGCGGCGTACGCATCGCCACCGTCCGCGGGCTGGGCTACTGCCTGGAAAAATTCTCCGATTCCGCCCATCACGCCGCGCCACCCAACTGAAATTTTCCATGAGTGATGCACGTCATGCAGATGCCGATGGCAAGGAAAAGCCCGCCGCGACATCGTCCATCCTGTATGACCCGGTCGCCACGCAGCCCGAGGAACGCATCCAGCGTTCGCTGTTTGGCGAAATCCTGGACTGGATGCTGGTGCCGCTGCTGCTGCTGTGGCCGATGAGCATCGCGATCACCTACCTGGTGGCGAAATCGATCGCCAATCACCCCTTCGACCGCGCCCTGGACGACAACGTCATCGTACTTGCCCAGCAGGTCAAGGAAGTCAACGGCAAGGTCGTCGCTCCGCTGTCGGGAGCGGCCAGGGATATCCTGCGCGCGGACGACATCGACAATGTCTTTTTCCAGATCATCGGCCCCAACGGGGAACTGATCGACGGCGACCGCGAGCTGCCCTTGCCGGCGGACGAGGAAAAGCCGGTATCGGGCTCGGTCCAGTTCCGCAACGACACGATGCGCGGCACCGATGTGCGGGTGGCGTATGTGTATGTCGATCTGCGCCGCACCCGCACGCCTGCCAACGGCAGGAAGGATTCCATGGTGGCCCTGATCCAGGTCGCCGAAACGCTCGACAAGCGCGCCTTCCTGGCCAATGAAATCATCAAGGGCGTGATCCTGCCGCAGTTCATCATCCTGCCGGTGGCCCTGGCCCTGGTGTGGTTCGCCCTGTCGCGCGGACTCTCGCCGCTGGCCGAACTGCAGCAGCGCATCCGCGCCAGGCGCTCGGACGACCTGAGCCCGATCGATTCCGGCCAGGTGCCGGAAGAGATTTCACCGCTCGTGCGTTCGCTCAACGAGATGCTGGAGCGGCTGTCGCAGAGCATACAGATGCAGAAGCGCTTCATCGCCGATGCGGCCCACCAGATGAAGACGCCGCTGGCCGGCATGCGCATGCAGTCCGAGCTGGCCCTGAGGGAAGAGCGGCCCGAGGAAATCCACCGCTCGCTGGAACAGCTGTCGAAGAGCTCGGAAACGGCGACCCGCCTGGTCAACCAGCTGCTGTCGCTGGCCCGCGCCGAAAACCAGAATCCCGAATCCAGCTCCTTCGTGCCGGTGGAGCTGTCGGAACTGGCTCGCAATGTCGTGCACGACTGGGTGCAGCAATCCTTCGCGCACCGGATCGATCTCGGCTTCGAGCAGCCCGGCCATCCGATCATGGTCAAGGGCAATCCGATCATGCTGCGGGAGCTGCTGACCAACCTGATCGACAATGCGCTGCGCTACACGCCGGCCGGCGGCAGCGTCACCGTGCGGGTGCGCGCCAATGCCGCCCAGGAGCAGGCCATCCTGGAAGTGGAGGATACCGGCCCCGGCATTCCGCCGGCCGAGCGGGCGCATGTGTTCGAGCGTTTCTACCGCATTCTCGGAAGCAATGTCGAGGGAAGCGGACTGGGCCTGGCCATCGTGCGCGAGATCGCGCAGCAGCACGACGCCATCGTCGACATCTTCAACAATCCGCATTCCCATGATCCCAAACATCCCGGCTGCCTGTTCCGCGTCACCCTGCGCATGGAGCAGCGTCCCGAATTCATCGAGGACATAGGCTGATGAGCGCGGAAAAGATCCTCCAGAAGCGAGCCCTTTACTGGCGCCGCGTGCGCCGCCTGACGGCCGTGCTCATCTCGGCCTGGTTCCTGACGACGTTCGTCTTCATCTTCTTTGCCCGCGAATTTTCCGCGCTCACGATCCTCGGCTGGCCGGTGTCCTTCTACATGGCGGGCCAGGGGTTGACCGTGCTTTACCTCCTGATCATTGCCGTCTACATACGGCGCATGGGCAAGCTCGACCGGCTGCTGGAAAACGAGATACGCGATGCCGAATAGCGCCTTCTTTCATCGGCTGATCCGCTATTACGGCTGGTATACGCTGGGCTTCATTGCCTTCCTGGCCGCCCTGTCCATCCTGGAAAAGGAAGGCTTCCCGCGCGCCTGGATCGGCTACATGTTCATGTTCTCGACCATCGTGCTGTATGCGGGCATCGGCGTGCTCAGCCGCACCTCGGACGTGTCCGAATACTATGTGGCCGGCCGCCGCGTGCCGCCGATGTTCAACGGCATGGCGACCGCCGCCGACTGGATGTCGGCGGCCAGTTTCATCAGCCTTGCCGGCGGACTTTACGTGCTGGGGTTCGACGGTCTCGCCTACATCCTCGGCTGGACCGGCGGTTTCTGTCTGGTCGCCCTGCTGATCGCGCCCTACCTCAACAAGTTCGGCCAGTACACGATTCCCGACTTTCTCGCCGTCCGTTATTCCGGCAGCAACAACGGCAGCATGGTCAGGGTCCTGGGCGTACTGGCCACGGTGCTGGTGTCCTTCACCTACGTGGTGGCGCAGATCTACGGCGTCGGCCTGATCACCTCGCGCTTCACCGGCGTCGATTTCTCGGTCGGCATCTTCCTCGGTCTTGCCAGCATCCTGGTCTGCTCCTTCCTCGGCGGCATGCGCGCCATCACCTGGACCCAGGTGGCGCAGTACATCATCATGATCATCGCCTACATGATTCCGGTGGTCTGGCTGTCGGCCAAGCATACCCATGTGCCGATTCCGCAGGTGGCCTACGGTTCGGCGCTGGCCAAGCTGAGCGAGCGCGAAAAGGCATTGAATCTCGATAAAGGCGAACAGCAGGTCAGGACCATTTTCCTGGAGCGCGCCCGGCAGTACGAGGAAAAGCTGAAGACCCTGCCCAAGTCGTGGGAAGAGGGCTTTCAGGATGCCCAGTGGCATGTCGACAGCCTCAAGCGCGGCAATGCCTCGCTCATCGAGATCAAGGCGGCCGCCCGCGCGCTCGCCAATTATCCCAAGGACCCGGCGGAAGCCAGGCGGAAATGGACGGAAGCGCGCGCCTACAACCTGGCACGGTCCGAGCCGCTGGTGGCGCATGAAGAACCGTTTCCCGGCAAGACCAGGGAAGCCTCCGACAACAAGCGCAACAATTTCCTGGCGCTGGTGCTGTGCCTGATGATGGGCACGGCGGCGCTGCCGCATATTCTGGTTCGGTTCTATACGACGCCGACGGTGAAGGCGGCGCGCCGGTCGGTGTTCTGGTCGCTGTTCTTCATCATGCTGCTCTACATCACCGTGCCGGCGCTGGCGGTGCTGGTGAAGTACGACATCTACACCTCGCTGGTCGGCACTTCCTTTTCCAAGCTGCCGGCCTGGGTGTCGTATTGGGCGAGCATCGACAAGATCAATCCGCTGGTCACGATCACCGACATGAACCGCGACGGCATCGTGCAGCTGGCGGAAATCGTGATGGACGGCGACATCGTGGTGCTCGCCACGCCGGAGATCGCCGGCCTGCCCTACGTGATTTCCGGCCTGATCGCCGCCGGCGGCCTGGCCGCGGCGCTCTCCACCGCCGACGGCCTGCTGCTGACCATTTCCAATGCGCTGTCGCACGACATCTATTACAAGACCGTCGACCCGAAGGCCTCGAGCCAGAAGCGGGTGACCATTTCCAAGCTGCTGCTCCTGGTGGTGGCGCTGGTGGCCGCCTATGCCGCGTCGCTCAAGCCGGGCGACATCCTGTCCATGGTGGGCGCGGCCTTCTCGCTGGCCTCGTCGGCCCTGTTTCCTGCCCTGGTATTGGGCGTTTTCTGGAAACGTGCGAACCAGCAAGGTGCAATCGCCGGCATGCTGACCGGCTTCGCCGTCTGTGTGTATTACATGGTCCGCACCTATCCTGCGCTCGGCGGCTCGTCCATCAACCAGTGGTTCGGCATCGCGCCGATTTCCGCCGGCGTCTTCGGCGTGCCCGCCGGATTCGCCGCCATCACGCTGGTGAGCCTGCTGACGCGCGCACCGGATCAGCGCACCGGCGCGCTGGTCGATCATATCCGCACGCCGTAACCGGCCTGTGACATGCGTGCCGGCATTCCTGCTGGCACGTTTCTGGCATTGGCATGACGAAGCGCAGCGAGCAGGCGGCTCAGCTGCGCTAAGCTGCAAATATTTCCCCCTATTTGAATACGCAAACAGAGCAGGCCATGCCCAATTTTTTCAATGAGATGTATTCGGACGGATCATCGCAGGTGCGCGAGCACTACCGCGAATTGAAGGCCTGGCTGGACGAACAGACGCCCGACACGGTGGCGGCGAAGCGCGGCGAAGCCGACCTGATATTTCGCCGCGTGGGCATCACCTTCGCCGTCTATGGCAATGATGCCGGCACCGAGCGCCTGATCCCCTTCGACATCATTCCCCGCATCATCCCGGCGGCGGAATGGACGACGCTGGAAACCGGCCTGGTGCAGCGGGTGAAGGCGCTCAACATGTTCATCCATGACATCTACCATGACCAGAACATCGTCAAGGCAGGCGTCATTCCGGCCGAGCAGCTGTTCAGGAACGCGCAATACCGCCCCGAGATGCAGGGCATTTCCGTAGCCTCCGACATCTATGCCCACATCGCCGGCATCGACATCGTGCGCGCCGGCGAAGGCGAGTTCTACGTGCTGGAAGACAACCTGCGTGTGCCGTCCGGCGTGTCCTACATGCTGGAAGACCGCAAGATGATGATGCGGCTGTTCCCGGAACTCTTCTCGCGCTACAAGGTGGCGCCGGTCGCGCACTACCCGGACATGCTGCTCGACAACCTGCGCTCGGTGGCGCCGATGGGAGTCAGCGATCCCACCGTGGTGGTCATGACGCCGGGCATGTACAACTCCGCCTACTTCGAACATGCCTTCCTGGCCCAGCAGATGGGCGTCGAACTGGTCGAGGGCAAGGACATGTTCGTCGACGACAATGCGGTCTTCATGCGCACCACGCGCGGACCGAAGCGGGTCGACGTGATCTACCGCCGCATCGACGACGATTTCCTCGATCCGCTGGCATTCCGCCCCGATTCCTCGCTGGGGGTGCCGGGCCTGCTCTCCGTCTACCGCGCCGGCCGCGTGACGCTGGCCAATGCAATCGGCACCGGCGTGGCCGACGACAAGTCCATCTATCCCTTCGTGCCGGACATGATCCGCTTCTACCTGTCGGAAGAACCGATCCTGAACAATGTGCCGACCTACCAGTGCCGTAAAAAGGAAGACCTGGAATACACGCTCGCCCATCTGCCCGAGCTGGTGGTCAAGGAAGTGCACGGCGCCGGCGGCTATGGCATGCTCGTCGGGCCTGCTTCCACCAGGGCCGAAATCGACGCCTTCCGCGAGCGCGTGATCGCCAAGCCGGACGGCTACATCGCCCAGCCCACGCTGGCCCTGTCGGCCTGCCCGACCTACGTGGAATCGGGCATCGCGCCGCGCCATATCGACCTGCGGCCCTTCGTCCTGTCGGGCAAGACGGTATCGATGGTCAAGGGCGGCCTGACGCGCGTGGCCCTCAAGGAGGGCTCGCTGGTGGTGAATTCGTCGCAGGGCGGCGGCACCAAGGACACCTGGGTTTTGGAGAAATGAGATGCTGAGCCGCACCGCCGATCACCTGTTCTGGATGGCACGCTACACCGAGCGGGCCGAAAACACCGCACGCATGCTGGACGTCAACGTCCAGACCGCCCTCATGCCGCAGTCGGCGCATGCCGCCGAGCAAGGCTGGCGGGCCATGCTGGGCATTTCCGAATTGCTGCAGGCCTTCGACAACAAGTACGGGCTGCTGACCGCCAGGGACGTGCTCGATTTCATGGTGCGCGACCCGGACAATCCCTCGTCCATCGTGTCCTGCCTGACACAGGCGCGGGAAAACGCGCGCGCCGTGCGCGGAACGCTGACCACCGAAGTCTGGGAAACGCAGAATGCGACCTACCTGGAACTGCAGAACAAGCTGCGCAGCGGCCTGCTCGAGCGCGATCCCAGCCAGTTCTTCGAATGGGTCAAGTACCGCTCCCATTTGTCGCGCGGCGTCACCATCGGCACCATGCTCAAGGACGAGGCGTTCTACTTTATCCGCCTCGGAACCTTCCTCGAGCGCGCCGACAACACCGCCCGCATCCTGGACGTGAAATTCCACGGCGCCCGGTCGAACGCCTATGCCGACGAGCCGCCCGAGGAGGAATCCCGGCGCGACTTCTATTACTGGGCGGCGATCCTGCGCTCGGTATCGGCCTTCGAAATCTACCGCAAGGTGTACCGCGACGTGATCACGCCGGAACGGGTGGCCGAACTGCTGATGCTGCGCGGCGACATGCCGCGTTCGCTGCTGGCCTGTCTCGAGGAAGTGGTCGGCAACCTGCAGCATGTGCGCAATGACGTCTCGGCCGATACTGAACGCTTCGCCGGCAGGCTGCATGCCGAACTGAAGTTCGGCAACATCCATGAAATCCTGAAAGACGGGCTGCACGATTACCTCACCCAGTTCCTCGAACGCATCTACGAACTGGGCAACCGCGTCAGCCGCGACTTTCTCGTTCCGCTGGCGGCATGACCATGGCGCTCTCCATCCGCCACGAAACGGTGTACCACTACACCTCGCCGCTGAGCTACACCATCCAGCAGCTGCGCCTGACACCGCGTACCGAGCCGCACCAGCAGGTACGGTCCTGGTCGATCGCCACCACCGGGCGGCGCCACGGCTTCACCGACGCCTTCGGGAACCCCTGCCACATGCTGACCGTCACCGGCCAGCATGACGAGGTCCGCATCGTCGCGGAAGGCATCGTCGAGGTTGCGCCGCTCGACCGCGGACGGCTGCCGGATGCCTCCGGATTTTCTCCGCTGGTCTTCACCGTCCCTACCCGGCTCACCGAAGCCGACGAGGCCGTTCTTGAATTCGCGCATGCCTTCCTGCCGCAGAATGCGGACGGCAGCCGCCTGCTCGCCTTTTCCGACGCCATCCGCGACAAGGTGACCTATCAGAGCGGCGCCACGGTGGTCACCTCGACCGGTGCCGAAGCCCTCAAGCTCGGCCGCGGGGTCTGCCAGGACTATGCCCACCTCTTCCTGGCCTGCTGCCATGTGCAGGGCATCCCGGCGCGCTATGTGTCCGGCTATATCGATCCGGGCGACACCAGCCATGCAGAAAGCCATGCCTGGGTCGATGTCTGGGTCGAGGAAAGCGGCTACAGCGGCTGGTGCAGCATCGATATCACCCATGCGCGCTATGCCGATGCATCGCTGTGCCGGCTGGCGATCGGGCGCGACTACGACTCCGCCGCGCCGATACGCGGCGTGCGGCGCGGCGGCGGTACCGAAACACTGGATGTCAGGGTCGATATCGCCCTGAAATGAAGAAATGGCAAGCTTGTTGCATACCGACAAAATGCGCTGCACGGCGCACCAATTCGGACAGAAGCATAAGGGCATCCTGTAAAATCCCGATTTTGCATTCCCGCTTGCAACCATGACTTACTGCGTCGCCATACGCCTCGACTCGGGGCTGGTTTTCCTGTCCGACTCGCGCACCAATGCCGGGGTCGACCAGGTCAGCACGTTCCGCAAAATGACGGTATTCGAGAATCCCGGCGACCGCATGATGGTGCTGATGAGCGCCGGCAACCTGTCGATTTCGCAATCGGTGCGGCAGATGCTGGGCCATCCGTCGGCCACCGGCGGCAGGAGCATCTGGACGGCGAGCAGCATGGACGAAGCGGCGCAGATCGTCGGCGACGCGGTGCGGGCGGTGTACGAACGTGATGCGCGCTCATTGCGCGAATTCGGCATCGACTTCAATGTCAGCCTGATTCTGGGCGGCCAGATCAACGGCGAGCGCTGCCGGCTGTTCCAGAT
>Ga0194137_10001756_pt1 | contig 13057 bp, 12 predicted proteins | sample TARM_MetaG_T3_14_FD_134025 | JGI IMG/M metagenome (GOLD analysis project Ga0194137, IMG submission 134025) | Freshwater microbial communities from Pennsylvania, USA, analyzing microbe dynamics in response to fracking - TARM_MetaG_T3_14 (version 2) | ecosystem: Environmental > Aquatic >... | reverse complement strand
CCATCAGGCGTGCAATTTGCCCTATGCCGAGATGGGCTTCGAAGACATCAGCCGGGAAGTCTTCTCGCTGCACGATCAGGTCATCGCGCTATACCGCTACCTGGAAGGACGCGCCGACATCCCCGAGGCTCGGGATCTCGTTCGCGAGCTCTTGAAGCTGGAGGAACACGAGGCGATGCGTCTGTCCCAACAGATCAACCGAGCCCGAGACCTGTAGCCAGGCGCTGAACAGGGATCACCTTTCGCCCCCGGAGAAGGAGGACTCGACGATGCCAAGCCGCCGATCGGCCATTCTGGTGGTCAACTGCGGGTCATCCAGCCTGAAGTTTGCCGTATTCGGTCTGACGGAAGGGCTCGCACGGCTGGTTTGGGGATCGGCCAGTGGGATCGGCACGTCACAAGGCCGGCTCCAGATGTCGAGTGCACAGGGAACGGTTGACGACCACCCCGCGCGACTGGCTGATCATGCCACCGCCATCGAGAAGGTCGACACCCTTCTTCAACAGCAGACAAGCCGACTGGACCTCGTCGGCATCGGGCACAGGGTGGTCCATGGTGGCCCCGATTGCGACTGCCCCCAAAGGATCGATGCCTCCCTGCTGGACCGGCTTCACGCTCTGGTGCCACTGGCTCCGCTGCACCTGCCACACAACCTGGCCGGCATCACCGCCATGCGCACGCAGTTCCCCGACGTGCCCCAACTCGCCTGCTTTGACACGGCGTTTCATCACGGCCTGCCCGCGGTCGCCCGGCACACCGGCCTGCCCCGGGAATACGCGGCCCAAGGGGTGCGTCGCTACGGTTTCCACGGCCTCTCCTACGAGTTCATCGTCGACGACCTGAGACGGCGCCACGGCCCCGCAGCGCTCGACGAACGACTGATCGTCGCACACCTGGGCAACGGGGCGTCGATGGCGGCGATCCGCCACGGGCGCAGCGTCGAGACCACGATGGGCTTCAGCGCCTTGGGCGGCATGCCCATGGGTACCCGCAGCGGCGATCTGGACCCCGGTATCCTGCTCTATTTGGCCGGTCATGACGGGCTCGATGCCGCAGAGATCGAGGAACTTCTCTATCGACGCTCGGGGCTGCTGGGGCTTTCCGGGGTGAGTGCCGACATGCGGGAACTCCTGACGCACCGCGAGGACACGCCGGAGGCCACGCAAGCCGTCGACTTCTTCTGCCATCGTGCCCGCCACTTCATCGGTGCCCTGAGCGCCGCGCTCGGCGGGCTGGACCGGCTGATCTTCACCGGCGGCATCGGCGCGAACTCACCGGCGATCCGGGCACAGATCTGCGCAGGAATGGGGTATCTCGGCATCACACTGGAGGAAGGACGCAACCGCACGCCCGGGCCGGTGATTTCCGCCGACGAGGGCCCGGTCCGGGTAGAGGCCGTGGCCACCGATGAAGAACGGATGATCGCCCGGCACGTGCAGCGCACATTAACCAACACCCAGGAGGTGACATGACCCAGATGGCAACGCCAGTGGCCCTTGCGACGCTCGATGACCTGATTCAGCAGGCCGGTGGCGGTGACCCGATCCGCGTCGCCGTGGTCAATGCGGCCCAGGCGGCGGTGCTGGAGACGCTTCGCGAGGCGGCGAGGCGACGCATCGCCGAGCCGGTGCTCATCGGCCGCCCCGCCGAGGTCGTCGAGGCCGCCGCGGCGATCGGGTGGGACCTCGATCCACAAGCGATGATCGAGGCCGATTCGGATGTGGAGGCCGCCCGCATCGGGGTGGAGCTCGTGCAGGCCGGACGCGCGGATGCGCTGATGAAAGGGCACCTCCACACCGATACCTTCATGCATGCCCTGCTGGGCAATGGCCTGCGACAGCCCGGCCGGCGAGTGAGCCACGTCTTTTTGGTGGACGTGCCCGACTGCCCACGCCTGCTGGCCGTGACCGATGCGGCCGTGAACATTACCCCCGACCTCAATGCCAAGGCGCAGATTCTCCAGAACGCCATCGAGCTGATGCACATGATCGGGCTCGAGCGGCCACATGCCGCGGTCATTTCCGCCGTGGAAACGGTCAATCCGGCCATCGTCTCTACCCTGGATGCGGCCTGCCTGACCCTGATGGCCCGCCGCGGCCAGATTGCCGGCGCCGAGGTCGACGGGCCACTGGCCTTCGACAACGCCATCTCGGAACGGGCCGCGCGCGAAAAGGGCATCGACTCCCCGGTGGCGGGGAAGGCCGACATCCTGCTCATGCCGGATCTGGTGTCAGGCAACGTGTTGGCCAAGAACCTCGAGTACCATGCCGGCGCCACGGCGGCCGGGGTGGTCATGGGGCTGACGGTGCCGGCGGTACTGAGTTCCCGGGCCGACCCTCCCGAGGCACGCCTGGCCGGACTGGCCGTGGCGGCGCTGATGTACCGTGCGGGGATCCGCCTGCCCGTGCCCTCTCCTACCGAAGCGGAACCCACCTTCTGCTGTTCCCCGCAACCCGAGTCGGCCTGCCGCCCCATGGAGGTGCGCTGATGGACACCACGACCCGAACCAACATCGACGGGCCGGCAGCGAGCCCACCGGCGACGTCGACCGATCAGCGCCTGCACGCCATGGCGAGCCTCTTCACGGGTGGGCTGTCGCCGACCGCCGTCCAGCAGGCCTGGTGGGACTGGGCGCAACATCTGCTCCTGTCGCCCGACAAGCAGGCCGAACTCGCCGGCAAGGCCCTGCGTAAGTGGCAACGCTTCGGCGGTTACTGGGAGCAGGCTTGCCGGGCACCGTGCGAGCCCTGCATCGAGCCGTTACCCCAGGACAAGCGCTTTCGCGGCGAGGCCTGGCAGCGCTGGCCTTTCAACGTGCTCTATCAGGGTTTCCTGCTGCAGCAGCAGTGGTGGCATGCAGCCACCACCGGTGTACCGGGTGTCTCGCGCCACCATGAGGCGATGGTGAACTTCGGTGCACGACAGATACTCGACGTCTTCTCGCCGTCGAACTTCCTCGCCACCAACCCCGAATTGCTGGAGCAGACTCGGCGCGAGGGTGGCGCCAACCTGGCCCGCGGCGCCAGTAATCTGCTGGAGGACTGGCGCCGCCGGCAGGCCGGCGAGGGGCCTGTGGGCGTCGAAGCATACCGGGTCGGCCGAGACGTGGCGGTGACGCCGGGCAAGGTGGTCTACCGCAACCGGCTCATCGAGCTGATCCAGTACGCGCCCGCCACCCAGGAGGTCCATGTCGAGCCGGTGCTGATCGTGCCGGCCTGGATCATGAAGTACTACATCCTGGACCTCTCCCCGGAAAACTCCCTGGTTCGCTACCTGGTGGCGCAGGGCCATACGGTGTTCGTCGTGTCCTGGAAGAACCCGGGCAGCGAGGAGCGGGACCTGGGCATGGCCGACTACCGGCGGCTGGGGGTCATGGCGGCCCTCGACGCGGTCACGGCCATCTGCCCGCAGCAGCGTGTCCACGGCGTGGGCTATTGCCTGGGCGGGACGCTGCTGTCGATTGCCGCGGCCGCCATGGGCCGGGACGGTGACAATCGCCTGGCCAGCCTGACGCTGCTCGCCGCGCAGACCGACTTCAGCGAGGCCGGTGAGCTGATGCTGTTCATCGACGAGGATCAGGTGCGTTTCCTCGAGGACCTCATGGCCGTCAGGGGCTATCTGGACACCCGGCAGATGGCCGGCGCCTTCCAGCTGCTGCGTTCCCAGGACCTGATCTGGTCGAGGATGGTGCGCAGTTATCTCGCCGGCGAACGTCCGCCCATGTTCGACCTGATGGCCTGGAACGCCGACGGCACCCGCATGCCGGCGCGCATGCACAGCGAGTACCTCCGGTGGCTGTTCCTCGACAACGACCTCGCCGGTGGGCGCTACCGGGTGGACGGACGGCCCGTATCGCTGACCGACATCGAGATTCCCGTGTTCGCCGTCAGCACGCTCAAGGATCATGTCGCCCCCTGGCGCTCCGTCTACAAGGTCCAGTGGCTGACGCCGGCGGACGTCACCTTCGTGCTCTCCAGCGGCGGGCACAACGCCGGCATCGTCAACCCGCCCGGTGATTCCCGCCGCTTCCACCAGATCTCGACCATCCAGGCTGAGGACCCCTTCATGGATCCGGATGGCTGGCAGGCCACTGCCGCGCATCATGACGGCTCCTGGTGGCCCTGCTGGCAGGGCTGGCTGGAAGGTCACAGTACCCAGCGCATACCCGCTCGGGAGCCGGGGGTGACCAGAGGCTATCCAGCGCTGGACGAAGCGCCAGGGCGTTATGTACTGGAGTAATGAGCCCGTCCTGCGGGCCTGCTAGAGGAAGCGGTGCAACTGTAACCGCGAATTGACCCGAATGCGTAGCTCTCCATGAGCTGCCGAGCTGTGCCACTCAATGAGGTAACATCATGAAAGCACTCGTCTATCACGGACCGGGCCAGCGACGCTGGGAGGAAAAGCCGCGCCCGAGCATGACCAAGCCCACGGACGCGGTAGTGCGCATCACCCATACCACTATCTGCGGCACCGACTTGCACATCCTCAAGGGCGACGTGCCCGCCGTGGAGGATGGTCGTACCCTCGGCCACGAGGGCGTCGGCGTCGTCGAGGAAGTCGGCGACGGCGTCAGCCATATTCAGGTCGGCGATGAGGTGCTGATTTCCTGCATCACCTCCTGTGGCCGCTGCGACTATTGCAAGCGGGGTCTCTATGCCCACTGCCGCGACGGCGGCTGGATCCTCGGTCATCTGATCGACGGCACCCAAGCCGAGTACGTGCGTATCCCGCACGCGGACAACAGCCTGCACCGCTTGCCTAAGGACATGGACCGCGCCGCGGCGGTGATGCTCAGTGACATTCTGCCTACCGGCCATGAGATCGGCGCCTTGAACGGCGAGGTAGGGCTCGGCGACACGGTGGCCATTGTCGGCGCGGGGCCCATCGGCCTGGCGGCCCTGATGACCTCGCGCTTCTATTCTCCCGCACGGATTATCATGATCGACCCCGACGAGAACCGTCTGGCCATGGCCAAGCAGCTCGGCGCCACCGACACCATCGCCCGGGATCCACTCGACGCTATCGACGAGCTGACCGGTGGCGAAGGCGTGGACGTCGCCATGGAAGCAGTGGGAATCCCCGAGACCTTCGATATCTGCCAGCGCATCGTGCGCCCGGGGGGGCATATCGCCAATATCGGCGTGCACGGCAAGAGCGTCGAGTTCCGCCTGCAGGATCTCTGGATCAAGAATGTCACGGTGCGTACTGGCCTAGTGAACACCAACACGACCCCGGTGCTAATGCGCATCGTCGAGGCCGGTGGCGTCGAGCCCGCAGGTTTGGTGACCCACCGCTTCAAGCTCGACGACATCGAGAAGGCCTACGACGTGTTTTCCCGGGCATCGAAGGAGCAGGCCATCAAGATGCTATTGACGGCCGAGTAACCGATCCGGGGGGATGCGATGGGCGCCACCTGGGCCAAGGACTTCGCCCGCCACAATACCTGCGTCGCGGCCATCGCCCCCGGGGGGGGGCTACTGCATGGCCATGGTGAAGGCGATGCCCAATAAGAGCCTCGACAAGCTGCGTGCCAAGGCCGCCTCCGGCATCGAGCACTTCGGCGAACTACTCAATGGCCCGAGAAGCGAGCACCGCTGAACTGCATCTGCATCTTCAGCTTCATTTCAGCTTGCACAGCTATAATCAATGTCGTCAAACAGACTTGACGTCTGATCGAAATATCATGTGTTGCCCAGATTTACTCCATTCGGCCTCACCCACTTATATTACTACGGGGAATAAAAACATAATCTTTAAACCCATGATGACCCAGCCAACAAGTTGATTCAAGACATCAAGGCGAGGCAGGCGACTCCATAGCTCAGCACCTTCACCGACATGAACATCCATCTCACGGTAATCGTAGGAAAGGCGAGAAAGCCGGCACAATGAAAGTCACGGTGGTAATGAATTCGCTACGTCGCCGCCACTCGCGACAGCCTTTTTGAGATGGGGTTCGAGGAACTCTAAGGCGTGGCGTTTGGGCGTGTCGTTTCGTGGCACAAGGGTAAAGTGACCCAGTGAGATTCGTCTCATCAAAACTATGCCGCCCCAGGACTAAATCACCAACGACCGTGTCGACAGCGAACCCATAGCCCTGCGCTCTTACGGCCTATTTCAGCAAAGATAAGGAAGTAAAGCATGAAACGCAAATCAATACGGCCATGGCTCAACTCCATGGTGGCGGGTGTGATGATGGGAGCATCGATCACTGCGATGGCGTCTGGTAATCACGCCTTCGTGCCGATGGGCTTGGCAGATGCCGTCGGCGTGATCGACCTGGAGAGCTACCAGATGACTGCCACCATACCGGATACCATTAATACGCACGGCTCGGCATTAACACCGGACGGTAAGTATCTGGTTGCCGGCAGCCTCACGCCGCGCGATACCGAGGAAAATGTCAGTCGTCCGGAGGGCATGACGGAAGACGAACATGCGGCACATCACGGTGGGAGCGGGAAGGCCCCGGCGGATGAGCAAAGCACCGGCCTACTGTATGTAGTGGATACGACCACCCATTCCATCGTGCGAAAGCTGGAAGTCCCCAGCCCGGTTCACCATGTGTTGGTGACGGCCGATGGTCGCTATGCCGTCTCCACTCATCCCATGGGGGGTGGCATCAGTATCGTTTCGCTAAATTCCGGCCAGGTTGTCGCGACAGTGGCCACCGGACCGGCCCCGAACTACGTCACCGAAACTGAAGACGGCCAATCGCTGTTGGTCAGCAACACGGGGAATGGGACGGTCAGTGAGATCGATACCCAGAACTGGTTCGTTGAACGCAACATGCGGATCGGCGGCAGCCTGGGGCACATGGTCCTATCACCCGACAATGACCGGCTCTACGTCAATGATGATTCGGCCGGGCGCGTCGTTGCACTCGATCTGTCTACCGGCACCGTGGCGGGTGAATATACAGTGGGCAAAGCCCCCCATGGCGTCGGCTTGAGCCCAGATGGGCAGACGCTGTACGCGACGAGCCAAGGTGACGACCGGCTTGTCAGGATCACACTCGACGACGGGACTCGGCAAAGTATCGACCTGCCCCCGGCCCCCTACCATCTGGCAGTGGCTCCAACTGATGGTCGGTTGCTTGTCACCAGTAGCGAGGAAAGCAAGCTCTGGGTAATCGACCCAATCACTCTCAATATCCAGCACGACATACCACTTAATGGGATAGGTCACCAGATATCTCTGGCCCCGCGTTAAGACAGCACTCTTGCTGCCGATTGCGAGCGGAACCTATCAACCTAGATAGCATCCACCCGAGAAGTGACATGACCCAGACGGCAACGCCAGTGCCTATTGCAACGCTCGATGACTTGGTGCAGCGGGCTCGGAACGGTTACCTGCTCCGCGTTGCCTCCGTAAAAGCGGCACGGACGGCGGTGCTAGCCAGCGACTATGTCACTGGTGTTAACGGTGAGATATTCCAAGTCGATGCCGGCTTTGATATCGCCAGCATGGTCTTTCACTAATGGCGGGGGTCCTCAGCAAATCAGGAGCCGGCTTCACGGCTCTGCTCGCCGCCACCTTAGTCGTCTTCCTCGGCTACGGTACGGTGCTGCCGATTCTGCCGCTGTTCCTCGACCGGGTGCTGGCAGTGACTACCCCCGGGGACGTATCGCTGCACACCGGGCTGCTGACGGGGGTGTATACGCTGGCCTTGTTCGGCTTTGCCCCACTATGGGGAAGTCTCTCCGACCGCCTGGGCCGTCGGCCCATCCTGCTATGGGGGCTGGCAGGGTTTGCACTGGCCATGCTGGGCTTCAGCCTGACTCGAAACCTGCCACTCGCCTATGGGGTACGGGCCCTTGCCGGCGCCTTTGCGGCAGCGGTGATCCCGGTGGCGTTGGCGCAGGCGGCCGAGTGTGACGACCCAACGCGCCGTGCACGGCGTTTTGCCTGGCTCAGTGCCGCCGCCACCTTGGGCTTCTTGTCCGGCCCCATGCTTAGCGGCTGGCTCGCCAGCATTCCCATGGTGATGCCTCAATCCGACATGGTCCTCGGCGGGCCAGTGGCATGGCCCTTCGTGGTCACGGCGGGATTCGCTGGTGCAGTGTGGCTGTTGATCTACCATCACGTCCGCGAACAGCCGGCTCACCGCCCGCCTTCCGACACGCATGCCTCCGAGCCGGACTCGACTCGAGCAATCGGTGGCTTCCTGACGCTGACGCTGCTGGCGATGCTCGGCCTGGGGGCCTTTGAGGTGGGGCTCAGCCTGCAGGCGAGGCAGTCTATTGGTCTCGACCCCTTCAGGGTCGGGTTGCTGTTCACGGAGTGCAGCCTGGTGATGCTGGCGGCGCAACTTCTGTGGTCGGCATACCCACCGAAACGCCTCTCTCCCAGCCATCTAATCGGCGGGTCCTTCCTGTTGATGGCCGTAGGCATTCTTGGCCTCCCGTATGCTTCGAACTTCTGGGGGGCATTCGTCGTGGTCGGGCTACTTGGCGCGGGATCAGGGCTGCTGGTTCCGCTACTGGCCTATCAGGTCTCCCTGGCCAGCGGGCCGGCACAGGGTGCGGCGCTGGGCAAGCAGACCGCCTTGGCCAGCCTTGGGCAAGCCGTGGGGTCTGCGGGCGCCGGATTGCTGTTCGCTGGCAGCGCGCTCGGCACATACTGGGGGCTTGCGATCGTGCTTTTCGTTACCGCCATCCTTACATTCTTTGTTCACTATCATCCTCGAGTGATAGCACTGGTTAAACACGCACCGCGTCAGAATTAATGACAGTATTTCATGGCGGAAACAGGATTTGGCAACCTGATTCTGCACACACGCCTCCTGCTTTCTTCGATCTTGATGCATATCAATGGACAGGTAGTATCACTGGTCTAAGGTGAGGGAGCCGTTTCTCGTCAAGTTGTCTGCCACCATGGCCAAGAGCCCACCGACACGCCGCCTCAGTCTTGCCCACGCCTTGTCGTGGCTGCGTATCGGTATAGTCGCACTGATGCTACTGGGTCTATTCCTGGTTGCGATTCAGTCCCACGCCCACCACGAGACTGCCTTCCTCCAGGGCAGCCCCCTAGCCGGGCAACACCTCGAGGCTCCCCAGGAGGCCCCCAGCTGCCACCATGGCCATGATACGAGTTCTCTCGTCGGTGCCCTGCCGCACGTGACGCAGCAGGACATCAAATTCGCTACCGTTCCTCCCTCCTTGGGCGGTATGGACCCGGCACCTCGGATACTCGCCAGCAGCGGTGTCCCGCAAGCTCTGCCCGACCCTTCTCCGGTTCCCGTCTATCTGCTGACACAACGTTTCAGATCCTGAGCCCTGGGTAATTCTCCTCACACCTAGTCACTGTTACATGGGATTGACCTCTGTGCAGCACGTAGCCGAATAATGTCAGCAAAGGGCCTGAATGGGCCCAACAGCTCGCTAGGAGAAGGATCATGGAAATTCGCAAGCATACTCTCGCTCTCGGACTCGCCCTGGCACTCGGTGCCAGTGGTAGCGGCATCGCTCTCGCCCAGAGCATGCCGACCAATCAGCCCAATCAGGGTAGCGGCATGACGGGCGGCAGCGGCGGCCAAGGCGGCATGGGCCCTGACATGAAGGGCGGAATGATGGGCGGCGGCCAGGGCGACATGGGGCCCGGCATGATGGGGGGAATGATGAGTGGCGGCCAGGGCGGCATGGGGCCCGGCATGATGAAAGGCATGATGGGTGGCGGGATGATGACCTGCCCGATGATGGGAGGCGCCGGCATGGGCATGATGCGGGAGGTGCTCGACCCGGAGCAGCACGACGAGATGCGCGCGCTGATGCAGGAGCATCGCCCCGCCCAGTTCGAGCGCATGGGCCGCCTGATGAACCTACGCGAGGACCTGATGGCGGAGATGCGCGGCGAGCGCCCCGATCCTGAGGAGGTCCAGGCCCTGCACGGTCGGATGGCCGAGCTTCACGGCGAGATGATGGCCGAGAGGGTGCGTCTGGAAAATACCATGAACGACCTGCTCACCGACGAGCAACGCCAGCAGCTTCAGCAGGCCACCCCTGAGAGTGACGTCGACCCCGAGGACCACGAGGCCCATCACTGACCGGGAGTGTCACAGACTCAGGCAACAGGACGGCCATTGTTGGCCGTCCACTCGGCAACGCCCGCAGGAGACAAGCGATGAGCGACTCGCCCCCCAGCACGATCACCCTGACGGTCCCCGGCATGGGCAGTGACCACTGTGCCGGCATCGTGCGCAAGACGCTCGAACGCCTCGATGGTGTGGGCGAGATCCAGACCAATATCGCCAACCACCATGTCAGCGTGACCATTGAAACAGGCGGGCCCAACGGCGACACCTTGAAAGATGCCGTCGAGGGCGCCGGCTATGACGTGGCCGCCGTCAGTGGTGGTACCGGCATGCAACAGGTCCGCCTGACCGTTCCCGGCATGGGCTCGGACCACTGCGCCGGCATCATCCGCAGTACCCTGGAGCGGCTCGAGGGTATCGAATCAATCGACACCAATATCGCCAGCCACCGTGTGGCGGTGACCGTCGCCCGGGATGGCCCCGATGGTGAGGCGATCAAGCGCGCCGTGGAAGGGGCCGGCTATGATGTGGCCGCCGTGCAGGCCGACGAGGCGGAGGATGCCGACAGCGACGCCGAGATCGAGGAGGCCTATCTTTCCCAGGCCCGCAAGCGGCTGATCATCGCCGCGGTCCCCACCACCCTGATCATGCTGCTGATGATGCCGCACATGTTCTGGCAGCCGATTCCCGGCTACCTGGCCATCATCGCCGTGCTGGCCTTCCCGGTGGTGTTTCTCCATGGCGGTATTGCCACCCACAAGTCGACCTGGCGCTCGCTGAAGAACGGCACCTTCAACATGGACGTGCTGATTTCCATGGGCAGCCTGCCGCCCTACCTGATCGGCCTAGTCGGCTTCGTCTACCCCATGACCTCATTCATCGAGATGGCCGCCACCATCATGACCTTCCACCTGCTGGGCCGTTACCTGGAGGCACTCGCCAAGGGACGCGCCTCCCAGGCCATCCGCCGCCTGATGACCCTGGGTGCCAAGACAGCACGCGTCGAGCGCGATGGCGAGGAAGTCGAGGTGGCGGTGAAGGAGCTGGCCCCGGGCGACATCATGGTCGTGCGCCCCGGCGACAAGATCCCCACCGACGGCGAGGTGGTCGAGGGCGAGAGCCATCTCGACGAGTCCATCGCCACCGGCGAGTCGATACCGGTCTACAAGAGCACCGGGGACAGCGTGATCGGTGCCACCATCAACAAGGAGGGACGCTTGCGGGTCAAGGCGACCCGCGTCGGCGGCGATACCTTCCTCTCCCAAGTGGTGCGGCTGATCGACCAGGCTCAGGGCTCGCGGGTACCGATCCAGGAATTCGCCGATCGCATGACCGGCCGCTTCGTACCGGCGGTGCTGGCCATCGCCCTGGCCAGCCTGGTGGCCTGGGCACTGTTCCCGGATGCCCTGCGACCGATACTCAACTGGGGTGCGACCTTCCTGCCCTGGGTGAACCCCGAGGCCGCCACGCCGGTGCTGGCGATTCTCGCCGCCATCGCCGTGCTGGTCATCGCCTGTCCCTGCGCCCTGGGCCTGGCCACCCCCACGGCGCTGATGGTCGGCTCCGGCATCGGTGCTGAGCGTGGCATCCTGATCCGTTCCGGCGAAGCGATCCAGACCTTCAAGGACGTCAAGGTGATGGTGCTCGACAAGACCGGCACCATCACCCGCGGCGAACCAAAACTCACCGAGGCCATCGCCGCCGAAGGCGTCGACGAAAACCGCCTGCTGACCCTGGCGGCGAGCGTGGAGAACGCCTCGGAGCACCCTATCGCCCGAGCCATCGTCGACGGTGCCCGGGAGCGTGATGTGAAACCCGGCGAGGTCAGCGAGTTCCGTTCCACCGGTGCGCGCGGTGTCTCGGGCAAGGTTGGCGACGAAGTGGTGCTGATCGGCAATCGCCGGTTGCTGGAAGAGGAAGGCGTGACCGGCCTCGAGGCCCTGGATGACGCCATGGGCGAGCTCGAGGGCAAGGGCCGCACCGTGGTAATCGTCGCCGCTGACGGCCAGGCACTCGGCCTAGTGGCCGTGGCCGACACCCTCAAGCAGGAGTCGGTGGAGGCCATCCGCGGCATGCATGATCTCGGTCTGCACGTGGTGATGATCACCGGCGACAACGAACGCGCCGCCCGCGCCGTGGCTGAAGAGGTGGGCATCGACGAGGTCCAGGCCGGTGTGCTGCCGGAAGGCAAGGTTGATGCCATCCGCGCGCTGCAGGAACAACACGGCAACCACGTGGCCATGGTCGGCGACGGCATCAACGACGCCGCGGCACTGAAGCAGGCCAACGTGGGCATCGCCATCGGTGCCGGGGCCGACGTGGCCATCGAGGCGGCGGACGTGACCCTGGTACGCGGCGAGCTCACCGCCGTGGTGGACGCCATGCACCTCTCGCGAGCCACCTTCGCCAAGATCGTCCAGAACCTGATCTGGGCCAGCGCCTATAACGTGGCCGCCATCCCCATCGCCGCCATCGGCCTGTTGCACCCGATGATCGGCGTCATCGCCATGACCACCAGCTCCCTCTCGGTGATCGGCAACTCGCTGCTGCTCAAGCGGCGTTACGCCCGTGAGCAGCCCCGCGGAGAGCCTTCCACTGCCACCCCATCGGTCCAAGCCAAAGGCGACCGCTCATGAAACGACCAGAATCCACCAAGCCCCCCTCGGGAGAGGCCGAATCACAGAAAGAGCCGTCTTCCCCTACCGGGGCACTCCATAAATGGATGATGACCGCCTGCGTGGTGCTGATGGGAGGCGCCGTGCTGCTGTTCATGTGGGGCGGGCAATCACTGAGCAGCGGCGCCTGGCTGCTGCTGCCCCTGGCCCTCTGTCTCGGCATGCACTTCCTGATGCACCGTCATGTCGGGCATGATCAGCGCGACCGAGATGAATAGCAGATATAAAAAAGGGTAAGCGGATTAAATGGTTGATCTTACCTTTGCATGAGAGTGAGACAGACCGGCATCTCATCGGATTATCTGGTTGATGCTTCACCTACTGCTGGTGCATGTTTCCTTCGCTAATT
>Ga0194137_10001755_pt1 | contig 13068 bp, 10 predicted proteins | sample TARM_MetaG_T3_14_FD_134025 | JGI IMG/M metagenome (GOLD analysis project Ga0194137, IMG submission 134025) | Freshwater microbial communities from Pennsylvania, USA, analyzing microbe dynamics in response to fracking - TARM_MetaG_T3_14 (version 2) | ecosystem: Environmental > Aquatic >... | reverse complement strand
GCGCTACAGCATGGGCGGGCAGGTTGCGGTGCAAGGCGGCCTGCATCTCGACATGCGGACGATGAACCGCCTCGTCTGGATCAAGCCCGAAGAGTCAGCCGTCAGGGTGCAGGCCGGCATGCGCTGGCGCGAGCTTCAGGACTTGATCGATCCGCATCAGCTTTCGGTAAGGACCATGCAGAGCTACTCGAACTTTACCGTCGGCGGTTCGGTATCGGTGAATGCGCACGGGCGCTATGTCGGGCACGGGCCGATCTGCCATACGGTCAGGGCGCTTCAGATCGTCCTGGCGGACGGCAGCATCGTCGAGGCCGGCCCGCACCGTCACCGCCCGCTGTTCGCGGCGGCTGTCGGCGGCTATGGCGCGGTCGGCATCATCACCGAAGTCGAGCTCGAACTCGAGCGCAACGTCAGGATCGAACGTGTCGTGCAGGCCGTGCCGCTGGAACAATACGTGGACTTCTTCAAGACGCGTGTCGAGCCGGACCGCGCGAACATCCTGCATAACGCCGATCTGCTGCCGCCGCAATTCGATGCGCCCGTCGCCGTCACCTGGAGACGGACCGGCAAGGTCCTCACGCAGACCCAGCGCCTGATACCGAGAGACTTGTCATACCGGACCGAGAAGAACGCGATCTGGGCCGCCACGGAAATGCCGGGCGGAGAATGGCTGCAGGCGAAGGTGATACGTCCCAATCTGCTGAGACCATCGATCGTGAAGTGGCTCAACCATGAGGCGAGCCGCGATGCGGCGGAGCTGGAACCGCGGACCCGGGTGCTGAGCACTTATGCCTTGCAGGAGTATTTCATCCCGGTGCGTCATTTTTCCGGCTTCGTTCAAGGTTTGCGCGCCATCCTGCGCAAGCACGAGGTCGAGGCGCTGAACGTCTCGATCCGGCATTCGCCGGCCGACGCCGTCAGCCTGCTTCCCTGGGCCAAGGAAGAGGTGTTCTGCTTCGTTCTGTATTACAAGCAGCGCACGCATGCGCAGGCCCGTGCGGAGGTTGGCCACTGGACGCGCGAACTGATCGATCTGGCGCTGGGCAAGGAAGGACGGTACTACCTTCCGTATCAGCTGCATGCCACGGAAAGGCAATTCGGCCGGGCCTACCCGGAAGCCGAACAGTTGCGCACGCTGAAGAACAGGCTTGACCCGGCCGGAAAATTCTCCAATGAATTATGGAGAAAGTATCTTTGACGCATGGCTGCATCCCGGCGCCTGCGCGCAGGCGCCGGGATGCAGCATGTGAACCATCAATGCTTAATGCGAAGTCCCGTGCAGATTGAGCTGGCGGGAGTCGAAGAAGCCCTGGAAGCGCGCGATCTTTCCTTCGTCGTCGAAGGCAAGCAGGCTCACGCCGTCATAGGAAAGGTCCTCGCCGGCCGGGCTTTTCCCGGTGGATTTCCAGAACAGGCCGGCGGAGTGATCGCTCGTCGTGACGTCATAGAACTCGGAACGGATGTCGCCGAAAGCCGAGACATACTGCCGCCAGAATTCGGCGATCTCTCCGCGCCCGCGGCGGGCGCCGCCGTCGCGCTGCATGACGGGATTGGTCAATTCGGCATCGTCGGCAAACATGTCCGCGATCTGGTCCGCAACCAGCGGGTCGCCGTCTTCCAGGCGATGCAGCTGTTCAATAAACCGATCGGCGATATGTTTTGCTTGCTGAACATCCATGGCGTCTCCTCGTTTCTTGCGTAACAGGCATGACAGTAAAACCGGTCGCTGTCCGATTCGCTTTCATCATTAAAGTTCTGCCGCCGATACAGGAGCGGAGGGGTTTTCCGGGGAACAATGAACGCGGGTCGGATTGGTGATGTGCGACGGCCGCCTTCTCCTGCGGCGCTGGACGCCGGCGACGAACTTGTTGCAGACGGACAGGTTTCTCTGCATTCAAGACTGAACGATGCAAAGCGGCGGAACCGAATATGACGGCGAATCAGAACACGTTGACAGGTTCGCCCGTTTCTTCAATCGAATAGCCGCTCGCCACCCAGGCGTCGATGCCGCCATGCAGCAGCCGCACCTTGCGGTAGCCCCGCTTCATCAGTTCCCGCGCGACAATGGCGGCGGACGCCTCGTTGGGACAGGCGCAGTAGACGATCACCTCATCGAGCTCGGGATCGCCGCCCGGCGGAAGGCCGGAGGAAAAATCATGCGCCACGGCCAGTGCGCCGGGGATGCGTCCGCCCTGCTGCGCAGTCGGGGAACGTACGTCGATGATGGTCGGGCGGCCGCCGCCTTCCAGCATGCGGTAAAGCTCTTCCGGCGAAATGCGCGCCATGCGCAGCGTCTTGAGAAAGAGCTTGCGCTGCCACCACTTGGCGGCAATGAAGGCGGCGAGTGCGCAGCCGATCAGCATCAGGCCTATCGTGCCCAGCTGGTCCAGCACGCTCAGCAGGTCGTCGACCGTGGAACTGAACAGGCCGCCGATGACGATGGCCGAGCCGGCCCACAGCGCCGCGCCCAGCATGTCGAACAGGAGAAAGCTGCCGCTCCTTGCGCCCGTGGCGCCCGCCATGGCGCTTGCCACCGAACCGAAGCCCGGGATGAACTTTGCCACCAGCAGCGAAGGCGCTCCCCATTTCGCAAAGATGGTTTCCGTCTGCCGCACGCAGGTATCGACCGACAGCGATAGCCGGCAAAGCAGGGAGAGAATGCGGCGGCCGTGGCGGCGGCCGGCGAAGTACCAGCCGGTATCGGCGATGACTGCGCCCAGCACCGCCACCGCCAGCAGCGCCGCCGGCGCGTAGGCGCCCTGGTCTGCGAGCGCGCCCGTCAATACCAGGGTCGGGTAGGCGGGTACCGGCACTCCGGCCTGTTCGATCAGGACGTTGAAGAATACGGCGGCAAGGCCGTATTGCTCGATCAGTTGCAGCAGGTAGGACATGATGTGCGAGAAAAGCCGGATGCCCTCATGGTACCGCAAGCGCCGACTGCCCGTGGCATTCGCCGCATCCGCAGCGTCACTTGAGCCTGCGAGTTGTCCGGCATCAAGCTGCGATGACGAAGGGCCGCTTGAAGCATGAGACAGGAAAAGGCTTGCGGATCGGATCAGCCGCCGAAGTGCATCCGGCTGCCGACTCAGGCCAGCTTGCGCACCTCGGTATCGTCGGGCGAGACCGTCCGCCCGTCCGCTGCCTGAGGCGCCATGAAATGCAGCGGCCGACCGGTGCTCTTCTCCACCAGTTGGGAATGCGGCTCGCCCTGCTCGAACAGATGCCGCTCACCCCACTGCCGCAGTGCAACCACAACCGGGAACAGGCTTTGGCCCTGCGCGGTGAGCACGTACTCCTGATGGGCGCCGCCGTTAATGCCGGGCCGGGTTTCGAGGATGCCTGCCTCGACCAGGCGCCGCAGGCGTTCGGCCAGGATATTGCGCGCCACGCCGAGACTGCGCTGGAAGTCGCTGAACCGGCGCACGCCATCAAAGGCGTCGCGCACGATGAGCAGCGACCAGCGGTCGCCGACGACGGCGATCGATCGTGCTACCGGGCAGGGTTCATGGCCAAGGTCGTTGCGCTTGTTCATTTGAAACCGGGGATAAGGAAAAATACTGGTTGCATTTTAAAACCATTTTGCCTATCCTTCAAACGGTTTTAATTTGAAACCAAATTTGAAGGGCAACCATGCAAGCTTCCTGTGCAACTGCAGCCGGCTCTCGTCCGAAGCCGGAGCGATCCAAGCCCATGTCCCGAGGCACGCTCCTGCTTTTCGCTTGTGCCGCAGGCATGAGCGTTGCCAATGTCTACTATGCGCAACCGCTGCTCGATGCCCTTGCGTTCGACTTCTCGATTTCCCATGCCGCCGTGGGAGGCGTCGTCACCGCGACTCAGATCGGCTGTGCGCTGGCCTTGCTCTTCCTCGTGCCGCTCGGCGATCTTCTCGACCGCCGGCGTCTCATGCTGGTTCAGGTACTCATGCTTGCCGCGGCGCTGGTCGCCGTCGGAACGGCGCGCACCGCGATTGTGCTGCTGCTGGCGATGCTCCTGACCGGCATGCTGGGCACGGCGATGACGCAGGGCCTGATTGCCTATGCCGCCAGCGCGGCGGCCGATCATGAGCGGGGGCGGGTGGTCGGCGCGGCGCAGGGCGGCGTCTTCATCGGCCTGCTTCTGGCGCGCGTGCTGTCTGGCGGTATCAGCGACCTTGCGGGATGGAGGAGCGTGTATTTCTGTTCCGCGGGTGCGATGCTGGTGCTGGCGGTTCTGCTGCGGCGCGGCCTGCCGGTTCTTCGTGCGTCCGGGCACCGCATGGCCTATCAAGAGCTGATCGCCTCCATGCTTGCCCTCCTGATGCAGGATCGGGTGCTGCAGGTTCGCGGCATCCTCGCGCTGCTGATGTTCGCCGCATTCAACATCTTCTGGAGTGCGCTGGTGTTGCCCTTGAGCGCGCCGCCTTACGGATTTTCGCATACGGCCATCGGCGCATTCGGACTGGTCGGCGCCATGGGCGCGCTCGCCGCAACCTGGGCCGGACGCCTGGCGGACAGGGGTTTCGAGCGGCAGACCAGCATGGCGGCACTGCTGCTGCTGCTGGCGGCATGGCTGCCGCTGTCATGGATGCATGTGTCGCTTTGGGCGCTGGCCGCCGGCATCATCCTGCTGGATCTCGGCGGCCAGGCCATTCACGTCACCAACCAGAGCCTGATCTTCCGTTCTTCCCCGCAGGCGCACAGCCGCCTTGTCGCCGTGTACATGATGTTCTATGCCGTGGGCAGCGGCGCCGGCGCAATGGCCACGACGGCGACCTATGCAGCCGCGGGCTGGCAGGGCGTCTGCATGCTCGGCGCCGGCGTCAGCGCAGCCGCGCTGGTGTTCTGGACAATGACACGGCGGCTTCTGCCCGGTACGAAGCCGGCGCCGTGAAGCGGTCCGGCCTGCATGACAATCATCATCAATGCCTGCCCAGGCCTAAGGCGCTGACCCGCAGCGAGCCGTTCAGGAAACCGGCAAGCAATTTAATGTTCCGCCTCAGCCTGCGAGAGCACTTCCCCGTCAGGACGACTGGGTCTGCCGGTCAAGCTTGGGCGCGGTCTTCACGCTCAACAGCATGGTTGCAGCCAGTACCACGACGACGAAGCCGAGCGAGATCGCGACCGGGATCTTCACGAAGTCCACAAGCAGCATCTTGGCGCCGATGAAGAGCAGGATGATGGACAGGCCGTAATTGAGGAGATGGAACTTCGCCGCGACCGCGGCAAGCAGGAAGAACATCGCCCTCAGGCCGAGGATGGCAAAGATGTTCGAGCTCAGCACGATGAACGGATCGGTGGTGATGGCGAAGATCGCCGGTATCGAGTCCACCGCGAAGATGATGTCGGTCATGCCCACCATTGCCACCACCATCAGCAGCGGCGTTGCGATGCGCTTGCCGTTTTCGAGGGTGAAGAAGTGTTCGCCGTCGAAGCGCGACGAGACCGGCAAGACGCGGCGCAGCAGCTTCAGCGCGGGATTGTCGTCGAGGTGCGGCTCCTTGCCTGCCGCCATCCACATCTTGATGCCGGTCACCACCAGGAGCGCGCCGAAGAGATAGAGAATCCAGTGGAACTCGGTCACCAGCCAGCCGCCGATCAGAATCATGACGGTGCGCAGGACGATCGCGCCGATGACGCCGATCATCAATACCCGCTTCTGGTACTCGGCCGGCACCGAGAAGTAGGTGAAGATCATCAGGAAAACAAAAATGTTGTCTACCGCGAGCGACTTCTCGATCAGGTAGCCGGTCAGAAATTCCAGCGCACGCGCATTGGCCAGCGCGGTATCGCCGGTCGTATCGCGTACCGCCCACCAGAAGAGGGCATTGAAGGCAAAGCTCAGGCCGATCCAGGCAAGAGACCAGTTGAGCGCCTCCTTCACCGTGACGGCATGGGCGCCCTGCTTGCGCAGCATGACGAAATCGACGTAGAGCGCAGCGATGACGCTGGCGACAAAGAAGACAAGCAGCCAATCAGGCGCAATGGTAGTCATTGGTAAGCTCCAGCAAGTGATGTGTCGATATGGGTAAAGGGTCTTGCTGGTGGACCTGGCCGGTCCAATGCGGGCCCGGGATCGTGAATGCCACGAATCCGGATTGACGGGATGCCGCCACGGCGTCTGCCGTGTGCTACTCCCCCTTTACGAAAAAATCTAAGGCCGTTCAGCGCACGATAAGGACCGGCACCTTGCAATAGGCAAGCACCTTCGCGGTGACGGACCCGGTGACGAGGCTTCCCAGGGCGGAGTGGCCATGGGAACCCATCAGGACCAGGTCATAGCCGCCCTTGGTTGCCGTCTCCGCGATGATTTCCGGAGCATGCCCATGCTTGAACTGCGTCTTGATGTTGAAGCCGTTCTCCTCGAAGAAGCGGCGCGCGGGATTTAGCACTTTTTCCGCTTCTTCCCTGATGTAATTGGCGACGACGTCTTTTCCGACTACCGCGGCCGCATGCGGCGGCACATCCGGCACGACGGTCAGCACCATGCAGTCATGCGGCGCCCCGAAAAGGGCAGGGTGCGTGATCACGTATTTCTGCACAAGCAGGGAGCAGTCACTGCCGTCCAGGGCAATGAGAATTTTCATGGTTCCTCCAACAGGCGGTTGATGGTGAACTGCGGTGCAACGGGAAATGACGGCGTTAAAGGCTACATAAGCGGGCCTTAAAATTAATCATTCGATATTCAGTAAATTAGCGGATGGAGCCGTTAATAGAAGGTATAAAAACGGAAGCGAGACTGTAAGATTTTGGAACTTGCCGATTCGCACGGCATGGAAAATGGCTTCGGAGCAATTGAATAAATGAGCGACGGAATAACCCGGGCGCTTGCACTTCTCCATTGGAAACAAGGCCTCGCACGGTGCGATGCGGGCCGCAAGAATAAACGAAGCGGGAAGTACGACGCCAGGCAATGCACAACCTATTTCTTGCCCGGTCGCATTGCAGGAGCGTTCCCGCCGCGAATGCTCCATGCGCAATCATCATGGCCATCTGCGCACTGCAGCCGTATCTGGCATGCGGCTTCTTTCAGTGCGCGGCGGAGTCCGCGGTCTCCCGCAGCCGGTTCGCATCGCGCGCCGGAGACATGCCGAAGATGCGGACATAATCACGGCTGAATTGCGACGGGCTTTCATAACCCACCTGGAAGCCTGCCGTGGCAGCCTCCATGCCTTCGGCCACCATCAAGCGGCGCGCCTCCTGCATCCTCAGCCGTGTACGAAATTCCAGAGGGCTCATCGCGGTCACCGCCTTGAAATTGGCATGAAAACTGGAGCGGCTCATCCCGGCGATATCGGCCACGTCGTCGATCCTGCATGCCTCGGTGTAATGCGCGCGCAGCCAGGCAATGGCCTTGACGATCTGGTTCAGGCGGCTGTTGGCCTGAGCCATCTGCCTGACGGCGCGGTTGCCGGGGCCGCTCAGCAGGCGATACAGGATTTCGCGCGTCACCAGCGGGGCAATCGCATCGATGTCGGCGGATGCGTCCAGCAGACCGGCCAGCCGTGCGGCGGCGTCCAGCAGTTCCGGCGTCGTTTCGCCCAGCGATATGCCGGCCGAGGGCAGTTCGGAACCGTCTTCCCTCACGGGATGGCGCAGCGCCAGTTCACTCAGTTCCGCGGTATCGAGGTCGAGGCGAAGACACAAGTAGGGCCTTGATTGGCTGGCTTCGATGACCGAGCCGGTGATGGGCAGATTGACCGATGCCACCAGGTACTTGGCTGCGTCATACACATAGGTTTCGGTTCCGAGCACCGCCTGCTTGCGCCCCTGCGCCACCAGGCACAGCGTCGGTTCGTAGAGAACCGGCATCGGCATGGTCGGCGCCGATGCGCGCAGCAGGCTCACCCCGGGAATAGGTGTATCGTAAATTCCGTCGCCGGGCGCATGACGGGCGATGATGTCGGCAAGCTTTGTCAGCGGATCCATGCGTTCCATGAGTTTGGCGGTGCCTCGGCCGGGCTGTTAGTTTGGACGATCGTGCAATCATAAAGGACTTTTCCGATACCGCTCAACGGCAAGCCTCCTGCAAACTTCAAGGCGTTCCACTTTGATCGCTTGAAAGGAGCTTGCAAATGGATGGACATTTTTCTCTTGATCACTATCGTCTGCTCGGACGATCCGGCATGCGCGTTTCCCCGCTGGCATTGGGCACCATGACCTTCGGGTCGGACTGGGGCTGGGGTGCCGACGAAGCGGAGGCAACCCGCATCTTCAATGCGTATGTCGAGCGCGGCGGCAATTTCGTCGACACCGCGGTCAACTACACCAACGGCGCTTCGGAGCGCATCGTCGGCCGGCTGCTCAAGGGCAGGCGCGACCGCATCGTGCTGTCCACGAAATTCACGATGGCCAGGGATCCTGGCGATCCGAACTCGGGCGGCAACCACCGGATGAATCTGGTGCGCTCCGTGGAAACCAGCCTGAGGCAGCTCGACACCGACCGCATCGAACTGCTGCACCTGCATGCCTGGGACTTCACGACATCGCCGGACGAAGTCATGCGCGCTCTCGACGATCTGGTCCGCGCGGGCAAGGTGCTCTATCTCGGCATCTGCAATACGCCGGCCTGGCAGGTGTCGCGGCTGCAGGCCATCGCCGACCTGCGCGGCTGGTCGCCGCTGATTTCGCTGCAGATCGAATACAACCTGCTGGAGCGCACGGTCGAGCATGAGCTGATGCCCATGGCACAGGCGCTGGGCCTGGGCGTCATGCCATGGTCGCCGCTGGGCGGCGGCATGCTGACCGGCAAATACAGCCGCAAGGATCTGGCGCAGGAAGGAGAGGCCAGGGTATCGGCGACGCGCAAGGGCGTCATCGCGTCTTCCGGGCACATGACTGAGCGCGCGCTGGATATCGCCGAAGTCGTGGCCGCGGTGGCCGGGGAAGCGGATGCAACGCCTGCGCAGGTTGCGCTGGCCTGGACGCTGCGTCATCCCGCCGTGGTTTCCCCGGTGATCGGCGCGCGCACGGCGGCGCAGGCCCTGGAAAACCTCGCGGCCCTCGACGTGCATCTGAGCCATGATCAGCTTGCGCGCCTCAATCAGGCGAGTGCGCCGGCACCGATCTTTCCGGACCGTTTCGTTTCGCAGCCCCTGGTACGGCAGCTGATCTTCGGCAATGCGGAAGTGGCGCGCCGGCCGTAAGACAGTGTTTCAGGCGTAACGGCATTTCCTTCCGGAACCGGCCCGCCCCGGCCTGAACTTTTCCCGCCGCCGTTCATCGCAAGAGTCAGTTACCCCTGACTCTCTCATCACGGACACACCATGAATCAACGCGGCGATGACGGTCCACGCTTTCCCACGGCAGCGGGCATTTTCTTCGGCCTGGGCATGGGCGGCTTCTTCGATGGCATCGTGCTGCACCAGATACTGCAGTGGCATCACATGTTCACCAGCGCCGGATATCCTCCCGACAGCGTTTCGAATCTGCAATTCAATACGCTGTGGGACGGCCTCTTTCATGCGTCGACCTATGTCTTCGTGGTGATCGGGCTGGTCCTGCTCTGGCGTTCCGCGCACCGCCGGCATCTGTGGTGGTCGGGGCGCATGCTGGTGGGGAGCATGCTGATGGGATTCGGCATCTTCAACGTCGTCGAGGGTACCGTCAACCACCAGATCCTGCAGATCCATCATGTGAACGAAACCGTGCCGGCGGAGCAGTGGCTGGTTTGGGACCTCGCTTTCCTCGCCTGGGGGGCGGCAATGCTGGCGGGCGGCTGGTGGCTGCTGCGTTCGGGACGTCGGCGCACAGAGAAGCGCAAGCCGCATCTGCGGCGCGTACAGTGACCGGCCATGCCCGGCACCGGTTTGAAGAAGCAAGCCGGTGGCGCAGAAAAAGAAAAGAGCATTGATATCTCCGCAAGGTGATTGAGGGCAGCCGCAAGCGAAGCAAGTGCTTGCATCGCCGGGCCGATTGGCTTTTTCATCCGCTTATCCGGTGCCAGGAACCGAAAACGGCATTGCGCTACACACCACTAGAAGCCGCATTGTTCGGTGCAATCGAATCGAACGGTGCGTTCCAGTGCGAGTGGGGCCGCGCGCCGCATCTCGCGTTTCAGTGCACTGCGCTGTCAGGTATCTCGGGCGGCGTCGAGAGAGTCGAATCCATTGCCATGAAACCGATCGGGTATCCCGGCCCGCCGCCCCAGATCATTTCTCCTTCGAGCCGCAACGACGATACGCGCGCGACACCCTCAGCGCCTCCGCCGTTGCCGCCCAGGCCTGTTGCACCGACGCCTTCTCTTCCTCCTCGTCCGAGAGGCTATGGCGCGGGAAGATTCGCCTCCATAGCAAAGGACATGGCGAACAAGGGAGCGCCGAGACAGCTGCCCCGCCCGCCGATCGGCACGCCGCCGGCGCCCGGCGCTCCGCAGCATGGGACGACCGGGAAGGCGCCGCCGCCGACTCCGGAACGGCCATGGATACGCCAGCCGTCAACTGCTCCTGGGGCCCGCTTCCCGTCGCAATTGCCGCCCCGTCCCTACGTGCCGGTAAGGCTCGCCAACTACGCGCACTGCGGTACGCAGGGCCAGGCGGAGATACTGTGCACCGATTTCGCCCGCCAGGCGGCGGAACGCCTGTTCGATGACAGCGGCAGACTGGATCGCGGCGCGATCATGCGCCTGATCGACGATGTCAACATCAATACGCAATTGCCAGTGCATCACCGGCAGAATCTGGTGAAGACGCTTGCGCAGATGGCACGCGGCGGTGAACTGGCCAATACGCTCAACAGTATTTGCGAAGACCCGAGGGCGTCCCTGAAGGGGCCCGCCGCCGATCTGGTGCGCGCCACGCTGAACCTGCCTCCCGGCCAGCAGCAATTGACGGCCGCACATGCGCGCAAGGCCGCCGCCATGGCGCTGCTCGGCAACCTGCGGCAGGGGAAAGTCGGCTCCTGTTTCGCCACCTCTGCGGCGATCTGTCTGCACGAAGACTCGCCGGAAGTGGTTGCGAAGGATCTGAAGACCCTGCTCGAGACCAACAAGCTGGTATTCGACAGAAATGGCGCGAAGTTCGACATGCCCCTGAACAAGCGCGTCAGTACAGGCGACCTCGATATCGAGGTCTTGATGCGGGCGGACGGCACCTGCCATGGCAAGGCACTCGATCATGGCAATGGCGCTCCCCCATACAAGCTGCATGAGACACCCGGGATGCAGGCCGCGCTGACGGCGCTCGGCATTGCGCAGCCGATGATGGAGCAGACGGTGACCACGGCCCTGAGGCAGATGCATCTTCAAGGGGATGTCACCTATCGCATCAGCAAGCGGAGCATACTCGAGCACATCGCCCGCAATCATGCCGATCCGGCGCTGCCGGGCAATGCGCTTGCCAGCGCGCTGAACGCCTATGCGGGAAGGGAAGACGTGAGGCTGCTGCGTGCATGGGAATATACCCTGGCAGGCGCGGCGGAGATCGATTACCAGGCTCACCATATCCACAAGTTCGGCGCCGCCGCCCTGTTCGGCCCCGATATTCCAGGCAGGACGGATCTCAGGTCGCTGGCGCGGCATACCGAAACGCTGACCCGGCATCTTGCGTCGGACCCGCGCTTCAGATCCACGCCGTTGCAGCCCCTCAGCATGCATCTTTTCAATGACATCCATACAGTCATGAAGGATCGCTTCGTGCTCCAGTACGATGCGGACATCAAGCAAGGCACCATTTCCAGCGACGGCGTCAGCAATCGCGGCGGCTTTGTCCTGTATGACCGCCTGCCTCCGAACGATCCGAGCAAATGGGTGCGCATCGACAATCCGAAGACGTTCCAGCAGGCGCTGACACATGTCGTCGGGGAAGCTGCCTGGCGCACGCACGCCAGGATGCAGGACATGCCCGGAAACCCGCAGGCCAACCAGGCCGCCTTGCAGGAGTATGTCCAGCATCTGGGCCGGCACATCCATACCGACGCGTTCACCGAATTCACCGCGCGCAACATGAATCCCGAACTGGCGGCGCAGCCGGGAATCGACTTGCAACAATGTAAGAATCTTCCGTGGAAGCAGGCCCGAGGGGCGGATCCGAGCCCGGTGTTGAGGCAGTATGGTGCAGGAAAATATCTAGTATTGCCGACCTCGCCAGGCGTGCTGCAGCCAGCCAGCCCCACGCATGCGTCGACGGTGCAAGCGCCATTTCAGTCAGGCGATGCGACGACGGTACTGCACTCCATCTTCTTCGCAACACGTCGGCTTAAGCCGCAATTGGGAGCGGGCGAGCATCTGAATAACTTGAAGCTGCCGGTCAGTAATAAACTCCATGCATTTTCGCTGTTTCCGGCAAGTTTCAAGGACGCCTTGCGATACGACAGCGTCACCCCTCAGCAATGGATTGATCATCACTTCACCGCACCTGCTACGCAGCATGTGAACATGAAACGCACCGAGCCACCGCTTGGACAGTTGATCCACCAAATGAGTCAGACATTGGGCATGACGCCGCAAGAGGCGAATATTTTCCACAACAATGTCGTACGCCTGTCTCCAGCGAATGAACGCAACCCTCAGTCCTACACGCTTTCAGGCGTAAGACAGGAATTGCTGAGATTCTGCGGCAGTCGCAATCCTGCGCAGAGGCACGCGCTGTATTCGGCAGGCGAATCCGTGATAACGCAGCTGGCTCCGTTGCCGGGAATGGTTATCGCCGACACAAACTGGTCGGATGCCAGCGGTAATCCGAAGCATATGCTTGCAGTGCACAACCCCTTCCAAAACCGCATGGAACTCCATGTCGCGGATTTTGACGGAAAAAACAGGTTCAAGCTGGGCGATGAATGGATTGCCGGTGAATGGCGCCTTAGCCCTCCGATCGGAAAGCAGCAATACTTGGGCGGATGACCAACAGGGAAAAACATGAGTGCAATCACTTGGGTTCGACACGACGGCACCAGCCTGCAGCTGACGGTGGAAGAAAACGACGAGCAAGGACGCTCCTCCATACTGGCAGGCAAGGACAGCTATGGCAGCCTCCATGCGCTGGCTTCGGCTTTCCCCGAGCTGACCGAGGCACAGCACCGGGACACCTATTGCGAACTCTGCATGCAGTTTCACGGCGGGAGGCGCTATCAGCGGATCGATGATCCGGATCTGTTT
>Ga0194137_10001754_pt1 | contig 13075 bp, 9 predicted proteins | sample TARM_MetaG_T3_14_FD_134025 | JGI IMG/M metagenome (GOLD analysis project Ga0194137, IMG submission 134025) | Freshwater microbial communities from Pennsylvania, USA, analyzing microbe dynamics in response to fracking - TARM_MetaG_T3_14 (version 2) | ecosystem: Environmental > Aquatic >... | reverse complement strand
GGAGTAGATATACTCAATAGAAGATGGAGGAATAGTATGAATGATACTACATTGGCCATCTTATCTGGTAGCATTGGTGTTTTAATAGGAATTGTCATTATGACACTCCTTTCTAAGTTAGGTTTAAATAGAGATCAACAAAAAGCAAAACTACTCATGGATGAGGCGAACCTTAAATCCGAGAATCTGGTTCGACAAGCTGTTTTAGAAGGCAAAACTCAGTCTTATGAATTGAAACTTGCGGCTGAAAAGGAAATTAAAGAACGACGTAGTGAAATCAGTGAACTTGAAAATAAATTATCACGTCGTGAAGATAATTTGAATTTTCGTGATGAAACGTTGACCCGTAAAGAAAAACAAATCGAAGAAAAAAACAACAAAATTAGCGAAAAATACAGTGTACTGGAAAAGATGGAAGCGGAATTACAGGCAAAAATCGACGGTCAGTTACATGAATTAGAACGCGTGGCCCAGATGAGTGCCAACGAAGCTAAAAAAGAATTAATGGAAGTCGTTGAAAAACGAATTCAGAATGAAATCACATTGTATATTAAGGAGCAAGAGGAGCAGGCAAGATCGAAAGCTGCGGATGTGGCTCGTAACATCATTGGCTTGGCGATTCAACGATATGCTCAGGAAGAAGCAACGGAACGTACAGTTTCAGTTGTAAGTTTACCTTCAGAAGAAATGAAGGGCCGTATTATTGGTCGTGAGGGCCGTAACATTCGAGCGATTGAACAGGCAACCGGTGTTGATTTAATTATTGATGATACACCCGAAGCAATTACGGTTTCATGCTTTGATCCGATTCGTCGTGAAGTAGCACGTCTAGCGCTTGAGCATTTACTCAAGGACGGACGAATTCAACCGGGTCGTATTGAAGAAGTCGTAAACAAAGTACGCAGTGAACTTAACGAAACCATTCATAAAACAGGAGAACAGGCGATTTTCAAACTTGGCATTCACAAGGTTGATAAAGAAATTGTCAGTCTGATTGGTAGGATGAGATATCGTTACAGTTATGGTCAGAATGCATTGCAGCACAGTATGGAAGTGGCGCATCTGACAGGTATGATGGCAGCTGAACTTGGATTGAATCAGGCACTTGCCAAACGGGCAGGTTTACTGCATGATATTGGAAAATCATTGGATTTCGAAATGGAAGGTTCACATATTGAACTGGGTGTTCGAATTGCCAAAAAGCATGGTGAGCATCCTGTGGTTATTAATGCGATTGAATCCCATCATGGTGAAGTTGAATCTACCAGTATTATTTCAACGCTGGTCGCAGCAGCTGACACGTTGAGTGCAGCTCGTCCAGGAGCTCGTTTTGAATCATTTGAAAATTACATTAAGCGCTTGGAGCAATTGGAAAAAATTGCCAACTCATTTGAAGGAGTTGACAAAACCTATGCGATTCAGGCAGGACGTGAAATTCGCGTGATGGTTGTTCCGGATAAACTGGATGATCTTGGTTGCCACCGTGTGGCACGTGAAATCCGTGAGAAAATTGAAGCTGAGCTTACCTATCCTGGTCAAATCAAAGTGACTGTTATTCGCGAAGTCCGGGCTTCCGAACTCGCAAAATAATGAGACTGTTATTTGTTGGGGATATTGTTGGAGCAAGTGGCCGGGCGGTTGTCAAGCGCTATCTGCCTGAGCTTATCGTGAATCAACAAATAGACTTTGTCATCGCCAATGGCGAAAACGCAGCTCACGGGAAGGGAATCACGCCGAAGATTGCCAATGAACTGCTTTCCGTGGGGATTGAGATGATTACACTAGGCAATCATGCATATTCAAAAAAAGATGTTCTGGAAATTGATTCATCCATTCCTTTGGTGTTTCCTGCCAATATGGAAGGTGCACGTAGGAGTCTTTCCACCCGAGTGGTGGAGGTCAAAGGACTTCGATTAGCGATTTCGAATATATTGACTCAAGTCTTTATGGATTACGTGGATGAAAATCCATTTGATGTCATGGAGGACATTCTTGAGGAAGTGGATGCGGATTTGCATTTTGTGGATCTGCATGGAGAGGCAACGAGTGAAAAGATTGCCTTCGCCTATTATTTTAAAGATCATCTGATCGCAGTCTGTGGAACCCATACCCATGTGCAGACAGCGGATGAGCGGATCATCGACGGTTGTGCCTTTATTACGGATGTGGGTATGAGTGGTCCATTTGACAGTGTGATTGGACGGGATGTCCAAGAGGTTCTTGATCGTCTGGTTCACAATAAACATACGCGATATACCGTGGCAGATACCGATTCGATGCTTTGTGCAGTAATCATCGAGATTGACGAAATTTCGAAACGATCCACAAACATCAAACGAATTCAGATTCGTCCATAAATCAAAGGAAGGGTAACCTTCCTTTTTGATAACGAAAATCATTATCGTCCAAAAATTTCTTGATAATATCCGATTGTATGGTATAATTTTGAAGAATAAGGAGGTAATCGTAGCATGCCAGTTAGAGTTGATAAGGATTTATGTATTGGATGTGGTGCATGTATTGGTGTTTGCCCAGTTAGTGCGTTGACAATGGAAGATGATGGAAAAGCTTTCTGTGATGAGTCAATTTGTATTGATTGTGGTGCTTGCATTTCTGTGTGCCCAACTGAAGCGATTAGCCAAGTTTAAAAGAGCCAAGCACAGCTTGGTTTTTTAAATCATTAGAATGGAAGGAAACAATGAAAAAGAACAAAGATTTATGGGTGTTGCCGAATCTCAAGGATGCGCAACGAAGAACAAGAGAAGATATTCCCATTCAGCGAATGGAGTTTGATATACCGGATAATGTAGTTGACCTTGGAAAAGGTCGTAAGTTTTACTTACGTACCTATGGCTGTCAGGCCAACGAGCGTGATGGAGAGACCATTGCGGGCATACTGCTTCAACTGGGCTTTACGATGACGGATGTGACGGATGAGGCTGATTTGATTCTACTGAATACCTGTGCGGTACGTAAAAATGCGGAAGATAAGGTGTTTGGTGAGATTGGTCATCTGAAACATCTGAAACTACGTAACCCTGATTTGATTTTGGGTGTCTGTGGCTGTATGCCTCAGGAAGAAGAAGTGGTTGAAACCATTTTAAAGAAGTATCATCACGTGGATCTGGTCTTTGGAACCCACAACATACATCGATTGCCTCAATTGCTTCAGCAGGTACTGCTTGCAAAAGAAAGAACCATTGAAGTGTATTCCAAACAGGGAGAAGTTATCGAAAATTTGCCAGTAGAGCGATTTGGACAGCACAAGGCATGGGTCAATATTATGTACGGGTGTGATAAGTTCTGCACCTACTGCATTGTTCCTTATACCCGGGGGAAAGAACGTTCCCGATTGATGGAAGATATTCTTGAGGAAGTGTTAACGCTTAAAGCTCAGGGATTTAAGGAAGTCACCCTTTTAGGACAGAACGTAAATGCGTATGGCAAAGATTTAAACGATAGCACCATCGATTTTGCCCGGTTGCTGAATGAAGTTGCGTTGACTGGAATCGATCGCATTCGCTTTACAACCTCTCATCCGTGGGATTTCACTGACGGTATGGTTGAGGCGATCGCAAATCATGCAAATGTGATGCCATACATCCATTTGCCGGTTCAGTCTGGAAATAGTGATATGTTAAAGATTATGGGAAGACGCTATACCATTGAAGATTACATGAAGACGTTCAATCGATTAAAAGAGCGTGTAGAAGACTGTGCGTTCTCGACAGATATTATTGTTGGTTTTCCAAATGAAACGGATGAACAGTTTGAGGATACCTTGCGCATCGTAGATGAGTGTCAGTTTGATAACGTGTATACATTCATTTATTCACCGCGTGAAGGTACACCAGCAGCTCTGATGGAAGATAATGTGAGTAAGGAAGTTAAAAAGAAACGGTTAGCCATGCTGAATGATCGGGTTAAAAAATACGCAGCACAAAAAAATAAGGCGTATATCGGTCGTGTAGTCAATGTGCTGGTCGATGGACCATCTAAAAAAGATATCCGTGTGTATAGTGGATACACAGATACACAAAAATTAGTAAACTTTACGGGAGATCATGTATCTTCCGGTGAATTTGTTTCAGTTGAGATAACCGATGCAAAAACCTGGTTTTTACTCGGGAAGAAAGTTTAGCGGATTGTATACCGCTTTTCTTTTGTTCGATTTTCGAGTAGAATTGTAAAGTCATAACAATTAGTTTATAATATGTACGTAGTTATTAGGAGGAAATATAATGAATCAAGTTAAAATTTTTGCTTTGGGCGGACTTGACGAAGATGGAAAAAATTGTTTAGTCGTAGAAGTGAATCAAGATATCGTCGTAATTGAGGCGGGCTTGAAATATCCAGATTTAGACATGTTAGGAATTGAGTATATCATCCCTGATTTTTCATATTTGATCGAAAACAAAGACCGGATTAAGGGAATCTTCATTACCCACGGTCATGATGATGTCATGGGGGCTCTCCCTCATCTTTTGAAGCAGGCTAAAATCCCTGTATATGCAACAGCACTGACGGCGTTGTTTATTGAAGATTTGTTAAAGGAACATGATGTGAAAGGCGCGAAAGTTCACCGCATTCGTCGATTTGGAAAAGTCGATGTCGGCGGGATTAAGGTTCGTACCTTTGGCTTAACCCAGTCCGTTGCGGATGGTGTGGGTCTTGCGATAGAAACACCGGAAGGATATGTGGTGTATACCAGTGAGTTTATCATTGATTTCGATGCGAACAGTGATTCGTTCCGCTGTGATATCACGGAGTTTGCGGAAATTGGTAAAAAAGGCGTTTTAGCGCTGATGACCGAATCGGTTTCAGCCGATCGTGTTGGATTTACTTCACCCCGTCACCGTGTTGCGGAGGAAATTGAAAGTGCGTTTGACAAGGAAGGCGGACGGATTATCATTATGCTTTATGAGCAAAATCTTTACCGCTTGATTGAGGTTATTGAACTTGCCAATAAGCATGATCGAAAAATTGTCTTTTATAATGAAGATCAGCGTCAGTATTTACGCCATGTTGAAAAACTGGGGTATTACAAAGTGCCTGTGGGTCTTGAAATACCTAAGGAAAAATACCGCAATGACATGGACAATGTATTGGTCATTGTATCTGCTCTTGGACCGAAAGTGTTTAAATTAATGCATAAAATTGCTATCTCAGAAGATGCTCAGATTGAGCTGAATGAAGATGATACAGTTCTTATTGCTTCACCTGTAGTTCCAGGCAGTGAAAAAGAAGCTGCAACGATGGAAAATGAACTCTATAAGGAAGGTTGCAAAGTTATTTCACTTGACCATAAGAAGGTTCTTTCCATGCATGGATCACAGGAAGATGTTAAGCTGCTGATTAACCTTTTCAAGCCAAAATACTACATTCCAATCAAGGGTCAGTATCGTCACCTTGTCAACAATGCCAATGTGGCATTGAAGGTTGGCTACAATGCCGGCCGTATTGTGGTTCTGGATAGTGGTCAGGAAGCACTCTTTCAGGATGGTGTGTTAAAGCAAACTTCAGTGATTCGTAAGCTTGAAGAAATTATGATCGACGGAAATGAAAAACTGGATATTAGTGGCATGGTCTTGCGTGATCGTGAAACATTGGCTACAGATGGTGCCATGATCGTTGGCGTTGTGGTCAATTTTAAAACCAAAGAGGTCATTGGTGGACCAGATGTGCAATCACGGGGTGTCATTTATCTTAAGGATGCAGACTATATCGTCAAGGAAGTTGGAAGTATTCTTGAAAATACCATCAACGAGTTAGTAGCAAACAATCAGTACGATAACAACACTGCTCGAATGACAGCAAGAGATCGCATTCAAAAATATATCAGCAAAGAAACGGGTAAGCGCCCGATGATTTTAACAGTTGTTGTTGAGATTAATATTCAAGATTAATACGGGGAGGTGAGGATATGGGAAGACGACGCAAGAAATCTACAGAGCGTCTTCAGGAAGAAGTCATTTTAGTGATGTATGCACTGATTATGCTCATGCTTGTTATTATTGGAGCAAATCAGTTGGGAATCGTCGGTGTAACCATCAATGGAATGGCTCGAGTCATTTTCGGTGAGTATCCAATTCTCTTTTATATCGGTGTTGGATTTGTCTCAATCTATCTTATGTTTAAAAAGCAGTTGCCATGGGTCAGCTATAAAACGCTAACGGGAATGATGGTAGCGCTTATAGCATTTTGGTTGTATTTATCTATACCACAGGAAAGTCAGATTACCGGTTTTTCTGTTTTTTCTGATTACGTACGTTCGATTCCACAGGTATTTAAAGATGAAGTCAATGCTTACGGAGGTCTTTTTGGAACTTTCTTCTATTCACTGTTCTCACTACTTTTCTCTTACGTCGGAACATGGGTTGTTCTGATTACATTAACTTTGATGGCTACCTATCTACTGGTTGAACCCGCGATTTTGCATTCCATCAAACGGAAGGTAACGATTAAGTTACCTGTAGCCAAGAAAAAAGAAACACCAATTCCAAATGGTGAGACGGTTAAATCTATGCAGGAGGCACTGAAAGAGCAAAAACCGAAGAAGAGTCTGTTTATCAACTCTGAGGATGTGATTGAAGACAAGCCGGTGAAGAAAGCTATGAGTGACTCACATGCACCCACTCAGTTGGCCGCATCCTTTGGATCAAAGGAAGATGTTAAAACAACATCGGCCGCCACGGTTTCTACCATTACCAATTACACCTTGCCACCGTTGACTCTTTTAGATGAAGTAGTTGTCAAGAAGGGGTCTAATGCCAACAGTGTTGCGGCGAATGCCAAAGGTAAACGACTGATTGAGATTTTGGGTCAGTTTGGCATCAATGCGACGTTAGTCGCGACCCATATCGGACCTGCAGTTACGAAATTTGAAGTTCGTCCGGATTCTAATGTCAAAATAAGTAAAATTGCCAACATTCAGGATAATATAAAAATGGAGCTTCAAGCTAAGGATATTCGCATTGAAGCGCCAATTCCCGGTAGAAATGCGGTTGGGGTAGAAGTACCTAACCTAGAGATGACACCCGTGCGGATGATTGAGATGATGCGTCAGATTCCAGCAGACAAGGAAAGTAAGAAACTGCTGTTTCCTTTAGGCCGGGATTTAATGGGCCGGCCCGTATTTGGTGAGTTGGACCGGATGCCTCACTTATTGATTGCTGGAGCAACCGGGAGTGGGAAGAGTGTTGCAGTTAACTCGATGATTACCAATTTACTGTTACGGACAACACCGGACGAAGTTAAACTTCTACTGATTGATCCCAAGAAGGTTGAGTTTACGCAGTTTCAGCAGATCCCTCATCTGATTGGACCGGTGATATCGGATGCCACAGAAGCATCACGAGCCTTGAAGGTCATCGTCAATATGATGGAAAACCGTTATGAAGTTTTCTCAAATCATGGGGTTCGTAATATTACTGGATATAATGAGCTTGTGTTGGCAAAAGCCGCTGAGCATTTGGCGTTTATGCCTTGGATTGTTGTGATTATTGATGAGTTGGCTGATCTGATGATTGTGGCCGGCAAGGAAGTTGAAGCTTCCATTCAGAGAATCACTCAGCTTGCACGAGCTGCCGGAATTCATTTAGTGGTGGCGACACAGCGTCCAAGCGTTGATGTTATTACAGGGATTATTAAATCCAATATTCCTTCTCGGATTGCCTTTGCGGTAAGTAGTGGGGTTGACTCACGAACCATTCTCGATCATATTGGTGCAGAGCGATTGCTTGGTTATGGAGACATGCTCTATGTTCCGATTGGAGAGCCGGCTTCTGTTCGCATTCAAGGGGTGTATGTGTCGGATGATGAGGTTAAAAAAGTTGCTCAGGCTGCAAGTGCTCAGGCTAAACCACATTATGATGATAGCTTTATCCGTCTTGAAGGCGTCGATAAAAATGAAGGATTTGTAATGGCAAATGACGATCCATTATACGATGAAGTCAAGCAGTTTGTGATTTCCTCGCAAAAAGCATCAACCTCATCGATTCAACGCCGATTTTCACTGGGATACAATCGTGCTGCACGATTAATGGATGTTCTTGAAGAAGAGGGTATCATTGGTCCACAACAGGGAAGTAAACCACGCGATGTGTATGTAAAAAATGATGAATAAGCAAAAACACCTTTTCGGGTGTTTTTTTTCGGGAGGTACAATGAGCAAGCGACAACTTCGATGGATGGGATCAACCCTACTTTTTCTGATTTACCTGGTGATTATCTTGCCGAACGAGGCAGTAAAATTCGATATGGTCACACCCGATATTATGCTTTTTTACTCCGTTTCAGATCTAGCGCTGATTGCGGATCAGTTGACTGATACTGGCCGAAGGCTCTACATCGAAACACGTATCAGCTTTGATATTCTATGGCCAATGGTGTATACACTCTTTTTACTTAGCAGCTATGCATTGTTTCAGAAACATCGAATGTTCTTTTTGCCACTGTTGGCAATGGGCTTTGATTTTACTGAAAATCTGCTTGTTTCATGGTATTTTTGGAATTATCCAAATTCAAAGGTGTGGATTGGCGTTTTAGCGAGTCTTTCAACTTTGATGAAGTGGACACTTGTCTCTCTGAGCTTTCTTTATCTTCTTTTTTTAATACTTTCGTTTCTGATAAAAAAAATCCACCCAAGAAGGGTGGAGTAGATTAACGGTTGCGTTTGTCTCCGGTAGAGGATAGAGCCACAACCACTTTTTGATTTGAAGGCATTTTGCTTAACTTTTGAAGTTTTTTCACTTCAATGTGAGCAGCTACCTGCATGGTTGTGTTGTTACCGCTGATGCGGATATCTCCAATGTGTTTTTCTTCAATACCGCAGAGTTTGCTTGTTTGCTTAATCAGCTTGGTTGGGCTGATCCCATGTTTTGAACCAACATTTAAGGTAAATGTATGGTATGTACGATGGTTCTTTGCTTTGACCGGTGGAATGGCGGTTAACTTGGATTCTGAAACCCAACCTGTCAGTAACACTTGAATTAGCATTTGAGGGTTCATACCTTCTTCAAGCAGATCAGCAGCCATTTCTTCAATGTGGCTTGGAATTTCCATGGCCATTTTTTGTGTCAATGAGTTTTTCAATTGATTCTTTTGGATGTTATCCAAATCGCTTTGTGTTGGAAGACTCAGAGTCTCAACATTTAAACGTTGGTTACGAACAAGGAAGCCCCATGAACGTGCATCACGGTGAGTAACAAAGGTAATGGCGATGCCATCGCTACCAGCACGACCGGTACGGCCAATACGGTGGATGTAATACTCATCATCTTGAGGGACATCGTAGTTGATTACCATTTCCATGGAGTCAACGTCGATCCCACGAGCAGCAACATCTGTTGCAATTAAGAAACGGATATGGCCACGTTTGAATTTTCCCATGACGGCTGTACGCATTTCCTGTTTCATATCACCATGAAGAGCTGAACTGCTGAAGTTGGCTTGTGCCAGTAAATCCGCAAGATCATCTGCCATTTTCTTGGTGTTTGTAAAGATCATCGCACTTGCTGGGTTATATAGACGAAGTAGTTGAATCAACAGATCATTTTTATAAGCTGTTGGAACTTCATAAGCGATTTGTCGGATCTTCTCCAGCGTTCTTTGCTTTGGTGCAATGGAAATATGTTTTGGATCAACAAGGTAGTTGTTTACAATGTCAAGAATGCTGCGAGGCATTGTGGCAGAGAACAAAGACGTTTGTCTTTCTTTCGGTAGAACTGAAAGAATTTCTTCAAGCTCTTCTTTGAATCCCATTTGAAGCATTTCATCAGCTTCATCAAGAACCAAGTGAGTCAAATGTTCAAAACGTAAGGTTTTACGTTTGATATGATCGATAACACGTCCTGGTGTGCCTACAATAATATCTGCACCACGGCGTAGTTCCTGAAGCTGAATATTGATCGGTTGTCCACCAAAGACAGTGACTGTGCGAATGCCTTGCATGTACTTTGAGAAGATTCGAATCTGCTCAGTGATTTGAAGGGCAAGTTCGCGGGTTGGGCACAAAATTAACGCCTGTGGGCGTTTGTGATCAGATGGGATGATTTGTGTTAATAAAGGAATGGCAAACGCTGCGGTTTTTCCAGTTCCAGTTTGACTTTGTCCTATAATATCCACATGTGAGGCAATCGTTGGAATGCACTCAGCTTGGATGGGAGTTGCATCGGTGAATCCTGCGTCTTCAATGGCACGCAAAATTTCAGGGGTAAGATTTAATTCGGTAAATTTCATGTATACACTCATTTCTGGCTAACGGCCTTTTTTCATACCGAGTGATTATACCACAGATACTTGACTTTGTCACAGATATTTGATTTAGATTTAGATATAAATCGAGTTTTTTATTAAAAAGAGTTATTGATAGCGGTTACGTCAATTTTTGCAATCGGTTTCTGTTCTGTTGACTTTATTAAAAAAGTTGGATACAATACATGATAGCAGAACTACTGCGCAATGGAGGAAGATTAAATGAAAAAGTTAATGTTACTTCTTGTTGTTGTATTGGCTATGACGATGGCTGCTTGCAGCCCATCCGATAATGGCGGTCCAACAAAAAGAACATACGAGTTGGCATTGATTACTGACGTTGGTACAATCGATGACAAATCGTTTAACCAAGGTTCTTGGGAAGGCCTAAAGGCTTATGCTGAAGAACACAATATTTCTTATAAGTACTATGCACCAGCTGAAAAGAGTACTTCAGCTTACATCAACTCAATCGATTTAGCGGTTGAAAACGGTGCAAAGGTGATCGTTACACCTGGATTCTTGTTCGAACCAGCTATTTACGAAGCACAAGATTTATATCCTGATGTTAAGTTCGTTTTGTTGGATGGTACACCAAATGACAACGACTGGACAAATGGTCCTAAGTTTAAAATCAATGAAAATGTATATTCTGTATTCTATGCAGAAGAGCAAGTTGGTTTCTTAGCTGGATACGCAGCTGTTAAAGATGGCTTTACAAACTTAGGTTTCATGGGTGGTATGGCTGTTCCTGCAGTTGTTCGTTTCGGTTATGGATTTGTTCAAGGTGCTGACTACGCTGCTGCTGAATTAGGTATCAACGTAAATGTTAAGTACACATACCTTGGAGGATTCGGTCCTTCAGCTGAATATCAAACACAAGCGGCTACTTGGTATCAATCGGGTGTTGAAGTTATCTTCGCTGCTGCTGGTGGAGCAGGTAACTCCGTAATGGCTGCTGCTGAAGCAAACAACGGTAAAGTTATCGGTGTTGATATCGATCAAAAAGATGACTCAACAACAGTAATCACTTCTGCAATGAAGGGTCTTGGTGTTTCTGTTTATATGGCACTTGAAGACTACTATGCAGGAAACTTTAAGGGTGGTGTTAGCGAAACTCTTGATGTAACAGTTGATGGTGTTTCACTTTCTGATGATTTCTCTCGTTTTACAACTTTCTCAAAAGCTGACTACGATGCAATCTTTAAAGCTTTAGTTGACAATACAGACAACGTTCGCACAAATATCAAGGGCGACGCTGGTGTTGAAAAAGTTACAGACCTTAGCTTTACAAATACTGCTGTAGAGTTAATCGGTTAATTTTTAAGGCTGAGGATCATTCCTCAGCTTTTTTTTGCAGTTTTGAGTAAAACGATTAATCACGAGCATTATAATCGATGTCGATTTTACTTTTTTTTTCGGTTTTGAAAAAGTAACCGTTTTCTTTAATTAGGAAATATTGTATAATCTACCTATAAATGGGAGTGATAACATGGATTATGTCATAGAGATGTTAAACATCACAAAAGAGTTCCCTGGAATCATTGCAAATGACGACGTCACATTGCAATTGAAGAAAGGTGAAATCCATGCGCTATTAGGTGAAAATGGTGCAGGTAAGTCTACGTTGATGAGTGTCCTTTTTGGTCTTTATATACCTGAAAAAGGGATCATCAAAGTACGAGGGAAAGAAGTTAAAATCACCAATCCAAATGATGCCAACGATCTAGGAATCGGTATGGTACATCAGCATTTTAAGTTGGTTCACAATTTTTCTGTTTTGGAGAATATTGTTTTAGGAGTGGAGAGCGTGGATAAGGGTGTATTAAAAATGGAAGATGCCCGTAAACGTGTTGTTGAGTTAAGTAAGAAATATAATCTGCGCATTGAACCGGATTCACTGATTTCAGATATTTCTGTCGGAATGCAGCAGCGTGTAGAAATTCTGAAGATGCTCTATCGTAACAATGATATTCTTATTTTCGATGAGCCGACAGCGGTTCTTACACCTCAGGAAATCGATGAACTGATGAAAATCATGAGTCAGCTGATTGAAGAGGGTAAATCGATTATTTTTATCACACATAAGCTGAATGAGATTAAAGCAGTTGCTCATCGTGTTTCTGTACTTCGCAAAGGGAAATACATTGGCACTGTCGATGTGGCTACGACTTCCAAAGAGGAGATGTCGGAAATGATGGTCGGTCGAAAGATCAGCTTTACCGTCATTAAGGACGAACCAAAGCTCGGTGATACAGTGCTTACCGTCGAACATCTAACGGTTAAATCAAAAATTAGCCATAAGGATTTGGTGAAGAATGTTTCCTTGCAGGTTCGTGCCGGTGAAATCTTATGTGTAGCAGGTATTGAAGGGAATGGACAAACCGAACTTGTCTATGCTCTTACCGGCTTAGTCGGAGTCGATGATGGAAAAATCCTCTATAAAGGAAATGATATTACTCATTCTTCGATTCGTCATCGCAACATTATCGGCATTTCACACATTCCCGAAGATCGTCATAAACATGGTCTGGTTCTGGATTACAATCTGGCTGAAAATCTTGTGTTACAGACATATTTTTTAAAGGACTATCAGAACAAGGGATTTATCAAGTTTAAAAACCGATTAATGAATGCCAAGAAGCTGATTGAGCAATATGACATTCGCAGTGGTGAAGGTCCGCTGACACCGACACGTTCGATGTCTGGTGGAAATCAGCAGAAAGCAATTGTTGCGAGGGAAGTTGAGAAAAACCCGGATTTAATTATTGCGGTACAACCGACTCGTGGCTTGGATGTTGGTGCCATTGAATACATTCAT
>Ga0194137_10001752_pt1 | contig 13077 bp, 14 predicted proteins | sample TARM_MetaG_T3_14_FD_134025 | JGI IMG/M metagenome (GOLD analysis project Ga0194137, IMG submission 134025) | Freshwater microbial communities from Pennsylvania, USA, analyzing microbe dynamics in response to fracking - TARM_MetaG_T3_14 (version 2) | ecosystem: Environmental > Aquatic >... | reverse complement strand
GTTTCATGCTCATAACTGATTATTCAAGTATTTTATATGATTTTATTTATTTAAATAAACCTGTCATTAATTATTTATTTGAAAATAATATGCCGTTAGACCCAAATACTTTAGATGAGGTTATACCCGGGATACCAGTTCATTCTATTGCTGAATTAGTATCTGAGGTTAAAAAAGTAATTTTTAATGATGGAAAGCCTGTGAAAAAAATTGATAAGTCTCGATTTATTGAAAATGATGATAAGACTAGTTGTGAAATGCTATATAGCTTTATTAAGGAAGGTTGAATATGAAAATATCTGTCTATGGATTGGGTTACATCGGGTTACCTACTGCTTTAATGTTTGCAAAAAATAATATCAACGTAATAGGGATTGATATTCAGGAAGAGTTAATTCAGAACATAAATTCAGGTTCTCTTCCAACAAATGAACCAGGACTTCAAGAAGCTTATCTTGAAGCCCATAAATCAAGACGTCTTATTGCATCTGTAATTCCACAAAAAGCGGACGTGTTTATAGTCGCTGTTCCAACGCCATATATTTCAAATGAGAAAAGATTATTCGATTATAGCTATATTATAAATGCGTTGCAGAAAATTATAACTGTAATAGAAAAAGGAAATACTATAATAATTGAATCAACTATTCCTCCGGGTACAATAAATGAATTAGTCATACCATTTATGAAAAAATTTAATTATGAACCTGGTGTAGATTTTTATTTAGCTCATTGTCCTGAAAGAGTTCTACCTGGAAATATCTTAGAAGAAATGATCAATAATAATCGAATCATTGGCGGAGTCACAACTAAATGCTCTCAGAAAGCTACTGAAATTTATAAAATCTTTTGTGAAGGCGAGATACATCAAACTGATGTAAGAACGGCTGAAATGTCTAAATTAGTTGAAAATACGTTTCGAGATGTAAATATAGCCTTTGCGAATGAACTTTCTAAAATATGTAACTATCTTAATTTAAATGTACTTGAAGTTATTGATTTGGCAAACAAGCATCCTAGGGTTAATATTCTAGAGCCCGGCCCAGGTGTAGGCGGACACTGCCTGGCGGTTGATCCTTATTTCATCGTCGCCAAGTCGCCGGATCTGGCCAAGATCATTCACCTTTCCAGAGAGACCAATTCATCCATGCCACACTACGTGGCAGCAAATGCAGAGAAACTGGTCAGGGGGATCCACAATCCGAAAATAGCGGTCTTGGGAGTTACCTATAAAGCGGATGTGGATGACATCCGGGAAAGCCCTGCCATGGAAATCGTAGAGCTGCTGTCGGGAACGGGCTTCCGCTTGTCTATTCATGATCCGCATGTAAATACTCTGGATCCGAGATTTGTCTCCGCCGAGGAAGCTCTGAGAGATGCCGATCTTATCCTTCTGTTAACGGATCATACCGAGTTTCGGGTCATGGACTTCAGTCCGTATGTGAAGGGAATGAGGAACCGGCTGCTGTTCGACACGAGGAATAGTGTGAAGCCGGAAAATGCTCAAGGATTGCAAACAGTCAATTTCGGAAACTTATATCAGTTTGTAAATAATCTTGAAACCGTGATTGCATGAATTTTTTGAATATCGTAGCAAAGGAACATTTTAAAAACCGCTATATGATCGTAAGAATCGCCTTGTTTCAGCTGAAATCCACTTATATGTCCAATCGTTTAGGCTTGCTTTGGGTGCTTCTGAATCCGCTCAGTCAATTGGCCGTCTATTGGGTTGTTTTTGGATTGGGGATCCGGGGGGGAGCTTCCGTAGAGGGAGTTCCTTTTGTCCTCTGGCTGAGCTGCGGCCTTGTTCCTTGGTTGTTTATCGGCTCAGGAATCGTGCAGGGAGCCAACTCAGTCAGCTCGCAGCTAGGCCATGTATCCAAAATGAAGTTTCCGCTGAGCGTGCTTCCTTCCATCACCATCCTTACACAGCTGATCTCTCATTTGATTATGCTGGTTATGGTTTTGATTGCGGTCGTCATTAAATATGGCTTTTTCGGATTATCTTATTTGGGAATCGTTTATTATCTGATCGCATCATTGTCCCTTTTATCCGCGTTGGCTTTGTTTACCTCGACCGTTTCGGCATTTGTCCGCGACTTCAGGTTTGTGATCGGCGCGGTTACAAGAGCCCTGTTCTTCATTACTCCGATCATGTGGACGGTAAACGCCAAGACGCCGGAGCTGCTGAAAAAAGTGATCCACTACAATCCCGTCACTTACTTAGTGGATGGATACCGCAATGCGATGCTCTTCAATCAATTTTATATCGCTACGGCCTATACCGCCGGATTTTGGCTGGGAGTAGCGGTGTTGTTTGTGTGGGGCGCGTTCATCCATGTTCGATTCCGCAAGCATTTTATGGATTATCAATAGAGGTGTTGACTAAGCGTGCATCAAGTCCAGTTTCAAGAGGTAAGCAAATCTTTTCGGCTGCATTCCAGCATAAATGAAAAGATTCGGGATTTATTTTATATCAAGAAGGATTTCCCTGTTCATCATGCTCTGCGCAGTCTGACTTTTGCGGTCGACCAGGGCGATGTAGTCGGAATCATAGGGCTGAATGGCGCCGGCAAAAGCACGTTGTCCAACCTTATTGCCGGAGTGACGATTCCCTCCAGCGGTTCGGTTCACATCAACGGAAACGCCGCTCTTATCGCGATATCCTCCGGTCTGAACAACCAGCTCAACGGCCTTGAAAATATTGAGCTGAAAGGGTTGATGATGGGATTGTCCCATCAGCAGATCAAAGCGATAACGCCAGCTGTGATCGAGTTTGCCGAGCTGGGGAAATTCATTCATCAGCCTATCAAAAGCTATTCCAGCGGAATGAAGGCCAGACTTGGATTTGCGATATCGGTTCACATCGATCCTGACATTCTCGTCATCGACGAGGCTCTTTCCGTAGGGGATCAGACGTTCAGCGACAAGTGCCTGGCCAAAATAAATGAATTCAAAGAGCGGGGAAAAACGATCTTTTTTATCAGCCATTCTCTGTCGCAAGTCAAGAGCTTCTGCGGCAAAGGGCTCTGGCTTCATGACGGCGAGCTGAAGAAATACGGAGATATTGAAGAGGTCGCAGCGGAGTATGAGCGGTTCTTGAAGCATTATCAAGCTCTCTCTCCAGCAGAGAGGACCGAACTCAGAGCTTCGCACTGGGGAGAATTTTAAGATAGAAATGGGGATTTATGATGTGGAATCGATTGAAAATCGGAGTTCTGGCGGCATTGCTCGCCTTCATCGTCCAGCCGCACTATGCTCAAGCCGCCGCGTCAACGGTAAAAACGCAATCTGTTGCCTATGAGACCATATTTGACGGCAGAACGCTGCAGATGCCTGACAATCAGTATTTATTCACCTACCAAGGTACTTCTTACGTTCCGATCCGTTATATCGCGTACGGTCTGCTCCAGTCCGTTCAATGGAACGCCTCGACATCTACGGTAACGGTATCCAAGCCGACAGACAAAGAACAGGTCGTTCTGAGGGAGTATTTTCTCAATGCGATCGGGGCTTCCGGAGCGCCGGCTTCGATCGGGAATCAAAAGCTGTCCATTACACCGGCTAAAGCTTCGTTTGTCTTTTACGGAGTGAAAAAACAGCTCCCTGCCGGCCAGACGGCTTATATGCTGAATAACAGCCTGTATGTTCCCATCCGGTTCATGAGCGAAAGCACGGGCATGAATGTGAAATGGGACAGCTCCAGCAAGCGGATCACCATCACTTCACCGGCACCGGCTTCCGACAAACCGACGGAGCCTAAGCCGGAAGATCCTGCTTCCGGCAATGCTTCGGGAGGATCGGCGGGCGGCGGCATCGTGATGCCTTCTCCCCCCGCTTATGAGGATGTTAAATTCCGGGCGGACGCCAAGCTCCAGACTCTGTATATGAACGCCAAAACGACTTTCCTCAAGCTCGGGCAGCAATATGTGGACACGTCGGATAAAGCTAAGCGAGCCGCTTTGAAGAAACAAGGCGAAGCATCGCTGGCCAGCTTCAGCTCGCAGTTTGATTCCCTTGTCTCCCAAGTGGAAGCCGAACTGAACAAGTATGGCTACAGCACGTCAATCATCCAGGAGTACCGTCAGAAATACAACGAAGAATTGGACGCAGGCCGTGACCTGATGAGCGACATGATGAAAGGCTGATTTAAAAAGCCCAGCATTGGCCGATGAGCCGATGCTGGGCTTTTTTTGTCATCAACCAGCCTGGCGCCGCTCCTTCACGGAGCCTTCCCGGGCGGCCTCGCGAACTTCCCGGATATCGCGCCCCGCCGCATCCGAAGGCTCGGCAGGATTGCGGACGGCTGGAGCGGCCGGTTCTGCCGGCCGCTCCATGCGGCAGCTGCCGCTGAGAATGCCGCCGTCCTGGACGATGAGCGAGGCGGCTGTCGCGCTGCCGTGGAGCTCGCCGCTGGACATGATCGTCAAGCGTCCGGTCGTCGTGATGTCGCCGTACACTTTGCCGGATATCGTAACGTCCTTGGCCGAAATGTTGGAGCGGACCACGCCGCTTTCTCCGACAATGACATCTTCCTTGCAATCGATGTCTCCGCGGTATTCGCCTTCGATTCTCAGGCTTGCCTGGCAGGATAAGGTGCCTTCCGCACGCGTTCCCTGGCCGATCAACGTATCCGAAGCCGACCAGCGCTTGTTTTCCTTGAACATCGATATCCGCCTCCCTTGGATGAATTCATGCTATGTAGTATGTATTCCCCAACGGAGTCCTTCATTCCATTTCCCAAAGAAAGGGGACTTCACCATCCTGGCATCGTCTTGGATAAAATGCTTGAAAATCCTGCCTGCCGTTGATACTACTACCAATGGATATATTCATGCGCCATCCTTATTTCCTGCGATAGAAAAGGACTCTCTCCATCAGGTAAAATAACGAATGACGGATGAGTCCAATCCGATTCCGCCAATCCGCAAAAGAGGTGCCTCATGTTCTGGCTCGTGCTCGCCCTGTTCATCTTTCTCTTCCAAATCATGACGATCCTCATTCTCGAGTACCGCCAGCCGAGCAAGACCGTCGCCTGGCTGCTCATCCTGTTCGTGCTGCCCGTCATCGGCTTTGTCATGTACTACTTCGTCGCGCGCGAATACCAGACGAGGCGCACGGTCCGGCGAAGGGGCGTCATCGCCCATGAGGTCCAGCTCAAGGCGCTGCGGCAAAGCGTTCTCGTCCATCGGCCAGGAGACATGGAAAATCCGGACTTCAAGCATGAGGTGCGGCTGTTCAACCTGCTCGACAGCTTCTCGATGCTGCCGGTCACCGGCTGCAACCGGACGGAGATCCTCACCAACGCGGAGCCGACCTACGCCTCGATCCTGGAGGCGCTGGATTCGGCCCGCCATCACATTCATCTCGATTATTATACGATCCGCCATGACGAGATCGGCAGCAAGTTCAAGGCGATGCTGCTCCGCAAAGCCGCCGAAGGCGTCGAGGTCAGAGTCATTTACGACGGAATCGGCAGCATGGAGCTCCGGAACGCCTATGTGCAGGAGCTGCTGGACGGAGGCGTGAAGATGCAATGCTTCCTTGCTCCGCGCATCGCCTTCTTCGACAAGCGCGTCAACTTCCGGAACCATCGGAAGATTGTCGTCGTCGACGGGAAGATCGGGTTCGTCGGAGGCATCAACATCGGGGACGAATATCTCGGCAAAAACCCGAAGCTGGGCTTCTGGCGGGACACGCATGTTCGGATTGAAGGGGACGCGGTCTATTATCTGCAGCTGGTGTTCATGCGGGACTGGTGGTTCACGGCCCGGGAGAAGCTGGATCATCCCGCCTATCTTCCGGAGCATGGCTGCAGCGGCACCGAGCAGGTCCAGATCGTCGCCAGCGGACCGAATACGAGCGCGGACTCCATCCTGGAGAGCGTATTTTCCGCCATCAGCGCCGCCAAGGACAAGCTCTACATCGCGACGCCGTACTTCATTCCCGACCCGAGCGTCCTGATGGGACTGCGGACTGCGGCGCTGAGCGGCGTGGATGTTCGAATCATCCTCCCCCACAAGTCGGATTCCAGGCTGGTGCTCTATTCTTCGCTCTCCTATGTCCAGGACCTGCTTGAGGCGGGCGTCCGCATCTATCGCTACCGCAAAGGCTTCATCCACGCGAAGGTCATGATCGTGGACAGGCTCATGGCGTCGGTCGGAACGGCGAATATGGATATGAGAAGCTTCTTCAGCAATTTCGAGATCAATGCGAATCTGTTCGGAAGCAAGGCGATCGGAAGGCTGGAGGAGGACTTCATGCTTGATTTGAAGGACTGCTACGAGCTGAAGCTCGGCGAATTCGAGGCGCGTCCATGGACGCAGAAGGCGGCGGAAGTGGCGGCGCATATGCTGTCGCCGCTATTGTAGGATGCCGGCTTAACAACCGGCATAAGCCGGCCCGGGAGGAGCCGGCCGAAGAGAGGGCATGGTGCGGCCGGCAAGCCGGCGGCTCGAAGCTTCAAAGCGCAGGCGGCCGAGGGACAAGATCCGCTTCTATGATTCTAAACAGCGTGCCGCAGAGGCTGCAGGTGTGGAACAAGGCTTTCCGTTCCAAGCCTGCGGCTATTTGCTCTCTCGAAGCCGGGTCGGATAAGCCGAGCTTGTCCTCAAGGGAAGGGCATGAATCCGCATTCCCGCAGCTATAGCAGATCACTTTGACGACAGCCAGACTCAACCCCGTTCACCCCGTATGTTTCAATTGAATGATACATAATGTAGCACATTATAGCATATTTTGATTATGGTGTCCTGTTTTTCAAAAAATCCAAAATAGGCCTCAGCGCCTGCTTGGGAGCGTGCGCCAGAAGATCTCCGCGCTGCTGGAGCCGATCGTGAATATTGAGCAGGTGAAAGTCGCGCGGCTGCGCTCCCTGCCTGATCTCGTCCCATTCCAGCGGAGTGGAGACGGTCGCTCCGGCTCTGGCTCTCGGCGTATAGGGAGCGGCAATCGTCTTGCCTTGATAATGCTGCAGGTAATCGAAATAGATCCGATCGCCGCGGTTTTTCTTGAGCCGCTCCACGGTGAACAGCTTGGGATGCTTCTGGGTCATATAACCCCCGACGAACAGTCCGATCGAGCGCAGCTCGTCGAAGCTTAGCCGATCGGCCAGCGGTACGATGAGCTGTACGCCGGTAGCGCCGCTCGTCTTGGCGATCGACTCGATGCCGAGGCCTCTCAGCTGCTCGCCGACAAGCCAGGCCGCCTCCATGATTCTCGGCTCCTCTTCCACGGAAGGATCGAGATCGATGACCCATTCGGTCGGATGCTGGGGATCGTCGGCCAGGTCGAAGGAAGCGTGGAACTCCAGGCAAGCCAGGTTCCCGAGCCAGATCAAGGTCGGCAGCGAGTCGAGAACGACATAATCGATGCTGCCGTCCGACCGGGTCCGGACGAACTCGGGCCGCGGCTCGGGGCAGTTTTTCTGGTAAAAGGACTTGTCATGGATGCCGTGCGGATAACGGATCGTCGTCAAATGACGGTCGCGGCAATGCCGAATCAGGAAGGGGGAGAGCTGGACCAGCTTCTCCAAATACATGAGCTTGGTTATGCCCATCTCCGGCCACAGCGGCTTGGACGGGTTCGTTATCGTCAACTGGTGGCCGTCCAGCGTGATGCTTCCCTTTTCGCTGCGATAGCCATTGGATGCTGGCATGGACTTCTACTCTCCTCTCCGGCGGCCGAAGCCGGCGATCTTGGGATGGCGAAGCTGGCCGGCCTCGGTGATCTCCAGCCCGGTTACTGTGCAAGGAAAGGGATTTTGAAGCCAGACGACCCGTTCCTTTTTCAGGTCATTGGGGAGAGCGGCAAAGGGAAGGGCTGTCCCCGCATGCAAAGAGCCGTCGGCGAATGCGCCTTCCGGCACAAGCCGGCTCGTCAGGAGCGCGCGCATCTCCCCGGTCAACCCAAGCGATACGCTGCCGAAATACTGCCCGTCGACGCTCATGACGAGGCTTGCGGCCATTCCATCCCGAATCTTGAGTCCGACGATGTCCACATCCAGCAGCAGGGCGGTTTTTTTCTTGAACCAATCCTTGTGCTGCTTGCCTTCCTTATAGAGAGAATCCAGGCGTTTGCTGACGACGCCTTCCCAGCCGGCTTGCGCGACCCACTGCCACAGAGCTTCTCCGTCGCGGTAAAGCTCCGTAACCAGCATCCCCTCCGGCAGCCTCGGAGAGAGGGCCAGAAGGACTTCATGCCTTTGCAGATAAGGCAGGCCTCTAAGATCCCGGTCTCCCGCCGCCAGCACATCGAACAGCACATAGGCGAGTCCGGCGGGAGGCTGGGGCTGATCGGCCGAATCGGCATGGCTGCCCAAGCCCGGAGGCTGCTGCGGACGCAGCAGCCTGTCGTCCGAGCCGGCCAGGCTGCCGGGGGCGGAACGCTTGCTGTCCGCGCCGCCGGCCATCACCTCCGCCGGCACGGCCGGATTGCGAAGCGGCGTCAGTCGGGTTCCGCCCTGATTGCCGCGCATGCGCTCGCGCTGCAGCACCCTCTGGAAGCTGGGCCTGCTGCCCGTCCAGGCGATCAGCTCTCCGTCCAGAATGCAGCGGCCGAGAGCAGCCTTCTCTATTAGGACGACAATTTCGGGGTAAATGTTGTTCTTGATCAATCCTTGGCGCGAATACAGCAGCGCCTTGCCGTCCGGCCCGATGTCGGCCAGCAGCCTGACGCCGTCCCATTTGATCTGGTAGCCCCAGTCTTCTCCCTGCGGAAGATCGGCTCTCGTTATGGGCGCCATCGGCGCCGTCAGGCCAAGCGGAAGGCTGCCTTTCGCGGCGCGCATCAGGAAGCGCCGGATTCCTTGGTTTTCTTGGCGCGAGGCTTGGCCGCTTTCTTCGCGGGCTTATCGGCTTCACCGGAGTCGGCAAGACCGGCTGCCGGCGCTTTCGCGCTTTTCTTCTTGGGCTTGTCCGCGGCGCCGGTATCGAGCACGGGCGCTGCGGCAGGTCCTTTGACCGATTCAAGGCTCGCCTGCAGGGCTGCCATCAGATCCAGCACATGTGCGGGCTCCTGCTGCGGCGCGATGCGGACTTCTTCGCCGGCAATCTTGCCCTGGATGAGATCATGCATGGCGCTCCGGTAATCGTCGGTGTATTTCTCGGGCTCGAACGGCGTCGTCAGCTGATCGATGAGAAGCTTGGCCATCGACAGCTCCTTGTCATTCAGAGCTACCGCTCCGGGCAGGTTCGGAACCTGCTGGATCGGCCGGATTTCGTCGGGATAGAAGATCGTCTCGATCGCGAGGCAGCCTTCGAGAACGCGAATCGCGGCGAGGCTCGATTTGGAGCGGATGGAAATTTTGGCGATGCCGATCTTGCCGGATTCCTTCATTGCTTCCATCAGCAGCGAGTAAGCTCCTCCCCCCGCCTGATCGGGCGAGAGGTAATAGGTTTTCTGAAAATAGATCGGATCGATCTCCTCCAGGGCGACAAAATCGATGATCTGAATCGTTTTGGACTTCTCTCCGCCGAGCTGGTCCAGCTCTTCCTTTTCAAAGGTGACAAAGCGGCCTTTCTCGTATTCGTAGCCTTTGACGATTTCATTCGTTTCGATCCGTCTGTCGCATACGGGGCATTCCTTCACATAAGCGATGGGACTGCCGCAGACGGAATGCAGCATGCGCAGCGAGATATCCTTGTCCTCTGTGGCGGAGAACATCTTGACGGGCACATGCACAAGTCCGAAGCTGATCGCGCCCTTCCATACGGTATGCATAGCTGTCGCGCCTCCTTGCAGCCGGAGCTCCGGCATTATTATTTCCTACCAGTGTGCCCATCCGGAGGGGGGTCCCATGCATGAAGCCCGGCTGCTGCGGGCATATTTCTCATTAAGGCTGACGACAGCCCCGGGAAGGAGGCGTGAGGCGAATGGACGAGCAGGAAATACGCCGCCATCTCGAGCAGAGGCTGGACAGCCGCCATATGCTGGCCAGCAGCCGCGACGAGAAGAGCCTTCCGGATCTGGCTGCCGAAATGAGCACGGAGCTGGACGGCTCGCTGGAGGAAGGCGGAGCGCGCACGATGACGGATGCCGGCGTCGGCCGGACGGCCGACCATGGCGGCAGGGTCGATTATGAGATGGATATCGACCGCATGGTGGGCGAAGGTCTAGGAGGCGGACAGGTTACGATCCACAACGGCCATATCGGAGAGTCGACGACGGATACGATGATGCTGAAGGAAGAAGCAGAGGACGGAGAATAGGAGGGAACTCGCGGTGGATGTAAAAAGAGCGATGGAAATCTACGGCTCCAAGGATATGGTGGCCGTCCACTTGGGCGGGCACTCGGTCTGGATCGAGAATGTGGACGAGGCGAACGGCATGGCGACCGTGCAGGTCGGCACGACCCCTCAGAACACGCAGACCGTATCGGTCGACCAGCTTCATGAAGGACAGCCGCACAGAGAAAACTGATGGCCGGGATGGCCGCGATGAGTTCGCGGACACAAAAAAACAGCGTCGTTCCCGTTGCCTTTGCGGCACCAGGAGCGGCGCTGTTCTTTTTTGCGGTTCGGCTGTACTTGCGTAGCCGGCTTGCGGGACCAGGCTCCCCTCGTCAGATCGAGCTCGTGCTGAGCGGGAGGCGATGATTTCTTCGACGACGGCTTGTTGCGTGCTGCTGCCACTTGGAGGTTCTCCTTCCGCCGGAAATGTCCGGCATTCCTAACGATACCAAATGAGCGGAATAACGGGAAGGGGCGAAAATACATATAGATAGATGGGGATACAAGCCTTATCATGCCATGACAGGTTTAAAATCAAGGTAAAGCAAGATAACCATCGATAAACGGAGATAAAAGCTCTTTTCTTCATGAATTAGGTTAAAAATTAGCTAAATCCACCCTTTTCCTTTAATTTAGAGCGAAAATACTTTATAATTAGTATACAGGGTCATAAGCAAGACAGATTGAAAGGGTGTGGGGGCATGGTAACAGCGCAGGGGCAGCATCTCAAGCTGCCATTCTTTGAAGTGTTCAAGCGGGTCTTGTTCATCACCGTCGGAGCCGTCCTGATGGGGGTAGGCCTGGAGATATTCCTGGTGCCGAACAACATTATCGACGGCGGCATCACCGGCATTTCCATCATGCTTTCTTATTTGACGGACGTTCCTCTCGGACTTTTCCTCTTTCTTCTCAACCTTCCGTTCCTCTTCCTGGGGTATAAGCAGATCGGCAAGACATTCGCGCTGTCGACTCTGTACGGCGTAGCCGTCATGTCGCTGACGACTTATCTGCTGCATGAGGTCGATCCGCTTACGATCGACGAATTCCTCGCCTCCATCTTCGGAGGCATGGTGCTCGGAGTCGGGGTCGGTCTCGTCATCCGCTTCGGCGGCTCGCTCGACGGCACGGAGATCGTCGCGATCCTCTTCTCCAAGAAGCTGCCTTTCTCGGTCGGCGAGATCGTCATGTTCGCCAATCTGTTCATCCTGTCGAGCGCGGGCTTCGTGTTCTCCTGGGATCGTGCGATGTACTCGCTCATCGCCTACTATATCGCCTACAAGATGATCGACATCGTCATCGAGGGCTTCGACGAATCCAAGGCCGTCTGGATCATCAGCGACGAGTACCGCGAGATCGGCGAAGCCATCATGAGCCGTCTGGGCCGCGGCGTCACTTATCTCAACGGCGAAGGCGGGTTCACCGGCGGCGACAAGAAAGTGCTGTTCGTCGTCGTGACGCGCCTCGAGGAAGCCAAGCTCAAATCGATCGTGACCGACATGGACCCCGGCGCCTTCCTGGCTGTCGGCAATATCCATGACGTCAAGGGCGGCCGCTTCAAGAAGCGCGATATTCACTAGCGCGCTCGGCGGCAGGACGCATGCTCCGCAAGGCGACATCTGCCTGCGGAGTTTTTTTTCTGTGCGGAGCGGTCAGGCAAGCCAAGGCTTCGACGGCTCGGCGCGAAGGACGGCATGCTGCTGTCCGGTATGGCGTCCGGATGTCATTGCGAGCCCGTCCGGCAGCGGTTGCGGCAGAGGTAGGGGGCCGATATAATGAGAACAAGCTTCCGGAACCGGATGAAAGCGGAACATGAGCAAGGTGGGATACACAGATGACAGAGGCCGCAGCAGCAGCCAGTTGGCGCGCGCGGGAGGAGTCGGACACGGTCCGGCTCGCGGAAATGCTGGCCGCATGGGCCGCTCCCGGAACGGTGATCGCGCTGGATGGCGATCTTGGCGCGGGCAAAACCCGGTTCTCGCAGGCGTTCGCCGCCGCGATCGGGGTGAAGGGCGTGGTTAACAGCCCGACCTTTACGATTATAAAAGAGTATGCCAGCGGAACGATGCCGCTGTACCATATGGATGTCTATCGGCTGTCGCAGGAAGAGGCCGACGAGCTCGGATTGGACGAGTATTTCTACGGAAGCGGCGTCTCCCTGGTGGAGTGGGCGAGCCTGATTCCGGAGCTGCTTCCGGAATCCAGGCTGGAGCTGTACATCGAGCATCTGGGAGGCAGCGAGAGGCGGATACGGCTGGAAGGCCGCGGACTCCCTTATGCGGAATGGTGCAGGCTTATCGCCGAGACGGGAGGAGCAGAGCAATGACGGAGCATAATTCGGCCGCAGAAACCGGGGCGGAGAGCCCTCCGCAAGCTAAGGGCGCAACGGAGACTGGCTTGCAGCGGGCCAAGCCGAGGAAAGAGCTGCTCGTCCTGGCGCTGGACACGTCGACGGCGGTGCTTGCCGCCGCCTTGACGCGGGGCGGCGAGGTGCTCGCCAGCGTCCAGTCGCCGGCCGAGCGCAACCATTCGGCGCATGTCGTGCCGGCCGTACAGAAGCTGCTCGCCGATGCCGGCATCTCCCCCGGGCAGCTGGACGGCATCGCTGCGGGCATCGGCCCGGGCTCCTATACGGGCGTCCGCATCGCGGCATCCGTCGCCAAGACGCTGGCCTGGGCCTGGAAGCTGCCGATTGTCGGCGTGTCGACGCTCGAGGCGCTGGCCGTCGGCGCATGGCGCGAGCATGCAGGCCAAGGCTCCGAGGCGGCTGCAGCCAGCCATGGCGGAGCGGCGGATGCGGCGGCGTCAGCCGTCGCCGGTTCGATGGAGCTGGCGGGGGGCGGCGTGCAAG
>Ga0194137_10001751_pt1 | contig 13083 bp, 13 predicted proteins | sample TARM_MetaG_T3_14_FD_134025 | JGI IMG/M metagenome (GOLD analysis project Ga0194137, IMG submission 134025) | Freshwater microbial communities from Pennsylvania, USA, analyzing microbe dynamics in response to fracking - TARM_MetaG_T3_14 (version 2) | ecosystem: Environmental > Aquatic >... | reverse complement strand
ATTTTATCCTCTTTCTCATTCATATGTATAATCTGTGGAATTAGTGCCTCTAATCCTCTACCTAGACCCTTTTTTTTATTTACTTTAGCCATATTAGATTACATCCTCCTCTAACTCTATAAATTCATCAGCTAGATCCCTATAGGCCTCTGCCCCTTTAGATCTATCATCATAATATATAACTGGCTGTCCATGGCTAGGTGCCTCAGCTAATCTAACATTTCTCGGTATTATTGTAGTATATACCTTACCCTTAAAGTAGTTTTTAACTTCATCTACCACTTGAATAGATAGGTTTGTCCTACCGTCAAACATACTTAAAACAACGCCCTGAACCTCTAAGTTTGGGTTCAGACTTTTCTTAACCAACTGTATCGTATTCATTAATTGACTTACACCCTCTAGGGCATAATACTCACACTGTATAGGAATCAAAACAGAATCAACAGCTGCCAAAGAATTTATTGTCAACAACCCCAGAGATGGTGGACAATCAAGGAATATATAATCATACTCATCTCTTATTTGATTAATTGCCTTTTTAAGCTTAATCTCCCTTTCCCCATCCTGTGTTGCCAACTCAATTTCTGCCCCTGCAAGATGTTGACTTGATGGAATTAAATGAAGATCCTCATATTCTGTAACTATAATTGCAGAACGAATATCTATGTCATCGATAATAACATCATAAATTGTATTTTCTAATGTGCTTTTATCTATCCCGAATCCACTTGTTGTATTTCCCTGAGGGTCTATATCAATTACGCATATCTTTTTACCTCTCTGAGCCATGCATGCACTTAAATTAACATTAGTAGTTGTTTTTCCAACTCCACCTTTTTGATTAAAGATGGCTATCACCTTTCCCACAGTAATTCCCCCTTTTAGGACAATTTTAGTATCATATATATACATTTCGATACGGCTTAAATTTTTCCTCTTTAAATTTGTTATTAATAATCATGTATTTCCAGGAATATAATAGACAGAAATGTTTTTATTAGATATTTCAAGTACATTCTATGTCTTCATCCATGAATATTAGTAAATTTAAGGAGGTCTATTTTATGCTTAAAATAATTTTTTCTACTTTTTTTATTGTTTTTATAGCTGAGCTAGGGGATAAGACCCAATTGCAGACTATGTTACTTGCAACACAATCAAAATCCCTATGGCCTGTTTTCGTAGGGGCTTCCCTGGCCTTAATTCTTAGTTCTTTACTTGGGGTAATCGCAGGTTCATATTTAACAAAATACATACCTACCTCTTATTTACAAACCTCTGCTGGTGTTGTATTTATCGTCATAGGCGTACTCACCTTAACGGGAAAAATATAACCTAAAAAAAGATTACTATTTTTTAGTAATCTTTTAATTCAAATTAGGCCTTTGGAATCTTAACAATTAATTCAATAAATTCACCCTTATCTACTTGTTTAAACTCCGCATTATTCTGTTTGTCCTTAATTGCTTCATAGGCTTGTTTAATAGTATTTATATAAATCCTGTAGTTCATAAAACTCTTAATCTTTTGATTTCTTTGAGGCTTGTCTGCTTCATTACTTATAGCCTCAATCATTCCTTCTATGAGATCCTCTGATTTCTTTACATTCAGATCATTTTTTATAATTCTGTTTACTGCTATTATTCTAAGTTCTTCATCAGGAAGTTTTAGTAAAGCCCTAGCATGTCTTTCTGTTAAATTATTTTCAACTAAAAGTTTCTTTACTTCACCATCTAATCTAAGTATCCTAAGTTTATTAGCAATGGTAGACTGATTTTTCCCTATATACAATGCCAATTCCTGTTGCGTAAATCCATGGTCTTCAATTAAATTAGCATAGCCCTCTGCCTCTTCAATAAAGTTTAAATCCTCTCTTTGAAGATTTTCAATAATTGCTAATACAGCCGAATCCTTATCACTAAAATTTCCGTGAACAATGGCAGGTATAGTTTCGAACTGGGCTAATTTTGCAGCCTTTAATCTTCTCTCTCCTGCTATTAATTCAAATTTCCCTTCACCCATTTGTCTAACACTAATAGGTTGTAATATCCCATATTTTTTTATAGATTGACTTAATTCCTCTAAGCTTGACTGATTAAAAACTTTTCTTGGTTGATATGGATTAGGAATAACCGAATCCAAGGTTAGTTCTATTACTTTTTTTTCTGCATAACTCATATTACTCATCCCTCTTTTCTTTTAAAAGGAGTTACATTAATCTATTAATTCTATAACAAAACCCTAACTCCTGCTAAAAAATATCATAAACAACAAGTTTCGTACTACATTTCTCCCTATTTTTAGTGTTATTTAATTGGTTCCTTTGAGGGTTTACCTGCTTTTCTCGGATATTTTGTCGAAGTTTGTTTAATTTTGCGGATCAATACTATACTATGCGAAATATCACTAAAGGGAAGAGGGACCTCTATTTGAGTAATAACTTCTCCACCTAATACTCTTAGGGCAGCCTTACTTTCCTCTAATTCCTCATTTAATTTATTTCCCTTCTGACATATAAAATGTCCTCCTACCTTAACGAAGGGTAAACAATACTCCAAAAGTACATTTAAAGGTGCGACCGCCCTAGCAACTGCGAAATCATATTTTTCCCTATGGTCTTTGTTTTGACCTTCATCCTCTGCTCTACCATGGACATATTCAATATCATTAATTCCGAGCTGATTCCCAACCTCTTTTAAAAATCCAATCCTTTTATTTAAAGAGTCTAGCAATGTCAGTTGTATGTTAGGTGAAATTATTTTTAGTGGTATTCCAGGAAAACCCGCACCGGTACCTACATCAATTACCTTACCCTCGGATAATAAGGCTCCACTTTTTACGCAGGATATAGAATCTAAAAAATGTTTAATAATAATTTCCTTTTCATCTTCTATGGCAGTTAAATTCATCTTTTGGTTCCACTCTAACAAAACATCCTTATATGTCATAAATTGCTCTATTTGTTTTTGACTTAGGTCTACCCCTAGCTTACTACTTCCTTCTTTAAGCATACTATTCAAATCCATAAGTTACTCCTCTTCCTTTCTCCTTCTTCTCATTTGCTCCAAATATACTAAAAGCACTGATACATCCGCAGGAGATACACCAGATATTCTTGATGCCTGTCCTACGGATAAAGGCATAATTTCATTTAATTTCTGTCTTGCTTCTATCCTAAGCCCTTCTATTTTACTGTAGTCCATATCCTCTGGAAGTTTTTTGTTTTCTAGTTTTCTAACACTTTCTATTTGTTTTAATTGTTTATCTATATAACCTTCATACTTTATAGTAATTTCACATTGTTTTACTGCACGCTTTAATAACCCCTCAGGCCTATTTGCATCTACCGCTTTCATATTTTCGTAAGTAACTTCAGGTCTCTTTAGAAGCTCATATAGGGAAATACCACCCTTTATAGGAGTGCTATTAATCTTTTCTAAAAATCCATTAATTGTTTCAGGTGAAACATTTGTCGATTTTAGTCTTTTCATTTCACTCTCTATTTGCTGTTTTTTCATTAGATGTTTTTCATATCTTTTTTCAGATACTAAACCTATATCATAGCTTTTTTCTGTTAATCTTAAATCCGCATTATCTTGTCTAAGTACTAGTCTATATTCAGCCCTAGATGTCATCATTCTATAAGGTTCATTTGTTCCTTTTGTAACTAAATCATCTATAATAACCCCTATATATGCCTCAGAACGGCTTAGTATTAATGGTTCATCATTCCTAATTTTCTGCACAGCATTGATCCCTGCAATTAGTCCTTGGGCTGCAGCTTCCTCATAACCTGATGTACCATTAAATTGACCTGCACAAAATAGGTTATTTATATGTTTAGTTTCCAAGGATGGTTTTAGTTGTAAAGGATCTATACAATCATATTCAATTGCATAGGCAGGACGCATTATTTCTACATTCTCTAAACCAATTATACTTCTATACATTTGAATTTGAACCTCTTCAGCTAAACTAGTAGATATACCTTGTACATACATCTCCTTAGTATTTACGCCCTCAGGCTCTAGAAATAACTGATGGGAGACTTTATCAGTGAATCTAACTATTTTATCTTCAATAGAAGGACAATATCTAGGACCTATACTTTCAATATCTCCCCTATACATTGCTGAACGATTCAAATTATCTTTTATTATTTGCTTTGTTTCTGCTGTTGTTCTTGTTAACCAACATGGATACTGATCTATGCTTAGCTCATCATTCATAAAAGAGAACGGATCTATTTCATCATCCCCTGGCTGTATCTCTGTTTTAGAGAAGTCAATTGAATCCATATGAACCCTAGCAGGTGTTCCTGTTTTAAACCTTCTTAGTCTACAGCCTAACTCTGTTAACTTCTCAGAAAGGTATTTAGCAGAATACAATCCGTTTGGGCCGGACTCATAATTTAGCTCTCCAATGAAAACTCTACTATCTAAATATACCCCCGTTGCTAAAACTACTGCCTTAGCAGAATATATTCCACCATTTCTTGTCACTACACCCTTAACAGTGTCATTCTCAACTATTAGGTCAACAACCTCTCCCTGTTTTAAAAAAAGATGTTCCTGATTTTCTATGGTCTTTTTCATTTCCTCATGATATTTAGTTTTATCTGCTTGGGCCCTTAAAGAATGAACGGCTGCTCCCTTAGCCGTGTTAAGAATTCTACTTTGTATAAAAGCCTTATCTATATTCAATGCCATTTCTCCACCTAAAGCATCTATTTCTCTAACTAAATGCCCTTTTCCCGTTCCTCCTATAGAAGGATTACACGCCATCATTGCAACAGCGTCTAAGGACATAGTTAGTATAACTGTTCTATATCCCATTCTTGCAGCAGCTAAACCTGCCTCACATCCAGCATGTCCAGCCCCAACTACAACTACATCATAATTGCCCGCCTCATATTTAATCATCTTTATTCTCTCCTTACATTTACGTTATTTTCCTATGCAGAAATTTTGGAAAATATGGTCTATTAAATCCTCTGCTACGGTTTCTCCAGTAATTTCCCCTAATGCTTCCCAACAATCTTTCACATCTACTTCTATAAAGTCCATCGTTAACCTTTTTTCCATGGCCTCTAGTCCTTCTTCTATTGCCACGAATGCCCTTTCCAAGGCATTTTTATGTCTAACATTTGTAACAAGTAGTCTATCCTTCGATCGAACATCCCCTGCATAAACCATATCAACTATGGCATTTTCTAATTCCTCGATACCCTTTTCCTCTGTAACGGATAATCTTATAATTTTTTTGTCTTCTATATACTCACTTATAGCTTGTTCATCTAATTTGGAAGGTAAATCAGTTTTATTTATAATAACTAGAGCCCTACGCTCCTTTATAAGTTTCAAAATTTCGAAATCCTCTTTCGTAAGTTCTGAGGATGCATCTAACATAAATATGATTAAGTCAGCCTTATTAAAGAACTGTTTAGACCTTTCAACTCCAATCTTCTCTACTACATCTTCTGTTTCCCTTATACCTGCCGTATCAATAATTTTAAGTGGAATTCCCTTAACGCTTAAGTTTTCCTCAATTATATCTCTAGTTGTCCCAGGAACATCCGTAACTATTGCTCTTGCTTCCCCTAACAGGGCATTTAACAGCGAGGATTTACCTACATTTGGCTTCCCTATAATTACGGTGTTTAAGCCTTCTCTTATTATCTTACCTGTATTTGAGGTTTCAAGAAGAAGTTGTATTTCTTCCTTTACTTCTTTTGACCTTTTTATTAATATATCAAGGGTAACTTCGTCTACATCCTCTTCGTCTGCAAAATCTATAGATACTTCTATATGGGCTAATATGTCCATTAGGTTTTTTATTATTTCTCTTACTTTTTTAGACAGAGAACCCTCCAGTTGCTCTAGGGCTACATCAAAACCCTTATCAGTTTTAGCACTAATTAGGTCCATTACTGCCTCTGCCTGGGCTAAATCAATTCTTCCATTTAAAAAGGACCTTTTTGTAAACTCACCGGGTTCAGCGGTTCTAGCACCCATTCTTAATACCAACTCTAATATTTTTTTAACCGGTATGAAACCACCATGACAATGTATTTCAACAATATCCTCCGTAGTATATGTAAAAGGCGATCTCATATAAACAGCTAATACTTCGTCTACCTTTTCATTAGTACTTGGATTTAGAATATAGCCGTAGTTAACTCTTCTCTCAGAGAATTCCGTTAATTTTTTGCCTTTTTTAGATTTAAATATTTTATCTACTATTTCTATAGCCTTATTTCCGCTAATTCTAACAATGCCAATTCCAGCCTCACCCGGGGCAGTGGCAATTGCTGCTATTGTGTCGCTCAAAAACATAATCTACACCTTCTTTGAAATATAGTAAATTCAACTTATATAATATTATTATTTTAAAACATTAGCCTTAATATGTGAACAATAAAAGTTAATTTCTTTACTCTCTAAAATATATAAAAACCCAGCTATTAAACTGGGTTATCTTTTTGGTCCTATAACAACTTTTCTAAATGGTTCTTCTCCTTCACTATAGGTCTGTATTGCAGGATGACCTTGTAGTGCAGCATGTATAATTCTTCTTTCATATGGATTCATAGGCTCTAATGCAATACTTTTTCTAGTCTTTTTAACTTTAAAAACTATTTTATTTGCTAGTTTAACTAAAGTATCTTCTCTTTTTTGCCTATAATTCTCAGTATCTATAAAAACCTTTAAGTATTTATCTCTCTCTTTATTAACTACTAAACTAGCTAAATATTGTAGAGAATCTAGAGTTTGTCCTCTTCTTCCAATTACTACACCCATATTAGGGCCTTCTAAAAACACCTTTATTACGTCAGTTTCGACTTCTGTAGCTATTTGAACTTCTAAATTCATCGTTCTAAATACATCTTTTAAGAAGTTTTCAACATCCTTTTCCGGACTATCTTTTACAGTAATTTTAATTTTCGCCTGCTTCGCACCTATAATTCCGAGAAAACCCCTACTAGGTATTTCAAGTATTTTTATATCCACTTCTTCTTTCTTTTTTCCAAGTTGCTTTAACCCTATACTTGTGGCATCCTCAATAGTTCTTCCTTCTACTTCTATTGACTTCATATTAAGCAGTCCCCCCTTTTTGTCCAAAAGGTTTTGTTATTAATAGTTGTTGAACATACTGTAATAAGTTACTCACTGACCAATATAAAACTAAACCTGCTGGCATTGGGGGTCCAATTAATCCCTTAGAAAATGCAAAAATCATAACCGGCATCATATACTGCATTGTTTTAGCAGATTGATCATTACTTGGAGTAGTTAACGTTGTTAGATACGTAGTAACAGCAGCTACTATCGGTAGAATCCATGGGTCTACTTCAGCTAGGTTTGGTATCCATAAGAAGCTTTTGCTTATAGCATCATACGCTGCTTGAGATTCAAATACATGAATTCCAGGATTTCTAAGGGCAGTAAATAAACCAATGATTACTGGGAATTGAATAACTAACGGTAAACAACCAGCAAATGGATTTACGTTATATTCCTGATATAACTCCATTGTCTTTTTACTTAAAGTTTCCTTATCATTTTTATACTTTTCCTGCAGCTCTTTAATTTTAGGCTGTACCTCATTCATTTTTTTCATGGATTTAGTCTGTTTAATAGTTAATGGTAGCAACGCCAATTTAACTATTATTGTGAAAATAATAATTGCAGCACCATAATGACCAATAAAATCGTACACTGCCTTTAGTAACGTTCCAAATAAGTTTGCTAACGCTGTCATTTGATAACCCCCTACTTACTTTAGTCTTTTATTTTTAAAGGGTCATAACCTCCTGTATTGAATGGATGACACCTTAATATTCTTCTTAAAGTTAAATAGCTTCCTTTAAAAAAACCATAATGTTTATATGCACTTATACTATAGCTTGAACAACTAGGATAAAATATACAACTTGGCCTCTTTAATGGAGAAATCCACCTTTGATAAAAACGAATTAAGCCAATACATAACCTGCTCATATTAACTTCCAACTCTCTAATCTTATTTAGTTAGTTTCATTCTCTTCATTAAATGTATGATGGCACTTTCGATTTCATTAAAGGTTGAGTTTTTACACTCTGCTCTAGCAATAAAAATAATATCATATCCCAATTTAAACCTATTATCATTTATTCTATAGCTTTCCTTCATTAATCTTTTTACCTTACTTCTTATAACACTATTTCCTACCTTTTTAGATACAACAAATCCAACTCGACTGTTGTTTAGTTCATTTTCTGTAATATATATAATTAGTAGTTTATTTGCCATAGATCTTCTCTTAGAATAAACAACATTGAAATCACTATTTTTTTTTAATCTATTGGCCGATTTCATTTTATTCCTCCAACCCCATTAAACAAAATTATAGAAAAAGGCCACATAATGCGGCCTTTACGCAGTCAATCTCTTTCTGCCTTTTAGTCTACGTTTTTGTAATATGTTTCTTCCACTTTTAGTGCTCATTCTTTTTCTAAAACCATGCTCTTTGCTTCTTTGTCTTTTTTTAGGCTGATAAGTTCTTTTCACGAAATACACCCCCTTCGATTAATAAAGAGTACTACTATATATCAAGTAAGTATCCATATTTAAAAATGTGCAAACTTCATATAGATTATATCTGCAATAGCTATGTATGTCAAGAAAAAAGCTTTTTAAGTGGACTTGCTTTATGTGGATAATTTTTATTCACAAAATATTAGATTGTGGATATTTGTTGTTTTTTGTTGAAATACTTCGGTAAATTTGGTATGATGATTTTTGCCTGTTGATAATGTGCGTAAATCTATTAACTTTATCCAGAGTTATTCACACTTGTGGATATGTATGTGTATAACATCATAGTTTTTCCACTTTAATTCTACAATCAATCTTTTTCTATTATTTTACTTGTGTATAATATCCTTGTTGATATTGTGCATAAGTCCATATATAATATATGTAATCCCAACTTTTTTATTGTTTTCCACATTCTTAAGCATAACCATGTTAATAAAAAATATTACGGATTTTTTTTTGTTTTTTTTTTATGTTTGTGGATTATTTTATGGATAACTTTTTAATAACTACAAAAATTAAATTATTTTGCAATGAGGGGGATCATGTTTTATGAACGAAAATCTATCCCAAATATGGGACAAGACCCTAAGTTTAGTTAAAACAGAATTAACAGAGGTTAGCTTTTCTACTTGGATCAAAACAATTGAGCCAGTTTTTATTAACGATGACATTATTATATTAAAGGTACATAATGATTTTAATCGTGATATTATTACTGGACGTTATTTTACGCTTATTTCTAATGCAGTGAAACAGGTTACTCATAAACAATATGAGCTTAAAATTATTATTCCAAATGAAGAAACTTCTATACAGAAAGAAAGAGTAAATAAGCCCATGAGAGAGCAGGTACAAACGAAAAATCTTAATCCCAAATATACCTTTGATACATTTGTTATCGGAAATAGTAATAGATTTGCCCACGCTGCTTCTGTTGCTGTTGCAGAGCAACCGGCTAAGGCCTATAACCCTCTCTTTATATATGGTGGTGTTGGATTAGGTAAAACACATTTAATGAATGCTATTGGACATTATATAATGCAGAATAATTCTAATGCTAAAATAGCTTACGTTTCTTCGGAAACCTTTACAAATGAACTAATTAACTCTATTAGAGATGACCGAAATGTTGAGTTTAGAAATAGATATAGGAATGTAGATGTTCTATTAGTAGATGATATTCAATTCATCGCAGGTAAAGAAAGTACCCAGGAGGAGTTTTTCCATACTTTCAATGCCTTGCATGAATCAAATAAACAGATTATTATATCCAGTGACCGCCCTCCAAAGGAAATTCCTACTTTAGAGGATAGATTAAGATCTAGGTTTGAATGGGGTTTAATAACAGACATTCAACCACCGGATATTGAAACTAGGATAGCTATTTTAAGAAAAAAAGCTCAAATGGAAAATATGGATGTTCCAGATGAGGTAATGTCCTTTATAGCAAGTAAAATACAAGCAAATATAAGGGAGCTTGAGGGTGCCTTAATTAGAATTGTTGCTTATTCTTCCTTAGCTAATGGTGAAATAACCGTTGATATTGCAAGAGAAGCCCTAAAGGAAATATTTTCTTCTAAGAAGAGACAAATAAACGTTCCATTAATTAAGGAGATTGTCTCTAAACAGTTTAATATTAAACTTGAAGACTTCAATGCTAAAAAGAGGACAAGGTCCATTGCCTTCCCTAGACAAATTGCTATGTATATAACAAGAGAGCTAACTGATCTATCCTTGCCTAAAATTGGAGAGGAATTTGGTGGTAGAGATCACACTACGGTTATCCATGCCCATGACAAAATATCGACTGACATGAAAAATGATCCCTATTTAAAGGAAAAAATAGAGAAAATTATGAGCAGTTTAAAGGACGAATAATAGTGCACAGGGACTGTTGACTTTATGTTGATAACTTTATATTTTTTTGCCAGACGTTAATATGTGGACAACTTTCACCAAGTTATTCATATTTTATTAACACCTGAACAGCATCTGATTACGTTTGGTTACTCACTTACTAACAAATTCACAGGCCCTACTACTATTACTACTAATATTTATTATTTAAACTATATATTTTTATAAGGGGGATTATCCACAAATGCATTTTTTAAGCCAAAAAAAAACACTTTTAAATGCTATTTCTACAGTACAAAAAGCGGTGTCTTCTAAAACCACTTTACCAATCTTAAAAGGTATCTATATTGAGGCTATATCTAATCATCTAAAATTTGTAGCAACGGATTTAGAAATTGGTATAGAACATATAACAGAATCAAACATTGTAGAAGAAGGATCAGTAGTAGTAGATGCTAGACTTTTTAGTGAAATAGTTAGAAAGCTACCAGATGCAGAGGTCGAAATATTTTTAAGAGAACAGCAATTAGTGATTAAATGTCAAAACACAGAGTTTAACATTTTATTTTATCCATCGGATGAATTCCCAGAGTTACCTACAGTACAACAAAACACAAATTATGAAATAAACAACCAAGTGTTTAAAAATATGATTAGACAAACTTCTTTTGCTACTTCCCAGGATGAAATGAAACCTGTATTTACAGGAGTTCTAGTTGAAATTCAGGATAGTACACTTAATATGGTCGCATTAGATGGCTATAGATTAGCTCTAAAGAAGGTAGAAATATCAGAGGAACAAAATAATAAGGCTATTATTCCAGCTAAAACCTTAAATGAAATTAGTAGAATAATGGATGATAGTGATGATACGGTATATATGACCCTGTCAGATAAACATGCTTTATTTACTTTAGGACAAACAAAACTTATATCAAGACTTCTAGAAGGAGAGTTCATAAACTATAAGCAGATTATTCCGAAGGAATATAAGACAAAAATTAAAGTAAATACAGAATTATTGCTTAATAGTGTTGAGAGAGCTGCACTAATATCTAGAGAAGGCAAAAATAATCCTATCAAGCTTATTGTAAATAGTGATAAACTAATAATTACTTCAAACTCTGAAGTTGGTAAAGTACATGAGGAGATAGATATAGAAATAGAAGGTGAAGATATAAGTATTGCCTTTAATTCAAAATATCTTTTAGATGTTTTAAAAATAATAGAAGACAAATATATTTACATTGATTTTATGACATCTATTAACCCTGGTTTAATAAGACCAGAAGAGGATACAAACTATAAATACTTAATACTACCAGTAAGAATATCAGAAGATTAAAAAAAGACTTTATTTTTTTCGACACCTTTGTAGCATCTACAGGGGTGTTTTTATGTTATAATATTTAAGGTTTATTAAAAACTCTAAGGTTAATAATACAAATAATAATTAAATTTAAAAATAAAATTGATACATTAGTAGGAGTGATTATATTGGTAAAAGAGATTAGTATAGATAGTGACTATATTAAATTAGATCAGTTATTAAAATTAAGTTCAGTTGTAACAACAGGTGGACAAGCAAAATACTATATTCTAGAAGGTATGGTTTTGGTTAATGGAGAAGTTACCCTACAAAGAGGAAAAAAAATAAGGGTCGGAGATATTATTGAAGTAGATGGAGAAACAATTAAAATTGTGTAAAGAGGTCATCAAATGATAATCGAGGGTATACGGCTATTAAATTATCGTAATTATGAGGAAATGGATATAAAATTCCATCCAAAGCTTAATTTATTTGTAGGAGAAAATGCACAAGGAAAAACTAATTTACTAGAAGCCATATATATGTGTGCCCTAGGAAAATCATTTCGTAACAATAAGGACCAAGAACTTATCCATATAGATAGAAACCAATCTTTAATAAAAACCCATGTTAAAAAAAATGATAGAAATATTAAAATAGAGCTGAGATTACAAAAAGACCAAAAGAAAAAAATGAAGGTAAATGAGATATCCTTAAATAAGTATGGTGAGTTATTAGGAAATCTTAACGTGGTACTATTTTCACCGGAGGACTTGAAAATAGTAAAAGAAGGCCCTTCAGAAAGAAGAAGATTTATAGATAACGATATATCTCAAATATCGCCTAAATATTATTACTTGATGAGTCAATATAATAAAATTTTGCAACAACGAAATAAATTACTTAAGAGTAGAAATGTAAATTCTATAGATTTACAGGTTTGGAATGAGCAATTAGCTACCTATGGTACGGAAATAATAATATATAGACAAAATTTTATAAAGAAGTTAAGTCTTCTAGCAAAACTAATGCACAGAAAAATTACGGAATCAAAGGAAAACCTAGAAGTAAAATATGATTGTAATATTAAAACAACTGAAAATATTACAGCAAAAGAATTAAAGGAAAATTTTCTGAAGAAAATAGAAGAAGTTTACAATGACGAAAGATATAGGGGAGTAACCCTATGCGGTCCTCATAGGGATGATATACAGTTTAAAATAAATGGTATGGATGTTAAAAAGTTTGGATCCCAAGGGCAACAAAGGACAACAGTCCTTTCATTAAAACTATCTGAGATAGAATTAATAAAGGGGGAAGTAGGTGAATACCCT
>Ga0194137_10001749_pt1 | contig 13101 bp, 18 predicted proteins | sample TARM_MetaG_T3_14_FD_134025 | JGI IMG/M metagenome (GOLD analysis project Ga0194137, IMG submission 134025) | Freshwater microbial communities from Pennsylvania, USA, analyzing microbe dynamics in response to fracking - TARM_MetaG_T3_14 (version 2) | ecosystem: Environmental > Aquatic >... | reverse complement strand
GCCATACGCTGCGCGGAGTTCATCCGCTGCATATCAAGGCGTTGCTGTGCATGGGCCTGCACCTGTAGCGCCCGCGTTTGGCGCTGTGAGTGCGCTTGCTGCTGCTGGCGTAGGGCTGCGTCTCGACGTACCTGCGCGTCATGGGCGCGGGCGTTGGCCGCTGCCAGGGCTTGAACGTGGCGCTGTTGTGCCCGCTGATCGTTACGGCGGGTCCGCTCCATGCTCCGAGCGTGGCGTTCTGCCCGCTCGCGTCCGCGCTGGCGCTGCTGCTCAAGCATCGCTTCGCGGCGTTCGGTGTCCTGTATGGTCTTGAATTGGGCGCCGCGTAGCCGTGCCACACTCGCTTCTGCGCGCGCCATGCGGCTAAGGCGAAGGGCTTCTTGATCGGCTACTTTCTTAGCGGACTTTTCAGCGTCTTCGCGGAGCTTGCGCAAGCGCCTATCATATTGATCGGCGCCGCGCTGATCCATTGTGAAACCGAGGCGCGTTATTAGTTCTCTAACAATCATTTGTTAGGCACCTCAAATTCTGCAGATTGTTTATCTAATAACGCGTTTATCTTCAGAAGGTCCACCAAGTCACACGTACCTGTTTTGACCTCCTGAATAGTAACGACTTTGGCCATAATGGGGCGCCAAATAAGCAGCTCCCCAATAAGGTCTTCTCTTAGTCGTCCAACGGATCGGACGGAGCTTTTTGTGCTTCCGGCGCCGTCGGCTTCACGCTGTACTGTTGCAGGCCGCTGCCAAAACGGGCTGCGGCCTTGCTGAAAAAATCCTTGTAGTTGTGCTCCAAAACGAGCAAGGCAACTTCAACAATATCTTCCAGCTCTGCATAAATCTGAATGGTATCGGAACTGCAGGGCACAAACTCGCCTTTGCCGTTCGGTTTGATATAAACGCTGTCTTCGCGGATAAGCGCGGCAGTAAGGTAACGCAGCATCTTACCGTCAAGATTGCGGCCAAGTGCTTCGGCTGCGTCCATCAGAACGCTACTCAACACGCCTGGCTGTGAAAGTGCGTCACGATCCTGGCTAATCGCGCTCAAGGAAGCGATAGCGGGTCCAAAAACCCGCTGCAGATCGCCAATCAGTTCGATGGCTTCGAACGGCGGGATTCGTGTAATCCGAAACTCACTACCGCCGATTTTGCGCTGTACTGTTTTCATGCGTGCGTGCCCTTATGTTTTAGTTGGTGATGCCCGAAGCGCCGATGTTCTCAATTTCGGCAACGACGTGGATAGTCCAGGCTCGACCCGTAATGGTGTTGCCATAGGAAATGTTCGCCGGGCGCAGTATCCAGCACTGTGCGCCGGAAATAAGCGTAGTGCCGTTGTTGTCCTGCAGCAAGAACGGAACCACACCGTTGCCGTTGGTTGCCTTGTCCAGTTGGTAGATGCTCGACAAATAGTCGTTATCGTCCGAGGACTGCAACAGGTTCGCGGTAAAAGTCCAGCGCGGGTCAGTGTTCATAGCACGCGCTACGTCACCGTCCATACCTGCGACGGAAGTAGAGCCATCCGCCATAGGTTCGCCGGTCAGGGATTCACCTTCCATGAATCCGCGAATACGCCGGCTGCCAACAATCAGCATCACGCGGCGCGGGTCAAAAGACTTGAGCATGTTGGCGTCTCCTTAGAGTTCGTAAGCCAGTGTACCGTCGATTTCGACGGCATGAATCGCACCGGCAAGCCGCGCGGTGAACTTAACGCCCTTGAGCGTCCGGTTTGCCTTGTCGTTGACCGGAATAGTCACGGACGAAGGAATAGACGTGGTAAAGGACGGAATGATTCGGTCGGTCATCGGGTCAACCTCTTCCGGTGCGATGCCGCCAACGTCACGGCCACGAATCAGCGACTGTAGCAAGCGACCGTGAATAATCGCAATGCCAGGATCGGTGAACGGAATACGGTTGTTGACGAACGCTTGAAACACGTTCACTCGAATCTGCTCAAGCAGCCAATCGCGGAAGCGGATAACGTCAATCCACGTGCCGCCAGCCAGTTTGCGGCCTTGGGTAAGTGAAAGGTTGCGGAACGGTTCGAACGTGTTGCCGTTCATATCGCGGATGGCCTTAGACACGGCTTCCGGCAGGTTGTCGTGACTCACGCCGCCAAGGGTAGCGTTAGCCCAGGTTTCGGAGCCAGGCTGTTCGCGGAACTTGCGCGACATAAGCGCGATTTCGGGATACTCGCCTTCGCCCACCGAGGCGGAAACAACGACGTAGGTGCGGAACATGTTGCGCGCCCGCAACTCAGTGAGTAGCGGGAAGTTCAGCAGATCGCCGTCACCAACTGCAGCCAACTTGCCGTTAGCTTCCGCCCACTGCGCAAGCTCGATCTGTTCAGCTTCAACGCGGGTAGTGGCGCCGATACCGTAGAAAACATCATTTTCCTGGCGTGCTGCGGTTGCCGCGTCGGTGATAGTTTCGGTGGACTCGGTGAAGGTCGAGGAAACCAGATCGCTTGTTGCCACAACAGCCGGCACGCCGCCAGCGGCAGTGAGCGTGATGGTATCGGTGGAGGATGCAGCAGTAAGCGCGGTGTGCGCGTCAATCAGTGCAGCCAGCAAAGCGGCGACCTTCGTTGCGTCGTCGTCGGTAGTATCGCCAACGGTAACGTAGGAGAAAGGCTGTTGACGAACAACGCCATTATCCATGTATTCGAGCGTCACGCTGTACACTTCGCCGGCATCGCCGGAAGGCGGCGTAACAGTAAGCGAAGCACCGCCAGGAAGACGGCGACCGATGTACACGGTAGAGACGCCCGGCTCTTGCGAGAACGCAGCCATAACCGCCTTACGCAGCGGGTCGTCAACGCCGACGCCCATTTCGCCCAACTCGCTATCGGAGTTCACCGAAGTAACGCGCTTGGCGGTAAAGTTGTGAGTTGCCAGAATGAGCATATCGGAAAAGCTACGCTCTGCGACTGGTGCCGTGCGAAGCAAGATTGTTGCTTTAACAATCCGGTCGAGTTCAGCCATTTGTAATGTCTCCGTTAAAGTTTCAATCTTGCACCGGCACTTAGTTAAAGAAGTCCGATCCAATCTCTACAGTGTCAATCAAACCAACATCGTCGAGAATCATAGTCGAGTGTGACAGGGTAAGGCGTACCGGGTAGCGACGTTCCCAAGTTTTAGCCATTTCCGCTGAAGTGTCAACAGCAGGCGCAATTGAAAGCAGCCCGAAGTTTAGTTGCTCCCCTCTTATCAACGAACTTTCCATTTCGAGCTTCATTTTAAATAGTTCTGCGTCCTGCTGCGCGTTGTCACCATAAAACATAAGCTGCACGTTTATGGTCTTTATGTGATTAATCGGCATCATGCCGTCATCATCTACCGCGCCGTGTGTGATGCCGATTGTGTCTTCGCCCAACAGTTGAAAAGAAACATACGGCTTTTTTGGACGTGTTATGTCGGCGTGTGCTTCGATGAACTTATTCGCCGGCACTTCAAGGCACGGCAAAAAGTAGTCGTGCAGCTTATCTTCTAGTGCGCTCATTCTTCCAACTCCTGTACGCCGTAATACTGCATATGGGGAATAACGCCGGCCAGCCCTTCACGTTCTGCGGCACAGCGATAACGGCGACCTTGCCACACGAAGTAGCACGGTTCGGTGCCGGCTTCAGGGTCCGCTATAGGAAGGCGTGGTTCTGGTGAAGTCGTCACCATTATTACGCGATCAATGCGAGCGCCGCCAAGGTCTGCTTTTACTTGGTCGAAGTCAAACAGGCGCGGCGGTTGCACACTGGCCATAATCGTGATGGTTGCGCCCGGTGCAGTGACGACTTTCTGGCCTTTCACCAGTTCATAAGCATCAGGCATCTGTACCGTAAGTGGTCGCCGGAAACTGGACATTATGTAAGCCTCTGCGATATGCCGCGAACTTTGCCGTATCGCTTAACGCGGCCTTCAATTGCATCTATCATTTCGCCGGTTTCAACCAGCGGCCAGTTAAAGCCCTTTCTTGCAACAGTAGACGGCGCGTTAGGCGTCCACGCGTGATTAATCGCGTAAGACTTAACGCCTTCAGCGATTGCGTTTGCAAGTGGTTTTAGTAGTGCTTCAGGACTGCCAGGGAGGCGACCGATACGACGGGCAATGCTGGTGATCTGGCGCATGGCTGCGCGCTCGGTGAACTCTGCGCCGCCTGATAACCAAGGGCGTGCCGGAATGTCTTCGGTGCCGAACTCTTGCCAGAAACCAATCTGCGCCAAAGGCACGCCGTCATGCTCACCAGAATCGGCAAACAAGCCAACTTCAATCATCCAGCCGGATAACTTTTCAGCGTCAGCACGAACTTTTGACCATCCAATATCGCGGACGGTTACGCGAGACATTTAGCCGAACCGTGTGGCAATGGCGCCGAAACCGCAAAGGTCGTTAAGCTCTTTCCAGCGGCCATAGAATGTGGCGTCACGTAGAGCCGTGTTGCCGGTAGTGTCGGCGTACTGCCGTTCAAGCTGGCCTTCTTTCTCACGCACCAGCGGGCCGGCATAGCCGGTGACATTACCGCCAGTGTTGCGGGCGGTAATATCCTCAAGCAAGTACGCCGCATAGAGTGCTTGCGCTTCGTCCTGCTTTGTCAGCGGCAGACACGCGGGCCGATAGTCGGCTGCAAGAAGCAGCGCGGTTTCTACGGCTTGCGGATCGGCTGCAGCGGCAGCGGGATAAAAGAACAACAGCAGCTCTTGCGGCGTCATAGCGCAACTTCCTTACTTGTTGCCGGCTGGGGGCGGAGTAGCGCCAGCGGGCGGAGTAGCGCCAGCGGGCGGCGTGGTGTCCGCTTGCTTGGCTTCAGCTTCCTTGACTGCCTTAGCCTTCTTGATATCCATACCGGAGTTGATCTTTTCGACCTCTTCCGCAGATACCTCTTGCAGCTTGCCATCCTTGATCCAGGCGCGCACGACTTTGTTTTGCCGCCACGATTCATCCTGCAGAAGTGCAGCGGAGCCAGGAAGAACCACGGTCGCGCCTACGCGGCGCGCCCCCTTAGTGTGGTTGTACAGACCGATAGCCATATCAAATACCCTCGAAGACAGCGAAAGCGAGCGGGTAGCGTACAACAACGCCACCTGTACGGGAAAGGCAGTTGACTACCCATTCCAGATTGCGCGCCTGCGGCGGAAGTTGACGGAACGGCTGCACGAATTCGTGCGCCATGTTTTCAGCGTTGAACTCACCGACGAACATCGCGTCAGTGCCGCCAGCGCCAGCGCCAACCAGTTCGTGTGCAGTGTCGAAGGTCACACCGGGGAAGTTGGCTTGCAGTGCGGAGAACACGGTGCGGCCATCGGTGCCGTCAACGGCAAAAAACGTGGTTTGCAACTTGGTCAGCTTGGCGCCCGGCAGAATCACGCGATTGGTGCGGTGCATTTGCATGCTGCCGTCAGCAACCGAAGTGATAGCCGCCGCTACGTCGTTGTACATTTCGACGCCGGTTTTGGTACTCCATTCGGTGTCGGTCGAAGCGCCAGCGGCAACCGGCGAATGGGTGATGTTCGGATGCGAGAACGCACCTTGCAGCCCGCTATCTTCGTCGCCAGTCCAAATGATCTGGTTGAGCTTGCGGTCAATGACGGAACGCGCAACGCGAGCCTTCATTGCGTCGAGCGGACGGCCAGTACCGCGCGCAGCTTCGATTTCCTGAAGGTTGTAGCCGTAGGCGTCACCGAGGGTACGAACGCGGCTGGAAAACTCCTTACCGAACACATCCACGCGCGGCAGGTCGTCGGCATAGTTGGCGATGATTTTCGCCATACCTACCTGATCCCACATGCGGTAAGTGATCGTTTCGGCCCAGGACGGCGTATCCGTTGCGACCGGCACCAGACGCATACCGGAAAGCTCGGTGTACTTCACGTCATATGCGCGAGCCTTAACGTAATCCAGCTCACGCGCCAGGAAGATACCATCGGCATCTTCTCGAATCTGCATCGCGTGACCTTGGGCCATGATGGCCTGCAGGTCGTCCGCGTCGTAAGCGATGTGGTGTTTTGGCATGATTGCTTCTCCTGTTGTCGTATCGCTTACGCGTTGCCGGCGTGCAATTCAACTTGAATGATCCGGCGACCATCCGCCAGCGTGAAAGGCTTGCTGCGCGTCTGCGCGTTCGGCACTACTGCAGAGTTGACCGCTGCCGCATGGGTAGCGTAACCGCGTTCTGCAACATCGGTGTTCAGCACCGAAACGGGCTGGTTGTTGGTCAGGGTCGAGCCGGTAGCCAGCAGAACCCAAATAGCACCGCGCTGCAACACGCTCATGGTTTGCGTGTGTTCCCACACCGGAGCGGCCTTGACAACGCCGTCGTTGCCCAGGTAGCCGACCAAAGTATGATCGTGCTGCGCTACGCCGGAGAACACGGTGTCAGCGGTGCCGATCGGGCGAACGATGCTATCCACGTCTTCAGCGACGAACACGCCCGGTTTGATAGAGACTTCGCCAACGGAACGCGACACGGTGCGCTTGTACATCGTGTCAGCGAGCATGCCAGGAAAGGCAACGTCTGGCGCATTACGGAAAGTAGTTTGCATTTGCAAGACTCCTATGCGGTTATTGATTAGCGCGCCAGACCTTCGAGCATGGCAGCTTGCGATTTTGCAGCGGACGGCGCCTTATCGTCGGCGTCGTTGCGTGCGTCTGGCTTAGCGTCCTGGCTATCGCCCTTGAGCATGGTGCGGCGGGCACCGTTGGAAGTGTCGCCAGCATCCTTAACCGCCAGATCGAAGGCCGCTTGAATGTAGGCGTCAGCCTTTCCGGTCAGATCGAACGAGTCGCCGCGAACAGCCTTCACAACTGCAGCCATGATATCGGTATCAGAGGCATCAGCCTTGACGGTGACATTGTGGGAAGCAGCTACGCTTTCCAGATTCAAGCGAGCCTTGGCGCGAGCGAACGCGGCATCTTCGGCATCCTTCTTGATCTGTTCGTTTTCGGTCTTCAGCTTCTGCACTTCAGCCAGGGCGGTATCGGCCTTGGCTTCAGCAGCGTCGGCGCGTGCCGCTTCGCCGGTCAGCTTGCCCTTGATAGTGGTCAGTTCGTGAATAACTTCTGCAGCGGCTTCGTATTCGATACCGCTATCGAGTCGTACTGTCGGCATTTTGGGCCTTCCTTCGTTGTCGTCTTCATCGAGATTTAAGCGGGCAGTTTTAACACGAGGGTTAGGCACAACAGCCAAATGATCGGCCCGCAAGTTACGCTGTATAGCATCGTACTTCACACCGTTAGGTGTCAAGCCCGGCTCTATTATTAAATCGCAAGTAAAGCCCAAGGACAAGCCGCGCACTTCAGTTCCGGTAATTGCGTCGGCTTGGTACACGACAACTTCACTTCTAACGCCAACTTCAGCTTCCGGCCCGTTGTCTTCAACAATGCCGCGAGACTTCACAGAACCAATAATAGAACCGGGCGCGGTCTTAGTGTTCTTCGGATGAAGCAAGGTCATTGGTACGCCTTGCAGCGAATCAAGAAACAATTCGCTAGTTACTTCTTCTTTCGGGCGATACTCCATACGAATACCGCCTTTACCGTCACTGTACGGAAAGACGCCGGAAGCGGTCACATGTGCGCTATCGTGCAGAAAAGCGCCCACACGCGCGCCGCCAGAAAACAGGACTGTGCCCTTAGTCTTCTGCATGAAGTCTTCACGAAACAGCGACTCGTCTTCACGTAGTACGCGATCTGCTGAATCGAATCGAGCGACGCGCTTAGCCATCGTCTTTTTCCTCATTAAGTAGAAACTTCCGCGCCTCTTCAGGAGTAAGCAGCGGCTTTGCCTTGTTCTTATTTACCACAACTTTGCCGTTCGCGTCCATCTGATCCGGCTCGGTCTTAGTGAGCAGCATGATTGCTTCTGCGCGAGCCTTGAACGCGTTAGCGCGGCGCTCTTCAATTTCCGATTCTTCGTAGTCGCTAAGTGCGTCCAACTTCGCAATAGTTACCAGCGCTTCACCGGCAGGCACGCTAACGTCAACGTAGTTGCCCAGGAGCGCCACAACTTCGGCAAGAGGATTGCGTAGCATGTTGCGGCGAATCTTATTCAGCATCCGATAGTAAGTATCGGTGTCGCTATCGCCCTTCGAATTGAGGGATGTGGTACGGCGACCAAACAGCACAGTAATCGGAATGCCGGAGACTGCAGCGACCTGCTGCATTTTTGAATCAAGCGTGTCGCTGATAGAAGACAGGTTAGTGTCGCTAACGTCGAATTCATCTTCTGCGTCAATCGCTACGGTATTCAGAATCGAGCGCACTGCGTCAACAAGGTTCAAGCGGCTAGTTACTAGCGACTCTAGTTTGTTCTGCATCGCTTGCGCCAAGCCTTTCATCTTGAAGATGGCTTGCGATTTGCGCTCAAGTGCGCGCTCTGCCCATTTGAACGAACGCGAAAGGCTGGCTGCACTTTCCAGGCATCGAGCGCCCTCGGATACGCCCGGCCAGATCAACGCGGTATCGGTCTGGCGGTGCGGACGGCGCCGGCCTGTGATGTAAATGCAGCGCGACGCGTGCAACTTGAATTGCCCGCCGTCTGTTGCGGTGTTGAGTACGCTTTGCACGTTGTACACAAGCGGCATGCCGTCAGTGCCGTATACGTCCACCGTCATACGATCAATCGAGATAACTTCGAAGTAGTCGATTTCATAGCGACGATTGCGGTACAGCGGCTGCGCCAGGCTTGCGTTACCGTAGAAGATCGGCACAAGCACTGCACCGCCGTGCAGGCGTGCGAAGCGAAGGCCATCGGTAAACACTTCGTCGAGTTCCAAACGTTCGAACTCGTCGCGTAGTTCCTGGCTCGCTTCTGGATGAAACTCGAAACCAGCCGCCATAGCGTCTTCTGCAGGGCGGTCGATAATTGCAGAAAGAATACCGTTCTTTTCGTACTCTTTCGAAAGGATCGAATAGCCTTCGTGTTCAAGTACGCTATGGCGGTCATTCATTCCAAGTTGTGCCGCTTGGAACTGCCCACCGGCTAGAGTATTCACAGCAGCCTTTAGCAAGTCGTCGAAACGAACTTGTGCGGCGATAGCTTCAGAGTCTTGCTCGGACATTTAACTTATTCTCCGGCCAGTGCGCGGAATCGGGACATAAGGTCGCCGGTTCCAAGTAGTTCAGTTATGCCGTCAACCATTGGGTCAATCTGGTCGTCATGCGCGTGCGTCATCATCGGAGTAAACGCGGCACACTCTGCCAGGAAGTCGTTAACCCAATTCGCATGTTCGGGAATGCCCACCATGCCGGCTTCGATATAGGGTAGCACGCCGTTCAAGCGTTGTACCTTATCTGCGCGACCGTCTTCGCGCACAGTTGCGCCTACAGGCATTCCGCCTAGTTCCTGCAGTGCTTGGATTAGGCCGATGCCTGATTGCTTGTCCTCGATAGAGAACATACCGAGTGCGCCCATGCGACCATGTATCTTTTCACGGTGCGAATCATAGAAGTCCTTGGCGGCTCCAATTAGTTCGGGAACAGTGTGCTTTTTACGGTACACGTCGAGAATATACACGCGACCGTCACTGCCCTTGCCCATGTGCATAAAGACAGTGTAATCGTTGTCTTGGCCTTTCTTGTTCGCAGTATCCGCCCATATCTTGCGTTCTACGATTTCAACGCCTACCGGATAGAAGTTAGTATCAACATCCATTTCCGTGCGAAAGCGAAAGAACCAACTCTTTTTAATCATGCCGCCGTCACGCGGTGCCGGGTCTTGTTGCAGTTGCGCAGACGTGCCGTAAGTGCCAAGGATATGCTCAAGGTTCGCAACGGCCTCTTCCGGCAGTCGATCTTTCCACAACAGTTCACCGGGTTCGCGCGGATCGACGAAACCTATGCTTGTCTTGTGTTCCTTGGTCGGCACTTCCTGATAAGTACCGTGCGCGAACCAACGAACGGTTGGCTGTGCGCGCATTGGAAGGCACAAGTAGTCCCAGCCGCCTTGCTCAAGGAAGCGGCCAACAGGGTCGCGTTCGTGGACGCGCTGCATGATAAGAACCATGCGCCCGGTCAACTGGTCGTTGAGACGTGTGGGAAGCGTTTCGGAGCAGAATTGCCAAGCACTTTCAAGGTCAGCAGCGGAACGTGCGTGGTTCACCGAAATAGGGTCGTCGATAATGATAAGGTCGCCGCCCTCACCAGTAATACCGGAGTCCACACCGCCTACGATTCGATGGCCGTGCTTATTGTTCGTCATCCGGTTCTTAGTGTTCTGGTCTTTCGTGAATTGGTACGTGTCGCCCCAATGCTCTTGATACCAATCGCTATTAATCAGGATACGTGACTTAACGGCGTCACGTTCTGCTAGCGCCGCTTTGTGCGATACCGAAAGTATCTTTTCGAACGGGCGCCCATACGGCCCCCAAAGCCACGTCGGGAACGCAATAGAAAGACTCGAAGATTTCATGCAGCGCGGCGGAATTGAAATAATCAACTTCTGTATCTGCGAAGTTGCTACGGCTTCCAGATGCTCGCCTATCGCGTCAACGTGCCAGTTGTGCGAGTAGTTCGCAGGATCATATTGCGGCCACGATCTTTTCATGTAATGACTAAAGCGCCTTTTGCAAAGGTCTTTAGTCACTTCACGTAGTTGCGCCCTTGGGTCAATCATTCGGAATGGTGCCCTTCTGCAACAACTCTTCGAACTGCAATAGTTCGTCTTCGCTAAACTTGGTAGTGTCGAACGCGGGCATGCCCTGGCTAACGGTCGAGTTCACTTCAGCGGTAACGACGCTGCGTGTTTCGCGGAATTTCGGGTCCTTGGCTTTGAGCAGGAACTGCAGCAGCGAATCAGAGTATTCGATTTCCTTGCCTACTCGCTCGCCTTTGTACCACACGTCCTTTTCCACACCAAAGGCGCGGCGCTTGGCTTCTTGTTCCAGGCACTCGACGCCTTCAGCAACGGCGCGATCTTCCAAGCCTGCGAACTCTGTGTTACTGGCGCGCTTGTAATCAACTTGCGACGCAGTAAGGCCAGCACGGCGGCGAGAATACGCCTTAGTGTTGCCGTCCGACAAATAGCGCAAGTACGCCTCAAACGCTAAGGCTTTTTCTTCCTTGTCGCGTTCGGCGGCGTCAGTGTCGAAGAAAGCATCGCCAAATAGATAAGCCATCTTCGGCGGCTTTTGGTCGTATAGTTTTCGCGTGGCCATAAAAATACCCTCCGTATAGGAGGGTACTTTAAGGGCTAATTGCAGGGTATGCAATTATTCTTCGGCGTTGTCATCTTCGCCGGTTTCGTCGATAGGCGCTTGCGGCGCTTCGGGCGCTGCAGTCGCGGACTTCTTGACAGCGGCGACAATGCCCAGGTCTTGCATGCGGAGCCACACGCCGTTAACGGTCTTGACCGCTTTTTCTTCGGTCATTTCCTCGCCAGCGGCGACGGCTTGTTCGGCCAGCTTCGCAGCGAACTGCGACTTGGTGCCGTTGCCTTGCGCGGCAACCGCGTTACCGACGCGCTGCAGGCTGGCAGACAGGCCGCTGTGAATCGGTGCGCCAGTGTAGGCGTAGGTGCGCTCGGAACCCTTGCGCTCACCGGGAACGGTTTCGGCCATCAGCAAGCCCTTGACCAGAAGTGCGGTCTTGACCTTCAGACCTTTTTCGCCTTCGCCAACCGGCTCGCCGTTCTCGTTGAACTGCGCCAGTTGGGCGTCGGTCAGACCTTCGGTGCCAGCTTCCGAAATAAGGTACAGGGCGCGAGCCTGATCGGGCTTCAGACCTTCATAATGGGCTTCGTTGATTTTCTTGGTGGTGAAATACTTGCGCATGGTTGTCGCCTCTTACTGGTTTGGTTTGGATTCAAAAGCGTCGCATGTTTCTGCGGCTGCGGAACGAACTTTAATAGCTTCGTTTTGACGCGTCAACACGCTTGTTAAACTTTTTTCGAAAAAAGCTAGAAACACGTCCTGCTCCATAGAGATACGGCCTTCTGCTTCGATCCAAAGCATCCGGCAGTCAACTACGAACGTCCAAGGCTGGCGGTTCTGACGATAGGCCAGGATCGGCCAGCAATTGCGCCCGCGCACCGCTTTGGTGACTTGCGTCCACCAAGTATTTATGGCGAGCGTTTCGTGCCGCTTGACTTCGAAGATAAAGCCAAGGTGTTCTAGCGAATCCATATCAGAGCCGCCGCACGACGCTTGCGCGAAATTCCTTGACAGGCCGATGCCTTTCGTACCAGCGGCAAGACAGGCACGCGTAACGGTCGGCGCCAACAGGCCGATGAACTCACGTTCGCCGGCAGCACCTTTATTGCGACTGCTACGCCCTGCCATTGTTCACTACCTCTTTCAGTTTCTGCAGCTCAAGCACGCCCAAGCGGTACTCTATCGCCTGCAACAGCAGTACGTCTTGCTGCCAGCAGAGCTTAGTGCGTTTATCGGGCGCAACGTCGCACATCCGCTTAAGCTCCTTTATTCGGCGCTTGAGCAGGTAAAAATGCGAGATAGCGTTACGGTCTGCGATGTAGTTCGCGTATTCAATAAGAGTGTCACGGCTTCGCACGTCTAGTACGTCAAAAACCGTGATCGTCAGAGTAGACATTTGGTTCTCCTTCTGGCGGCTTGCCCAGGCACTTGCCCTTCCCCATGCGATGCGGGAATGGGTACGCTTGGCACGTGTGGCAAACGTCGTTCTTCCATTTCAAGTGGTCGAAGTCAAGGCGCAAGGGCTTGCCACACACCGGGCACGGCTCGCCTGCGAACGCCTTGATTCGTTTGCGGCACAGGTAGGAAGAGCAGCGGCAGTGCTGCTTACTTATCCGTCTTGGCACCAGTAAGCACCGCGCAGGCGTCAAGATACAGCACGAGAGACGGACCTGCTCCGGTTGCAAGCATATCGTCCACTATTTCCTGCTTAGCCCCGATGGCGTCGCAATATTTGTCAAAGTCTTCGTCTTCGACTGTGCCGTTTTCGATGGCAGACTTAAGCGCTTGTGCGGCTTCGTATAGGGTAGACATTTGCGTGTGTCCTGTTTTGGTTGTGGTCGCAAGATCGTACAGCATACAAAAGCCCGGCACAAGTCCGGGCAAGAGGGCGACACACGCTCAGTAGCCGCTAGGGTTGCTGCGGCAATAATTCCTCGATGAACGGCTTAATGACCTGCGCCATTGCGT
>Ga0194137_10001748_pt1 | contig 13110 bp, 10 predicted proteins | sample TARM_MetaG_T3_14_FD_134025 | JGI IMG/M metagenome (GOLD analysis project Ga0194137, IMG submission 134025) | Freshwater microbial communities from Pennsylvania, USA, analyzing microbe dynamics in response to fracking - TARM_MetaG_T3_14 (version 2) | ecosystem: Environmental > Aquatic >... | reverse complement strand
CCGCGGAGAAGGCGAGCGGCAGTTCCACCATCGGGTCCGCGGGCATCATTGCGGCCCTCCCGGTTCTCCGGAGCTTTCATTGGCCCGGCGCCATACCTGGGTCTTGCCGAACAGCGGCAGTCCCTTGTACGCACGCACCTTCAGCTGGTCGGGCGCAAGCAGTTCGATCAGGCAATCGTAGGTCTGTCCGTCTTCCCGGTTATAAATCTGCCCCTGCCATTCTCCGTTCCCGGACGGCATGAAGCCGGACAGCACTTGCATGCCAAGGGCGGAGCGCCCGTCGGCCACCTGCATGTCGGCGCGGGGGCGGCTCATCGAGCGGTTGGCGATCACGCGCACGACGGTTCCGCACAGGGCGTCGCCGCAGGGCGCGATGTCGATCTCGAGATTGCCGCTCTCGGTAATCCAGCGGCCGGATTCGGCGGCCGCCGAACCGGCGGCGTGCGCCTGCACTGCGGCGGAAACGGCGGCAAGGATGGCCGCGCGGACAAGGATGCTTTTCATGTGTGGCTCCAGGATGGTTGGTCGGTGCCGGCCGCGAAAGCCGGTGACGCCATTTCAAGCTCCGGAGTTGTCCGCAATGTGTCCGGTACGGTGTCGCCCTGCAAGCCTGTGTATCTGCCCCCGCCCGGGATACATTGAGATACATGGCCTCGACAGAAGCCGCCGGAAATCGGCTATAAAGCAGGTATGAACAACCCCGACCACATACTGATCGTCGACGACGACCGCGAGATACGGGAACTGCTGGCCGTGTATCTGCAGAAAAACGGTTTCAAGGTCACGCTGGCCGCCGACGGGCGGCAGATGCGCGCGCTGCTCGAACACACCGCCGTCGACCTCATCGTGCTCGACCTGATGCTGCCCGGCGAGGATGGGCTGAGCCTGTGCCGCGGCCTGCGCGCCGGCCCGCACAAGGCCATGCCGGTGCTCATGCTGACCGCGCGCGGCGAGGAGACCGACCGCGTCGTGGGCCTGGAAATGGGCGCCGACGATTACCTCACCAAGCCCTTCGCGGCGCGCGAACTGATGGCCCGGATTCAGTCGGTCCTGCGCCGCACGCGCATGCTGCCGCCGAATCTCAGGGTGACGGAGGCGGCGGCCTTCATCGCCTTCGGCGACTGGCGCCTCGACACCACCGCGCGCCACCTGCTCGATGCGAACGGCACGATGGTGGCCCTGAGCGGCGCGGAGTACCGGCTGCTGCGGGTATTCCTCGATCATCCGCAGCGTGTGCTCAACCGCGACCAGCTGCTCAACCTGACCCAGGGACGCGACGTCGACCTGTTCGACCGTTCCATCGATCTGCTGGTCAGCCGGCTGCGGCAGCGACTGGGCGATGACGCGCGCGGGGCGCGCTATATCAAGACGGTCAGGAACGAGGGATATGTGTTCTGCGCCGCGGTCGATCTCGTCGCGGGCGGGCAATGACGGGCCGCTGGCTGCGTCTGCTGCCGGGCTCCCTGTTCGGCCGCCTGATGCTGATCCTCCTTTGCGGCCTGGCCGCGGCGCAACTGCTGACCTTCGGCCTGCTCTGGTACGAGCGCACCCGGGCCTCGCAATCCATGATGCTGGATTACCTCGCAAAGGATGTCGCCAGTTCGATCGCCATACTCGAACGCCTGCCGCCGCAGGAGCGGGCCTCGTGGCTGCAAAGGCTCGATCGCAGGAATTACCGTTACCGCCTGGGGCCGATACCGGAAGGCAAGGACCAGGCCGGCGAGCTCGACCAGGCAATCGCCGCCAGTCTCGCCGGCGTTCTCGGTCCGGCTTACCGCATCGACGTCGATGCCGCGCCGGGCGACGAACGGCCGCGCCTGCGCCTGCAGCTGCATGACGGCATGCCCCTGGCCGTCGAGCTGAACCCGTCGCCCATGCCGCTGGCGCAATGGCTGCCCGCGCTGCTTGCCGTGCAGCTGGCATTGATCATACTTTCCTGCTGGCTTGCGGTGCGCATCGCAACCTGTCCGCTCGCGCAGCTGGCGCGGGCAGCCGAAGCGGTTTCTCCCGACAGCCCCGCACAGCCCGTCGCGGAACGCGGCCCCGTCGAGGTGGCGAAGGCGGCGCGCTCGTTCAATGCCATGCAGGCGCGCATCGCGCAGCACCTGCAGGAACGCACCCGGATACTCGCCGCCATCTCGCATGACCTGCAGACTCCCGTCACCCGCATGCGGCTGCGAACCGAGCTGATGGAGGAAAGCGCCGAGCGCAGCAAGTGGCAGGCCGATCTGGACGCGATGCAGTCGCTGATACAGGAAGGCATCGCCTATGCGCGCAGCGCGCATGCGGCCGCCGAACAGCCCATGCCGGTCGACATCGATGCGCTGCTGCATGCGCTCGCAGCCGATTACAAGGATTCTGGACAGGCCGTTGAATTGCATGGCGCCGCGCATCGGAAACTGACGACCCGGCCGCAGGCGCTGCGCCGCATCGTGTCGAATCTGGTCGACAATGCGCTCAAGTTTGCGGGAAGCGCGGAAATTGAAGTCAGTACGACCGATGAACGCCTGACGATCGCAGTGCTCGATCGCGGCCCCGGCATTGCCGAGCATGAACAGGCGGCCGTCCTGCAGCCTTTCTATCGGCTGGAGAATTCCCGCAATCCGGAAACCGGAGGCAGCGGCCTCGGCCTGGCGATTGCCCAGCAGCTCGGCGCCGCGCTCGGCGGCTCGCTGGCTCTTGGCAACCGCGAAGGGGGCGGGCTGCGGGCAAGCCTGGAGCTGCCGCTGCCTGCGTTGCAGGGAACGCAGGCCTAGCGGCAATCAGCCTTGGCAGGCGTTTATTCCAGGCGTGCGCCGGACTGCCTTACAAGCCGGGTGTGCTTTTCAAGTTCGGTCCTGAAGAACTGCGCAGCCGCATCCGGTGCGCTGCCGATGACCATGATGCCCTGCGCCGCCAGGCTGTCCTGCACTTCCCTGGTGCCCAGCGCGGCCTTGGTGTCGTTGTAGAGCTTGTTCACCATTGCTACGGGCAGTCCGGCCGGCCCGATCAACGCAATCCAGGCATCGAAGCTGTAATTCGGCAAACCCTGTTCCGCAACCGTCGGCACATCGGGCAGCACCGTCGAACGCTTGGACGTGGAGATCGCGATTGCCCGCAGTTTGCCCGCCTTGATATGGGGCGCGACCGCCGTCACCGAAACGAAGCCCATCTGCACCTGGCCGCCGAGCAGGTCGTTTGTCAGCGGGCCGGTGCCGCGGTAAGGGACATGGCGCAGATCGACGCCGGCCTCGCTCTTGAACAGCTCCCCTGCAAGATGCAGCGAACTGCCGTTGCCTGCCGAGCCATAATTCAGTTCACCCGGTTTTTCCTTGGCAAGCGCGATGAGTTCCTTCAGGTCCTTCGCCGGCACGGAAGGGTGCGTGACCAGCACCAGCGGCACGGTGCCGATGACCGAGATCGGCGTGATGTCCTTGATCGCATCGAACGGGACCGATTTATAAATGCCCGGATTGATGACGTGGTTGGAAGACACCATGCCGATGGTCATGCCGTCCTTGGGCGCGCGCACCAGCTGCGCGGTGCCGGTCAGGCCGCCCGCGCCGACCAGGTTTTCCACCACCACCGGATGCCCCATGGACTTCGCATACTGGTTGGCCATGACGCGCGCAATCGCATCCACCGTCGAACCCGCGGTCAGGGGCACGATCAGGCGCACGGACTTCTCGCCCATGACCTGCGCCGATGCGGTCAGCAGCGGTGCGGCCAGCATGGCGCCGACGATGGCGCCGACGAGGCGGCGCCTGTTGAAAAACGCGTTCATGTGCAGTCTCCTTCACTCTCGTGGAAGTGGTTTTAATGTGAAAAGCGCTCGCGCAGTTCGGCGAACGACATCAGTTCGCCGGCGATCGCGCTCGCCGCCACGGTTGGCGGACTGGCGAGCCAGACCTGGCCCGGCCCCGAACGTCCGGGGAAATTGCGGTTGATGGCGCTCACCGTCACCTGGCTGGCCTCGGTCGAGGAGCCGGGCCCGCAGTTTGCGCAGGCGCCGCAGGCCGGCTGCAGCATTTCCGCGCCGACCTGTTCGAACGCGGCGAGGTAACCCTTGCCGATGCAGTAGTCCCGCACGGCGGCGGTGCCGAACTGCAGGTAGAGCTTCACGTCCGGCGGCACGCGCAAGCCCTGTTTTGCGGCCCAGGACAGCACTTCATGGTAATGATCGAAGTCTTCGCGCTTGCCCGCGGTGCAGGAGCCGCCATAGGCGATATCGAGCTTCACGCGCTCCTCAAGATTGCCCAGCGCGACGCCGTTGCCCGGATCGCCGGGCGCAGCGACCATGGGCGTCACCGTGCTGCAATCGATGCGTATGGTGTCGGCATAGTGCGCGCCCGGGTCGCTGCGCATCCACGGCTCGATCGTGAATTCGATGCCGCGCCGCTCGCGCAGGAAGCGCACGGTTTCCTCATCGGGAGCGACGATGCCGGTGAAACCGCCGAGCTCGGCCGTCATGTTGGTCAGCGTGGCCCGTTCGTCGGTCGACAATTGTGACATCGCATTGCCGCTGAATTCGAATATCTTGCCCACGCCCGCGCCCGCCCTGATCTTCGGGTCGGCCAGCAGATGCAGGACCAGGTCCTTGGCGGTGACGCCGGGAGGTATGCCGCCATGCAGATCGATGCGCAAGGTTTCCGGCATCGTCATGCGCACCGCGCCGGTGACCATGCTGTTGGCCATGTCGGTGGTGCCGACGCCGAAGGCCACGCAGCCGACCGCGCCGCTGTGCGGCGTATGCGAATCGGTGCCGACGACGACATTGCCTGGCAGCGCATACAGTTCCGCCATCATCGCGTGGGAAATGCCCTGCGAGCCGCCTTCGCGTCCTTCGATTCCGTCCAGGTAGCCGTGGGAGCGCACGCCGTAATCGCTGACGAAGGCGCGATGCGCGTCGGACAGGTTGCGCACGTCGTTCAGCAGGCCGTTTGCAACGTGCACCGGGCTGCGGTGCGAATACGACAGGTGATCCTCGAAGGCGATGATGGATTGCGGCTCATGCAGCGTCACCGGCTTGCCGAAGGTGGCATGCAGCATGTGCGTGCACATGCCCGTGTAGTACTCGTGAATGAAGCGCCAGTCGGCGCGCACGAAGCCGCCGTTGCCCGGCTTCAGGCTGGCTTCCACGTCGGCGGTTTGCACCAGGTGGCGCTGCAGTATCTTCTCGGCCAGCGTGCGCGGCGCCGGACCGGTATTGATACCGGCCAGCGATATCATGCGCATCCTTTCCTGGCCATACCGAAGCAGGCCGCCGTGGCGCAGGATCGCCGCGGCAAGCCTGTCGCGCGAGGCGACGATCTCTTCTATATCGATGCCTTCGCCGCGCCGGATGCGATCGATCAGGCTGAAATCCGTGGAGGTGAACAAGCCGACATTGTCTGCATTCTGGCGATAAATCCGCACGAAACTCTCGGCGATCACGAGCCAGATGCCGGCCGTGCGTTCGGCAACAGGGCTGTGCTCCCGCGACGAACCCTTGCCGTAGCGCTTGCCGGCCACGGTCACGCTGAAGCCGCCGTTCCTGACGGCGTCCTTGACGATGGGAAGCTGCGCGCCGGCCTTGAATCCGAGATAGGGATAGCGGCCCAGGCGCTCGTCGTAATAGGCGAGTACCGGAATCGGCGTGATTTCGTCGGTCGACACGTCGTCGCGCAGCGGGCCGGCCTGCGCCAGCGAAAGATCCTTGCCTTCAAGCTGCGCCGTGACTTTTTCGGAATCGGCGCTGAGGAAGAGCATGCGGCCGTTGAAGTTCAGTATCGTCATCTAAGTCTCCTGTGAACGAATCTACACGCCGACCCCGGCAAGCTGAAGTGCTGAATGGCCAAGGCAGGCATCGCGGTACGCGATGCCGGGCGCCGCGCAGGCGCGGATGCGGTTCAGAAACTGAGCGGGCGGGCGGCCGTGATCAGGCCGTCTTCGTCGGCATGGAGCCAGTGACCGGGAACAAAGCGCATGCCCTGGAATGCCAGGGGGATATCACGCATGACCGGTATCGATTCCGGCCAGCGCGGGCGCGAGGGCAGGCTTCCCAGCGCATGAACGCCGAGCGCAATATCTCTCAGCGCCGCGACGTCCCGAACGTAGCCGTGCAGGACGACGCCCGACCAGCCGCTGTCGAGCGCAAGCCGGCCCATCTTGTCGCCGAGCAGCGCCCATTGCGCATCGATGCCGCCGCCTTCGACCACGAGCACGCGCCCGAGGCCGGGTTCGGACAGGATGTCGCGCAGGCGCAGCGCCGATGCTCCAGCGGCGGCGGCCGTCGTGATTTCGCCGCGGTAGCAGCGCTTTGCGCCGAAGGATTTCAGGCCCGGCCTTGCGACCTGCAACTGCACTTCCGGACGGTCCATGCAGGCGTCATGCAGGTCGGCGGTCGAGAATGAATTCATGATGGCAGGCAAAGAGTGGCAGGTTGCGCGATGATCGCCTGCCTTGAGGCTGATATCAAAACGTGAATCGGCATTGCAGTCATCTCGAAACGCGATGTCAGCAATGCGGCGCTCAACGGCGGTTCAGGAGCGCTGCGCCAGAAAGTTCACGAGCGTGGCGGCAGTCGCATTGAGCTGCTCCCGCGCGCGGTAGATGATCACGAGCCGGCGCGTGGCCCAGGCGTCGCTCAACGGCACGAGATTCACGTTGAGCGTATTGACGTACAGCTCGCCGACCTGATGGGGAACGACGGCAATGCCCAGGCCCGCATGCACCATGCGGCACAACGCATCCAGGCTGCCGACGCGGATCTTCACCGCAAGTTCGCCGCCGAGGGCCGCGGCTTCCTGCGAAAGGAGGATGGTCAATGCGCTGTCCCGCCGCAGGCCGACGAAACTTTCTTCCAGCAGGTCCGCAAGCCGCAGCTTGGGCGCGTCGGCCAGCGGGTGCGTCTGGGGAAGCATGACCGACAGGCGGTCGGTGCGGTAATGCACATGCTCGAATTCCTCGATGCCGGCAATCGCGTTGCAGATGCCGAAGTCGGCGCCCCGCTCGGCCAGCAGGCGTATCACCTCGACGGTGTTGTATTCCTCGATATCAATATTGACTTCCGGAAAAATGCGCTGGTAGGCCGCGATATCCTCCGGCAGGAACTGGACGATGGAGGACAGGTTCGCAATGATCCTGACGTTGCCCTTGGCGCCGATGAAGTACTGCGACAGTTCGGCCCCGAGCGATTCGATGTTGCCGATGACGGCGAGCGCATGACGCAATACCGTTTCACCGACCGGCGTCACGGTGATGCCGCGCGACTGCCGCTGGATCACCGGCAGGCCGATGACGTTCTCGATATCGGCAATGCGGCGGCTGACGGCCGAAGGCGCGATGAACTCGCGTTCCGCCGCGCGGGCGATGTTCTTTTCCTGGCAGACGGCGACGAACAGCCGAAGGGAAGTCAGGTCAAGCTTGCGAAGGAGATTATCCATGGACTTGGACGGGGGACGAATGAAAAGGCAACTTGTCCAAGTGTATTCCACTTCGAAACCGGTGGCTGTTTTTGCACCGGGGATGAACCGTCTTCGCCTTGCCGCGCGTGTATGGCGGGCATGCCTGCGCTGCCGTCATGCGTCCGCTGGCGGGCTTGAGTAGAATACGGGGTTTGCCATCCGGGTCTGCATGCCGGCCTTTCGGCGGTAGAGATTCCCGGTCGCCCGTCATCAACAAACCCTGGTCGCCTCACACTCCTTTGCTTATGACGAAAAATGCAGCCTTGCCGCTGGATAGCAGCCTTCACGACCGCCAACTTTCCCTGCTCGTGTCGGGCATCCGCGATTTTGCGATCTACCTGATTTCGCCGGAAGGCCTCGTCAGCAGCTGGAACGCCGGTGCGGAGCGGTTCAAGGGATATTCCGCGGATGAAATCATCGGGCAGCATTTCGGACGCTTCTACACGCCCGAGGATCAGGCCGCCGGCATTCCGCTGCAGGCCCTGCAGCGCGCCCGGAACGAAGGCAAGTTCGAAGCCGAGGGATGGCGCATGCGCAAGGACGGCTCGCGCTTCTGGGCGCATGTGGTCATCACTCCCATTCATGACGACGAGGGCCGCTTCGTCGGCTTTGCAAAGGTCACGCGCGACATTACCGAGCGCCGCAACGCGGCCAGGGCTCTCCAGGAGGCGCAGGAACGATTGCTCAAGCAGCAGGCGGGACAGTACCGCGATCTGCTGCGCCTGTTCGAGCAGGCGCCGGGGTTCGTCTGTTTCTTCCGCGGCCCGCTGCATGTCTACGAGCTGCAGAACAAGGCGCATCACCGGCTTGCCGAGTACAAGGACATCATCGGCAAGCCCGTGCGCGAGGCGCTTCCCGAACTGGAGGGGCAGGGCTTCTTCGAACTGCTGGACCAGGTATTCACGACGGGCAAGCCTTATGTCGGCCGGGCATTGCCTCTCACGGTGACGCCCGCCGACGGCAAGCCGGCCGAGCAGCGCTATATCGATTTCGTCTACCAGCCCATCTTTGGGGACGAGGGCGAGATCGTGGGCGTCTTCTCCCAGGGCAGCGACGTCACCGAGCAGGTGCGGGCCCAGGCCGAGGTGCAGCAAAAGCAGACCGAGCTCGAGGCGCTGCTTGATGAACGGACCAAGACGCTGGAGGAAACGCGCAAGGCCCTGATGCTGGTCCGCGAACTGCAGGGCGACAAGCGCCACCTGCTGCAGCTGTTCGATCAGGCGCCGGGCTTCATCTGCGTACTGAACGGCCCCAGCCATGTATTCGAGATCGCCAACAAGGCCTACCTCGCGCTTGTCGGAACGAGGGACCTGCTGGGCAAGCCGGTGCATGAAGCCTTGCCGGAGGTGAAGTCGCAGGGTTTCGTCGAGCTTCTCCACAAGGTGTATGCCACGGCGGAGCCCTTCATCGGCCGCGGACTGCCGCTGACGGTGCAGCCCGACCCGAATGGGCCGGCCATCGTCAGGTATGTCGACTTCGTCTACCAGCCTGTGATCGGGCCCGACGGATCGGTGATCGGCATCTTCGTCCAGGGCAACGACGTGACCGAATACAAGGCCGCGCAGGACGAGGTGAGGCGCTACCAGGCGGACCTGGAGCGTCTGGTCGTGGAACGCACCCGCAAACTCGAAGAGATGCAGCTCGCGCTTCAGCGTTCGCAGAAGCTGGAAGCGGTCGGCAAGCTGACCGGCGGCGTGGCGCACGACTTCAACAACATCCTGCAGGTCATTGCCGGCAACCTGCAGCTGCTGCAGGTCGGAGCCTCGACGATCAGGAACGATGCCGCCCTGCAGACGCGGCTGCAAAGCGCGCTCGATGCGGTCGAGCGCGGCGCGAAACTGTCATCGCAGCTGCTCGCCTTCGCGCGCCGCCAGCCGCTGCAGCCGACCGTGCTCAATCCGACGCGGCTGATCCGTGCAATGGACGACCTGATCCGGCGGGCCATCGGCGAAACGATCCATGTGGAGACGATCGCGGCAGGCGGGTTATGGAATACCCTCGTCGACCCGCATCAGCTGGAAAACGTGATTCTCAATCTGGTGATCAATGCGCGCGACGCCATGCCCCATGGCGGGAAGCTGACCATCGAAGTCGGCAACACCATGCTCGATGACGAGTATGTCGCCGGCGAGGGCGACCTGCGCCCGGGCCAGTATGTGGTATTCGCCATCTCCGATACCGGCACGGGCATGACGCGCGAAGTCCTGGAAAGGGCATGCGATCCCTTCTTCACGACCAAGCCGGAAGGCGTGGGCACCGGACTCGGCCTGTCGATGGCCTACGGCTTCGTCAAGCAAAGCGGCGGCCACCTCAAGATCTACAGCGAGGTGGGACATGGCACCACCATCCGGATGTACTTCCCGCGCGCCTACGATGCCGAGCTCGACGTAACGCCCAGCTCAGCGCCGGCGGTGGCCGCCAGCGGCACCGAGACGATACTGGTTGTGGAAGACGATCTTGCCGTCCAGCGCACCGTGGTCGAAATACTGAGCAGCCTCGGCTATCGCGTCCTGAAGGCGGATAACGCGGAGAGCGCGCTCGTCGTGCTCAAAAGCGGCCTTCCCATCGACCTGCTGTTCACCGACGTGGTGATGCCCGGCGAACTGCGAAGCCCCGAGCTGGCCCGGCAGGCAAAATTGCTGCATCCGGACATCGCGGTGCTGTTTACGTCCGGCTACACCCAGAACGCAATCGTTCACGGCGGCCGGCTGGACCCGGGCGTGCAGCTCCTGACCAAGCCGTACAGGCGGGAACAGCTGGCGGCCAAGATAAGGCAGCTGCTCAACAAGGGCGAATGACGGTTCGGCGCCGATCGGCGCGAATGTTGGGCTGTTCGTCAGATTGCATGCACAGGGCAGTCCATGCGGCCTTGCACGCGACGCCGCACATGCCGCCTCAATCCGCATTGGCTTAAAGTGAGTCAAGCATAACGCCCATTCACTGTTGCATATCATGCAACAGGCATCTACACTGAATTTCAGTTTGAAGAAGCCAGATTTCGGGTGTGTCTGTTCGGCAATCGGCCTGCTTTGCCATACCCCTCCGGCATGCCGCAGCCTGTCATGGCTTCCATCTGAATTTCCGCTGGAGAAGAGAAATGAGAAAGGGGCAATTCCAGAACGACCGGTTGCAGATGGTCGCCTTCCATAACACCGCGATCGGCAAGGCGCTGGTCGACCTCGACGGTCGCTGGCTGGAAGCCAACGATGCGCTGGCGAACATGCTTGGCTATTCGAAGGAAGAGCTGCTCGGCCTGACTTTCCAGCAAGTTACCCACCCGGACGACCTGGAAGCCGACCTGCTTCTTGCGCAGCAGCTCCTGGCCGGGGAACGGGCGACGTATCAGGTGGAAAAGCGATACGTGCGCAAGAACAGTTCCGTCGCCTGGACGTCGCTGTTCGTTGCCCTCGTGCAGGACGACGACAACCGGCCGGAGTGCTTCGTCGTCGAGATCGTCGACATGACGCGCCAGAAACTGGCCGAGGTCGATCGCCAGCTGTTCTTCAATCTCTCGCCGGACCTGCCGGCGATCGCCAGCGTCAAAGGCTATCTCGTCGAGGTCAGCGACGCCTGGACCACTGCCCTGGGCTGGAGCGCTGCGGAACTGACCTCGCGCCCGTACATCGATTTCGTCCATCCGGACGACCGGGAGAGTACGCTTGCCGAGATGCGCAGCCTGTACGAAGGGACGCCCACCAAAGGTTTCCGGAACCGTTATGTCACCAAGGACGGCAGCTACCGCTGGCTGGAATGGAGTGCTCCCACCGTTGTCGAGGGACGCTGCTTCTGCATGGCGCGCGACATATCGCGGGAAGTCGAGGCCGAAAGGTTGCGCATCCTGCAGGAAGAAAAAATCCGGCTGCTTATTCAAAATACCGGCGACGGATTCATCGGCATGAACCAGGCCGGCCGGATCACCGAGTGGAACCGCCAGGCGGAAAGAATGCTGGGATGGACCGCGCAGGAAGCCATCGGCGCGGACATGGCCACTCTCGTGGCGCCGCACCGCTACCGCAGCCGGCATGAACAGGGCGTTGCCAACTTCATCGAGACAGGCAAGGCGAACATCGTAAACAAGCGGGTCGAGCTTCCCGTTCTGACCAAGGCAGGGAAGGAGATGCTGGTCGAGATGACGGTGGGCGCCATTCGCCACGGCGACGAATTCTATTTCGGGACGTTCATCCGCGACATCGCCCACCGCAAGGAACTCGAGGCACAGCTTCACTACCAGGCGACGCGCGATTACCTGACCGGTCTTCCCAACCGTTTCGAACTGATGAGCCGGCTGGAACGCGCGCTGCGGCGTGAGGCGAGAACCGGCGAGGACGAACATGTCGCGCTGCTCTTCATCGATCTGGATGGATTCAAGCAGGTCAATGACATACTCGGCCACGATGCGGGCGATAACGTACTGAAGACCTTTGCGGAAAAGCTGCGTCATCTCGTCCGCAATGAAATCGACACGGTCGCCCGCCTTGCGGGAGATGAGTTCGTCGTCATCCTCGAAGACGTGTCGCGGGAGCGCGCAATGCAGGCCGCACAGGACGTGCTCCTGGCCGGTTCGGAGGGACTGGCCGATGCAAGAGGCGACTGCGCGCTGAGCGCCTCGGTCGGGCTGGCCTTCCACATGCACGGGGAGCAGGCCGAAGAGTTCCTGTCACGTGCGGATGCCGCCATGTATGCGGCCAAGCAGGCGGGAAAGAACAAGGCCGCGATCGAGTTCGGGCGCGGCCGGGAGCCTATGGTGTTCGAGCGTACGGCGCATTAAATGGCGCGGAGCTTGATCAAGCCGGGGTAAGCCGCGCAATTGCCGCATCAAGATCCTGCAGCAACACCGGCTTCACAAGGTGGATATCGAAGCCGGCCGCACGCGATCTTTCGACATCCCTGGGTTTTCCGTAGCTCGTCAGCGCGACAAGACGCACGCCTTGCAGCGCCGGAGTCTCCTTGATTTTCGCCGCAAGCGCGTAACCATCGAGCACCGGCAGCCCGATATCCAGCACCGCCACCTCCGGCTGAAATCCGGAGGCGATCCGCAAGGCTTCAATCGGATCGGCCGTTGCCTGCACCTGATGGCCGCAACCGCTCAAGTAGCGACTCAGGCTATGCAATGCGTCGACGTTGTCGTCAACCAGCAGGACCCGCACCGAGCGGGTCGGCTTGCCGGCAGCGGCCGGCTGCTTGGCCGCTGCCGGGCTTGACTCGGCGCTCTGAAGCAAGGGCAGGATGACCGTGAACTGGGCGCCTTGACCAGGTCCGTCGCTGGCCGCGCCGACGCTTCCGCCATGGAGCTCAACAAAACTCTTGACCAGGGCCAGGCCGATGCCCAGGCCGCCTTTCCCGCGATCGATCGTGGTTTTCCCCTGCTCGAAGATGGTGAACAAGCGGGGAAGCAGGTCCGCGCTGATGCCGGATCCGTTGTCGATGACGCTGATGGCGGCCTGACCTGCGTTGATCTGCATCCTCACCCGTATCTGCCCGCCGGGGTCCGTGTACTTCGCAGCGTTCGTCAGCAGATTCGAGAAGACCTGGGTCAGCCGCACCGCGTCTCCGAATAGCCAGGCCTGCTCATCGGGAAGGCTGACATCCAGCGAATGCCTCATTCTTTCAAAGAGCGGCTGCGTATCCTCCAGCGCGCGTGCAATGACTTCCTTGATTCGTCAGCCAGGTCGCCATGGCCTTGATG
>Ga0194137_10001747_pt1 | contig 13111 bp, 15 predicted proteins | sample TARM_MetaG_T3_14_FD_134025 | JGI IMG/M metagenome (GOLD analysis project Ga0194137, IMG submission 134025) | Freshwater microbial communities from Pennsylvania, USA, analyzing microbe dynamics in response to fracking - TARM_MetaG_T3_14 (version 2) | ecosystem: Environmental > Aquatic >... | reverse complement strand
CGGAGGGGCGCTTTTCGCGGGACCGACACGGCCCGATCCCTTGGCCACGGACAGGGAGATCAACTGACCGTCAGCAGGGAAGTACGTGTCCGCCTACAGGGAGATTGGCATGGCCGCTAGCAGCAAGGCGAAAGTTGGTATTTTGGGACGAAATCTTGGGATTCTGGGATTTTGGGCCGGTTTTGATGGGATCAGTTGGGACTGCTGAGAATCGGCTGAAAATGCATGATTCTGCCCTCTAGCGCGGTAGGCGGCTGGGCCCGGCACTTTGCCGGGCAGGGCATCGTAGAGCCACCGTTGCAGGGGCGCATTCATGGCGCAGCACCTGGACACCGACCAGTGGTGTGGTTGACCCTCTAGATGTACTGACCGGACACGTTGGTTGAAGACAACCGCTCAAGGTGCCGCACTTTCTCGACGTGGTCGCGCAGCTCGCTGTCGGTGAACTGGGGCAGTCGGAGGAACCAGCGGTAGAGGAGGGGTGCGAGGAGCAGCTCCGTGGCCGTCTTCGGGTTGGCGTATCCGTCGGCGGCGACGAGGCGAGAAACCTGCTCTTGCTGGGGCAGGAAGAGCCGCTTGTGGAACTGGCGGGCGATCGCTTCGTCGCTGTGGATCGCGGCGGCGAGCTTGCGCAGCAGCGAAGCCCGGGGCTCGGTGGTGAGCTCGGCGATCGTCGACTGCAGGACGTCGAAGGTCGTGGCGTGACTCTCGGATGCGCCCGCGGCCGCAGATTCGGTGACGAGGGCGTCGAAGAGGATCGCGTGCACCGATGGCCACGTGCGGTAGAGCGTCTGCTTGCCCACCCCAGCCTCAGCGGCGATGCCTTCCATGGTCAAGGCGCTCGGGCCGCCGCGCTCGGCAAGGTCCAGGGCGGCGGCGAGTACGCGCGCGACGGTGGTGGGTCTGGCCATGAGTCCAGTATAGAAACGAGACGCCGCGTCTCGTTTGGTGTTGAATGGGTTCATGACGACACCGAACACCTGGTTCATCACCGGCGCGAGTAGCGGCCTCGGCCTCGCACTGACCGAGCGGGCACTGGCCGCGGGGCATCGCGTCGTGGCCACCACCCGCCACGGTGGACTGCCCGTCCAGCATCCACTCCTGACCGTGTTCCGCCTCGACCCGGCAGACAGGCAGCAATGTCGATGGATCGTCGAGGAGGCCCAGAAGGTCGCCGGCAGCCTCGATGTCGTGGTGAATAACGCAGGCTACGGACTGGTTGGCGCCGCCGAAGAGATCAGCGAAGAGGAGGCTCGGGCGATCGTGGACGTCGACTTGTTCGGCCCACTTTGGCTCACACAGGCGGCGCTACCCCTCATGCGCAGCCAAGGGTGCGGGCACATCGTGCAGATCTCATCCACGGGAGGGGTCGGTGCCATGCCGATGCTGGGTCTCTACAACGCTGCGAAGTGGGGGCTCGAGGGCTTTACAGAGGCGCTGGCGAGCGAGGTGCAGCCGATGGGAATCAGGGTCACCCTCGTGGAGATCGGCGCGATGGACACCCAGTGGGCGACCTCGGGGATGCAGTTCAGCGCGCCGAATGCTGCCTATGACGACCTGCGCGAGCAGCTCTTCGGAACCCCGACCGTTCCCTGGCCCAGCGAGCCGGGATCAACGGGCGGCGGCACCTCCCCCAAGGACGTCGCCGACGGAATCCTCGCGCACATCGCAGCAGATGACGGGCCGCTGCGGCTCGTCCTCGGCGACGGCGCCGCCGATCAGATCCGCATGGTGCTCGACCGGCGCCAGCAGGACTACGCGACCCAGCCAGGATTTCAGAGTAGCGCGGGCTGAACGCAGTGCCGCCGGTATGCCAGCGGCGATCGAACCACCGGACTGATCCCCTGCAGGCCCGGACGCGGGTGCAGGTCTCCGAGTAGGCCCCTGCCGTCCCGCGCGTTGCCTGAGTCCCGAGGAGCCATGACACATGCCAACGCAGCCCTGACCCCGCGTCGCCGACTGAGAGTCGCCTGGCTCGTCGTCGACGGGGGCCACCCAATCAGCGAGGCCGCGGCCCGATTCCAGGTGTCCCGGCCGACAATGCAGCGGTGGGCCGACCGATACCTGACCCGCCGCCACCTCCATAATGTGAGGGTGACTCCAGCACCGAAGCCGCAGGCGCTGCGTGATGCGATCAGTGCAGCCCTTTGCGACACGAAGTCATACTCCCTGCCCGCGCGGTGTGCCTCGCTCGGCCTTGAGGACGGGACAGAGGAGGAAGCGTTCGCCAGTAAGAACTCCTACGTGCAGAAGCGCGTGGCAGGGCTGGCGAACGATGAGCTTATGCGAATCGCGCGAAGCATCCTTGCGGACCAAGACGATGCCAGCCTTGAAGAGCTCGTCACCCAGGCTGGGTTGCGCGGGGTGCAGGGGGAGCTGCGAAACCTCATTTTCGCCTCGACCGGGAAGCCCGAGATCGTGCTGCGCGATGCGACGCGCAACGTCATTGAGATCACCCGCAACGCCGACAAGTGCCTCATCTACGACAAAGCCCTCCCCGACGCGGGCTTGACGTGGCGCGAGTTAGTCCACTGGTGGTCGGCGAAGAGCCAGAGCGAAGTGACCGTGCAGGAAGCGGGCCGGCAACTGTGGAGACGACTGGCCGAGAGCCTGGACAGTGACCCGGAACGCTGCCTGCTGCACACCTACTCAACCCGATACGCGGCAAACCCCGATATGCCAGCCCTCCTGCCGCAGGTATGGCTGCACTACGACCCCTTCCTGCGATCCGGTGGCACGCCGCGTCCGGCGGCCGTGGCTCGTCAGCGCATGGACTTCCTGCTCCTGATGCCCAGTCGGCGGTGCGTCGTACTTGAGATCGACGGCAAGCACCACTACGCCAAGGACGACCGCGCTGATCCCCACGCCTACGCTCGGATGGTCAGCGAGGACCGCCGCCTACGACTGGCGGGCTACGAGGTTTACCGGTTCGGTGGCGCCGAGTTCACCGACAGAAACAAGGCCACCGCTATGCTCACGCAGTTCTTCAACGAGCTAGTACGCGCGTCATCGTCGCCTTCTCTTTGAGAGCAACGCGGCCCACGGGCTCAATCAACGTCCCCGGTCATACACCTAGGTTATCGGCTGCGCGGCCGCCAGCGCCCGAATCCGCCCTCAGTGTTGATGATCTGGCCGGTGATCCAGGCAGCCTCATCCGTAATCAGCCAGGAGATGAGCCGTGCTGGATCATCCGGAGCACCGTATCGACCGAGAGGAAACATCGGTGCGACCGCTTTCCACATCTCCTCAGTTACGTAACCGGTATCGACCGGGCCGGGGTTCACGGTGTTCACGCGGATTCCGTCATCAGCGAGCTGGTCGGCGATCGTCACCGTAATCCCCGCGAGCGCAGCTTTCGCAGCAGCGTAGGCAACTTCGCTGGGCATGGGGCCGAGCCCCTGCCCCGATGTCAGAAAAACAATCGACCCCGGAGCGCCCGGTGTATGGCACCGGGCGAACGACTGCGCCAGCAGAATTGAGGCGCGAGCATTAACCGCCCAATGCTTGTCCAGCTCTGCTGCGGTGAGTTCACCGAGTGCTCCGTCCGATCCAGAGAGTGCTTGGTTGCAAACCAACGCATCCACAGCGCCAAACTCCTCGACTGCTGACGTAACCAGTTGCTCGGGTGCCTCGGTCTGGGAGAGGTCACTGTGCAAATCGGCAACGCGTGCATCGCCGACCAGATGTCCACGAACCCCCTCCAACAGGGCTTCGAGATCGTCAGCACCCCACGGCTGTTCCTGATCGTGCGGGGAGTAGTGGTGACAGAAAAGGCTCGCACCGTAGGCGGCGAGCCTGCACGCCGTCGCGTAGCCGATCCCGGCCCGGCGACTGACACCAGTCACCAGAACCGATCGACCACGGAGCGGAAGCGGGTCGCGCGATAGTTCGTCTGGTTGCTCCGGATTCATAGTTTGCAGTCTCTCAAGTTGACTAGCTTGTCAGGCTAGCTTTGTGCGGCACCGGACCACGCGACCGGTTCTTGGAACGTGGATCATGCCGGTCCAAAGGCGAGGCGTTGGTTACCACTTGAGACAATGGTCGGCTTTGGCGGGTTGAGGCGATTCCCAGCAGCTCGACTCGACGATCAGTGCTGGAGCATCGTCGGAAAACGCCACCGACACCGTGCCATCCACGTCCGTGACGGTGGCGTTGCATCCGCCCCACTGCTGGGAACCCACCGTGTCGGTGACCGTCTCAGTCATCGCGGCTATCAGGGTGGACCGGTCGGCGTCGGCATCGTCGGCCGCCCGTTTGACCAGGTGTTCTCATACTTACCGCACCCAGACGAGTTAGACCGAAGTAAGCAGGTAAGGCTCACCTATGTGCCTGAGGTTCAACTTCCGTCGCCGAGCCAGCTTTAACTCCGGTGTTCTCCCAGGCCAGAATCCCAACTTCTGCCTTGCGCGGCAGGGCTCGAAATCGCTCGTCGTGGACCGCTTCCGGTGACTGTTGCTACTTGGCCAGGGAGGCGCGAACCGAGGCCAGCAGGTCGGCGCCGAAGAAGCGGGCGAGCTGCTCGGTGCCCTTGGCGTCGTCCAGGCGGCAGGCCAGGACATCGCGCAGCGTCAGATCGTTGCCTTGCCGCAGTTCCACCGGGACACGAAGCCGGGACCGCAGCCTCACCATCTGCATCTCGCCGTCTGCGTTGACATCGCCCGTAGGTACAGGCCGCGACAACGCCACTGTGAAGAACGACGGCTTCTCGAGGTCTTCGGGAGGAACTCGGTATGTGCCCAGTACGTCGGCGGAGACCATCAGTCGGTTCAACCGCGGTACGTCCCCGAGCGGACAGGCGAACAGGTGCCCGTCCCCGCTGCGGTGCCCCCACCGTTTCGTGCGTTCGGAGTACTCCTTGGCCGCGGCGGTCTCCGCGCGGGCGTGCAGACGCAGGAGCTGCTTGAGCTCCTTGGGCGGGGTGTTCGGATTGATGGAGGCACGCTCGATGGCCCTCCAGGACATCGCCAACCCGTCGGTGGTCGACCGGTAGATGGCCTGGCTCTGCTCGAGGTGCTCCTCGGCGCGTTCCAGCTCGACGGTGTTGGCAGCGAGTTGGGCCATCAGTTCAGCGCGCCTCGTCATGAGCTTTTCGCGATCCATCCGGTCCCCCTTTCGTAGTGCCGTCGACAGGCTGCACTGAGCCTAAGGGCTGGTCGTGTCGGCGTCGGGATAGCCGGACCGGTAGGCCAACGCGCGGTCACGAGCTGCGGCGACCCGCCCGGTCAGCGCATCCAGGTCGTCTGCGGCCGTGCGGGGAGAGTCGTCAGCTGCAGCCAACTGCTTGCCGTGGTCCCTGGCATGCGGGGTGTCGAGGAACCGGTCGAGGTCTGCGACCGACCGGACCAGATCCCGGTGGGCATCCACCAAGGGCAGTAGCTGTTCGGACCACACATGATTCATGCGGTCTGCCAGTGTGGCGAGATCGCGGCGCGTGCGCTCATCGCACGCCCGCTCCTCCATGCGCGCCATGTCGCGCACTTCCCGCTCGTAGGTGCGCAGCTTGTGCAGCAGCGACCAGGTGGCGTCGAGAATCTCGTCGTAGACAAAGCTGGTCTCTCCCAGCGCCCCGCACCGGTAAGCGGTGGACTGCAGGATCTGCACCGTCCCGATGACGAGCTGGTCGGCGGCGTCGGCACACGCCCCGGGAAGGAACTCGCCCCGCACGATCCGTCGTGGCCCCAGGCCTTCGGCGTTGGCAGCCAGCGTGGACTCGAACGCTGCCGCCCGAGAGCGCAGTCGCCGGAACGTCAGCAGCCAGGCCACCGGCAATGCCACCAGTCCGCACACGACCGCCAGCAAGGCCGGCAGGCCAACCAGGACGGCGATCAGCCCGACCGCGGCGCCGACGATGACGCCCACAGCGCCGGATCGAGCCGACACCTGGGAGGTGTCGTACTTGGCCTGCGCCTGGGCCAGCCCGGCGATCGTGTCGTGGCGCAGTGGGTTGGCCACCGACACCCACGACCGACCGTTGGTGGTCAGGGTGATCCCGTTGTCCATGGGGCTCCTTGGCTCGTGCGCTGCTCGAAGGCGAGATTATCGCCGCGGTCGTCCCGTTGTGGCGTGGCCGCGGGCGCGGGCGCGTGGCGCCCCGTTGACGACCTGGTCTTCCCGCAGTGCCTGGGACCGGGCTTCGGAACGCAGCATCGGGTACTGCGCTGCGATCAACCGCAGCACTCTGCCCTTGACGATGGCGCCGACGAACTCGTGGTCGTCCCCGTGGGCGTGCTGGCGCAGGAACGTGCGCAGGGAGTCGTACTCCGAACACTGGTGCCTGAGGAAGTTGACCATCAGACGGCACAAGAAGTCCGTCTCGGAATCGAGGCTCGCGGGCCGCGAGGTCGGGTTCCGCCGGTTGTAGTGGGCGATCGACCGCCGGATCAGCGTGGTGGTCGACAGCGCGGGAACGGTGATGTCGATCTGTTCGACTAGCGCGATCAGCGTCTCTCGCCGGTATCGGCGCCCCTTGGTGGTCACGACCGTGCCCACTGGGCGGGGACGGCCGAGCGGGAGCGCCCGAACCGGAACCTGGACGGCTTCTGATCGGCGGGAACCCACGCCGGGGCGTGGGCCAGGACCGCCCCAAATGCGGCAGCTGAGGCCGGCTCGGGCACCAGGTCGGCCCTGCCAGCCTCGGCTTTGACCGCCGACAGCACCGACGGGTCCTGCCCGAACCCGCCCGTGACCTCCACCAGCGGCTGCGTGGTGGTGGAGGTGCGGTCGTCGGACCAGGCGGACTGAACGTCCTCATGGGCGATCAGCCCGGCCACCACCTTCTGCATGTGCGTGGTGGTGAGCTGCCGCAGTCGGGGGCCGCGGAGTTGACGGGCGCCCAGCGGTGCGGGGAACTCGATGTCGATGGCGGCCGGCCAGGAGCCGGTCTCGGTGCACAGACGGCGCCGACTGGCCGCGACCTGAGAAGCGGCCTCCTCCCACCAGTGCTGGTCCTGCCCGGACAGGTCGATGCCGGCCTCGGCTGCTGCGTCGGCGACGATCACCCGGTCCACACCGCGGGACCCGCCAGCCCGGTCGGTGTGGGTGAACCGCACCCGCGGCACTCCTCGGCGGGAGAAGGAGACCACCGTGATGGTGGCAGTTGATGCCCCGAAGTCCATGACGGTCACGTGGGAGGCCGTCGCGGGTGGCACGGTCTGCGCGGCGATAGCCTCTGGCCAGGGGATGAGAGCGGTGTGGGGAGTCAGGCGGGCTAGTGCCCGTTCGTAGTCGGCGATCTTGCCCGCCGGCCACCAGTGCGGATGCACCCCGATCAGCACAGTCGGTTCGGTCCCGAAGTGGTCTGCGGCAGCCGCCAGCGCTGGTCCGATGGCGACACCGACCAGGGTCGCTCCCGAGAGGGGGACGTCGCCGATGATCTGCGGCGGCAGGTCCAGGAGCAGGTCGGGGCGCGGTGTGTGGTCGACTGCTGACCCCGACCACGTCGACGGGTGCGGCACCCCCTCGATGTCGACGCAAGTCGCCGGCGAGTAGGTGGATCGGCCGTCAACGGTCAGCACTGCCGGGTCCGGTTCCGTTGACGGCTGCGCTGCTGCAGCACTGATCGTGGCCGACCCGAGGTCGACGGCCATCACAGGGGGCATCGGTGTACTGACCTTTCGTTGGCGGTGCGGCTACCAGCATGGGCCATGGGCGTGCCGCCGCCCGTGCGAGCCGATCGCGGCGGCATGAGCCGGTGGGACGATGGCGCCGATTCCGGATATGGACTGCGCGAGAAGGGCCCCGTGGGTGTGAAGAGCAACAAGGCGATGACGGCAGTGCGGAAGTCGGCCGGCGGTGTCCGCGACTGGTTCGCGGGCCAGTCCAGCAGCACCAAGACCGCGATGGGCGCCGGGGCGATGGTGGTCATCATCGGCCTGCTGCTCACCACGACGATGTTCATGTGGGGGCGAGAGCCGAAAACCGACACCACCGCCTACCAGGACTACCTGGTCGATACCGGCGGCCAGGATCTGCCCGCACCGACGTTCACCGGCTGGGTGGGTGAACTGCGCGAGGCCCCGACTGGCATCGCTGAGCCGGACGAGACGATCACGGCGGCCTCCCCTGCCGAGTGCGTGCCCGGTGGGGAGCTGCACCAGAAGGCGCAGGAAGTCTCGCGGGACTGGTCGTCGAGCTGGTCCGGGGAGACGCTGACGTTGGTGGCCTACAACGCGCAGATGACCATCGACATCGCCAACCCCGAGCTCCGCCCGTTGTCGGCGATCGACGAGTGGACAGCCGTGTGCCCCCGCACCACTTTCGACAAGGACGGTGTCCACCACGTGCAGAAGGTGCAGGTCCTGCCCGTGGAGAAGGACTACTGGGGCATGGACGACAACCGCGTCTACGTGGTCACGCTGACCCGGCTGCAGGACGGCCGGAACCTGGGCACCACCAGCACCCTGTACGCGGTGTCCCGCTACCGGGACCTGACGATGGAGGGCGCGTTGACGATCCGGGGGTCGGTCACCGACAACGCGATCTCGACTCTGAACCTGCTGTGGGAGCGGCAGATGATGAAGGCCAAAGACATGCGCGACGCCTAGCCGGCGGTGGGGCGCCCCTACGGCGGGGGCTCCGGCATGGCCCGTCGGGCCGGTTCCATCGTCTGCGCCAGCTCGCCGACGAACGCCCGCTCGAAGACGTGCCCGGCAGCGCCGTGGCGCACCTTGATCATCACGACCTGCAGTTCATCAGCGGTGTGGCCGGACTCCTGACCGCCCGTGGCGTAGGGCCGGTGAAGCCCGATGATGACGTCAGAGTCCTGCTCGAGGGACCCTGACCCGCGCAGATCGTCGGCGCGCGGCAGCCGATCGACCTCCACGCTGGACCGGTTGAGCTGAGCCGCCACCACCGCGGCGATGTCGAGTTCCTTGGCCATGTCTTTCCAGCCCTTGGAGAAGTCGCCCAACTCCTCGTGCTGCGCCTTACTGCCCCGGCCTCCCGGGGTGCTCATCCGCTGAATGAAGTCCTGGAACGCGATGTCCAGGTCCACGCCCTCGGCCCGGAACTTCATGCGCGCGGCGGCCAGGACGCGCCGCTGGTCGGCCAGCGTGGATGCCTGGTCGTCGATGATCAGGTGCCAGTTCTGGGTGATGTCGGCCTGCACCTCGGCGATCCGGTCCCACCCGCTGGGCGGGATGTCCTCGGGGAACTTGTAGCGGTCCCGCTTGTAGAGCGCCACCTCCGCGCACACGATGAGCTCGATGATTTCCTGCGCCGGCATCTCGTTGGAGAAGAACACCACCCCCTTGCCGGATTTGCAGGCCGACCGCAGGAAGTCGATGATCACCGACGTCTTGCCGACGCCGGGGCGGGCCGCCACCATCACCAGGTGCTTGCGCTCGAACCCGCCAGGCAGGCGCCCGATTCGTCGTTTGTCCGGATCCGGCGAGTAGATGCCGTCCAGTTCTCGCCACCCGGTCGGCACACCCACCAGCGGAGTGTCCATCGACCGGCGACGCTGCAGCTCCCGCTGGTAGGCGTCGAGCTGGTCCGCGAGGTCGGGCAGCGTGACCGACACATCGGCGCCCACGTCCCGGATCGCATCGAGCTCGTCGAACACCCTGTCCGGTGTCGCCCGCGCGGCCAACAGCCGCGACATCGTCTCGTGAACCTGCCGCAGCTGGGTCGCTTCAATCACCCGCTGCAGATGCACCCTTGGGATGGCCGCGGCCAGTGAGTCAGTGACCAGGCGGGTCACCGCCGCCGGGCCGCCGACGCCGGCGAGTTGCCCTACCTCGTCCAGGGCTTGCATGACGCTGGGGACGTCGATGGCATCGCCGACCCGGTCCAGCGTGGCCACCGCGTGAAAGATCGCCTTGAAGTCGGGTCTGGTGAACGACTCGGTAGACAGTGCCGGCATCGCCGAGCGCAGAAACTCACTGTCGCCGTCGAGCAGGGTGCCGAGCACAACCCGCTCAGACAGGCTGGAGGCGTCCCCGCCCGCACTGTTGGCGGGCTGGACGTGCCCGGGGTGGGTTTCGGTCATGGTGGCGCAGCCTAACGACGGGGAGAGAAGGTGTGCGGACTAGCGGATTTGCCGGGCCAAGGACCGGTGCAGCCGCAGTGCAGGGTCCGGCAGCCCGCCGGGGTCGGACAGAGATGAACCGGGCATCGGCGCGACATCCGCCCCCAGAATCGACACCCGCAGCACCAGGCCCGGAGTGTCCAGCGCCCACGGGTGAGTGTGCTCCGGGGCGGGGAAAGTCTTGCTGACCTGCGAGTCGATGACCCGGGCATCGTCTTCGAGGAGGTGGAACCTGTTGGCCCCGCGCGGCGACAGTGCGTCTTGGACCGCCCTCAGCAGTTTGTCGCCATCTGGGGTGCCCATGGGGGCGAGCCTGGCCGGGGTGTCGCCGACCGCGTCGATGGCCTCGCAGAAACCGCTGAACGGCATGCGGGCCGGCCACGGCACGGTCAGGCATGCGGCGACCTGCACAGGCCCGTTGATCGGCGTCCAGCCACTTCCGGCCTGCAGCCGTGCCCGGCGGGTGATCTCGTCGCGCCAGGCCACCAGCTCGGGGCCGTTGTCGCGGCGGATCTTCCCGGCGGCCACGGCCACCATGGACCCCTGGGTGACGGGGACACCGTGTGCGACCAGCCAGAACACTCCGCCGGTCGCTGCGTCCAGTCCCCCTCGGAAATCGGGGGCAACGGTGCCGGCGCCGGTGCGGGACCCATCTCCCAGGTGCCGGACAGTGGCGGCGACTTTCCGGCCCCCGCCGCGCGCCATAGTGCGCCGACGACTCGGGGGTGCGCTCAAGGGCGCCGCGAGGCCGGCAGCGCATTGCGAGCAGGAGCGTGCCGAGATCGGGATGATGCGGAACTGGCAGTCGGGGCACTGTTTGTGGGTGCCGGACTCCAACAGTTGGCCCAGGTCGATGCTGGTCATGGCCGGACCCTATCGGCGGGTCGTGCCGCCGCCACGGCCCCGAACACCGACCGCGCGGTGCGGAGAAATGGCGAGGCGCCCGCCGCGCTGATCAGCCACGATTTCGTCGTGCTGCAGTGTCAGTGCGGCGTGATTTGATGTGGGCAACACGGACCCACCCCGAACGCCGAAGGAACAGTAATGACGACCTTCACCCGCCAGACCCACCCGACCAGCTGGATCGGTTACGCCAGCGCACCGACCAAGCCCGTCGCGGTCAAGCTCACCGCTGACGGCGACGTCACGCAGCGGCCCGTGCGTCCCGAGGTGTACGTCCGCGAGTTCACGTCCGTTCTGGTCAAGGAGATCAAGGTCTCCGACAGGGAGGGCCGCGGCGGGGTGCGCTCGGTGTCGGTGACGTTCGATGCCGCATCCTCGGAGACCGGCAGCGACAAGAAGCTCAGGCACGACTTCTCCGGTTCCACCGTTGAGAGCTCGGAGGTGCACCGAGCGCTGCATTGGGCTCATGAGCATGGCGAACCGGTCTACGTGGCCATCGAGACCCGCCGCCGCTACAAGAACAAGTCCGGCGAGGTCATCCCGTACACCGTGCCGATGTGCGTGCTGCGCGGCTCAGCGCCAGACGGCAGCGGCGCCAACTCGAACATCACGGGCGAGAACTGCGCCAACGTGATCGCCGTCGTGGGTCCCGCCGGCGACCCTTCCCGCAACGTCATCAGTGCGGAAGCCTCCACCAACCCCGAAGAGTGGGACCTGTTCCGGCACAACCGCGACGGCTCCACACCGCCCGAGGGTTGGGTCCGCATCTTCACCGAGGCAGGCGAGACCGGCGGCGCGATCGTCCGCTCCGACAACGCCTCCCCCGCAGCCGCGCCCGGCGCACCGACCGGCGGCGCAGTCGATGCCCGCCAGATCGCCGAGCAGGTCGTCAGCATCATGCGGGGAGACGACACTGACCGGCCCGTACAGCGCCTGCGGTCAGTCGAAAGCAAGCCGTGGGAGCTGGTCAACCTCGACGGTCGACTCAACCCGGCCTCGTACATCGTGCAGTCCGTCCGCTGGGCCCGTAAGGACGCCCTCGACCTGGTGCAGAGCGCCGCCTACGCCGACCCGGAGAAGGCGGCACAGCTGGGCGATGAGCGCCTGAGCCGCGCGGCGACCGAGCTGATCAAGCCGCTCATGTGGGCCGCGAGCCGGGTCCAGCAGACCGCACTGGGCTACCAGCGCCAGACCGAGCCGTCGTGGCGCGAGGCCGCCAAGTGGGTGGCCCAGGTCGCCCTGGCGGAGCAGCCCTTCGTCCTCGAGTACGTCGAGGATCGACACGAGAGCTCCGAATGGATCAAGCGGGTCGCCGCGGCGGCCGGCGACCTGTACGCGCTGGCCCTGGAAGTGGCATCCGACATCGTCGGCGCGCCCTCCAGCGGCGGCCCCGACGGTGGCGGCCACAACGTCCCCGAGCAGGAGTCGGCACAGCAGGCGCCGCCCGAGCAGTCGGCACCGCAGGAGCCCGCGCAGGAGCAGGCACCGGCCCCTGCTCCCGCCGTGGAGAACTCTGCGCTGGCGGTGCCGGAGGGGCAGACCTTGGCCGACCGCCACGACCTGCAGGGCCTGTGGGACGAGCTGATCGAGACCATCGGCATGGCCCAGCACCTTGATCAGCTGAACCCGATCCTGCGGAAGAACTTCGGTACCCACCTGTCGAGCAGGATCCCGGCCGACCGGTTCGAGCGCATGGTGCGCGCGGGTCTGGCCGACCCCAAGGCGTTCACCAAGGCAGCGCACGACGCCTACAAGGAGTACCCCGAGCAGATTCCCGCCTGACAGGCACCCGACTATGTGGTCACATCCGCCCGCATAGTCGGGGCCCGGGCCGCGCCGTAGCCGCCGGAGAGGGCGGCCGTCCCCACGGAGGGTGGGGACGTTAATGCACGTGGAGGCCCCGTGCCCGAACCGCTATCAGGCGGGAACGGCGCGGGACCGGCGAAGCGTGAAGGCCACCGCGGTGGTCACCGTTCGGGAGCAATCCCGAACCCATCCCCAACCACGCGTACACGGAGAAAACCCGCAGCGTAGCGAGTGTGCTCTCCACGCGAGCGTGGACGGTCCGGAGATAGCTGGTGTCTGCATCAGGTGAGGCAAGTGCTCTCCACGCGAGCGGGGATGGTCCTGGGGCCAGCTCCAGCCCGACGCACTGTACGGGGGTCCTCCCCACGCGAGCGG
>Ga0194137_10001746_pt1 | contig 13116 bp, 8 predicted proteins | sample TARM_MetaG_T3_14_FD_134025 | JGI IMG/M metagenome (GOLD analysis project Ga0194137, IMG submission 134025) | Freshwater microbial communities from Pennsylvania, USA, analyzing microbe dynamics in response to fracking - TARM_MetaG_T3_14 (version 2) | ecosystem: Environmental > Aquatic >... | reverse complement strand
TTTGCTATCTTGTTCTTTAATAGTTGGAGAGAAGAGGAACGTAGATCTTTTACGCCCTTATTGATGTCTATGTGTTGAAGTGCCAAAGCAATTGATTCCAACTCATGTTCTATTTCCGTTTTGCGAGAGAAGTAATAGGCCGATTCTAAAGCCGAAATGATATGTGATGATTGCTTACCTAAGAGCGCAAACATCTGCGTACCTAATGAGAACGCCCATTTTAACCTGAACCATAAATTTGGTTTATGTCCGCTTTCCGTCAACATCTGGTATAGGCTTAGCAGTTTCATGAGTTTGGTCGATGATTTGCCGTTTAGCCAATCTTCTCCTGCTTTGCCTGCTCTCAGTATATCGTTGTACTTCGATTCTTTTAGTAAAGCATCGTACGCTGCTTTCAGTTGAGCCTGACGCAATTGCTCATCAAATGCTTGCGATACGTTATGGAGCGAATTTTGCGCCAATTCCTCTATGGATACCGGTTCATCGAGACTCCATTCTGTCATATCAGGATAACCTGGCTGATTGGCAATGAACGTTTCCTTGTTTTGCACGCTACCAAGCTTGGCAACAATGAATCCCAGGTTCTCTCCATTGAGTTTCTCTGCCACATTCTCTACGGCAGAGTTATTATTCGATACCACTAATATCGTTTTGTCTTTTATCAGTAGATTGGCAATGATGTTCAAAATGGTTTGCGTCTTACCAGTCCCCGGAGGCCCCTGAATAATACTGACCTGATGTGTCAAAGCTGCTTCCACAGCAGCTTTCTGACTGGCATTGCATCCAAAAGGATAATATATCTGATTCGGTTTGTGATAAGTAGCCAATTTCGTTCTATCACCTAAATATTGTGCCAAGGGTACATTGTCTCGCTTCAAATCCACCAAGTTGTATTGCTTGGACAAGATACTTTCATCATCTTCAGCTAACAATCCTGTTTCGGCAGCCAACTTGCAAAGATAATCCCAAGTAGAACCACCATTCTTGTCAATTGGAGTACGGGTGATGTAGACTTTGCTTCCGTCCAGATTCTCATAGTACCCATTGGTATAAGTCACTCGATAGAAAGCATAATGACCGTTCGTAAAACGGAGCAACTCAGCTACGTCGTTGATTCGTTTATTTTTGATGTATAGCCCCTTTTCGCCAAGATTGATCGTTTCGGGGTTTGTGAGATACAGTAATCGAGAATAGTTATAGTTGAACATGCGAGGAGAGGAGGAAAACCGAATAGTCCACAGTCCATTCTTGTTTTCGCAAATGGAGGCAACTTGTTCTGTGATAAACATTCGCTTGTCACCAAATTTATCCAAATCCACTATCATGCATTGCTTTGTATTCATCTATTGGCTGGTTGTATTACAATACCCTTATGTCTCTTTTCTGCAAAGATAAGAAACCATGTCTGTTTTTTAATTAGGTGTTGATGTTTAATTGTGTTTTTGATAAATATTTGATTCAAGTAAGCAAATTTTTATCCGCTCGTTACAAAATTGTTCACCGGCAAAATAAATCGCATAAGCATACTTGTTAAAAGGCTTATATATAAAAGATAAATAGCGATATACTTGTAATAAATAAACTCGTTACGGGTGACTATTGGTGAGCAGATACGTCTCCGAAGAAAAGACCTTATGATTACGCAGCCCCACTTGGCTGATATTGCGGATATTAGTGTTAATACGCTCTATAAAATAGAACGTGGATAGGCGAACCCCTCCATCGAGATACTTAGTAAGATATTGGATGTGCTGGAACTGGAGATTTCTGTGGGTGTTAAACAGCTGAACCGATAAACAATGCGAAGTGCAAAGGTCTGAAGGCGTTGAGGCCGGAACTCAACTGAGAACGATAACGGGAGTTATTCGTTTGAGTATGAGCCTGCTTATTTTGCCAATACCTCGTATGCCGGAGGTGTGCTTAACATTGTCTAAAACGCAAGCTAAATTTACGAGGGATTATTTATTTTCGTTCTTCTTTAGCCTATTATCCGAGCGAGCTAACAAAGAGGTTCAGTGCTGATTGTTGAGGATTGACGAGAGAGACTATTTTGGACTCCTTCTCGCCACTACATCGCACGGTACGATAGGAGTGTAATCATAAAGCCGATTGAATGATTGGACTTTACTCGGTTATTGACACAGAGCCTATAAACATCTGGTACCATGTCCAGGAGTATCTGTAAGATGAAGAAATAATTTATGAGCAGCTTCTCTAAATTTGAGAGGCTGCTTAGCTTTCTTGATTACTGGCATGAACGGCATTGTGGTTCCTTTATGATTCGGATCATAAGCAAATCACAATAGGCCTAATGCCCTTTTCTTCTCATATATCAAAAACATGCTAGCTAAATAAACGAGTTTACGCAAAAGTTAGGTATGTTTCAACATTTTTTAGTACTTTTGAAATCGAAAATAAATTAATACGTAATGAAAAAACTAAAAAACTATTATTTAACTTTGGCTGCGCTTATTTGGACCATAGGCATGTCGGCACAGTCACAAAAACAGTTGTTTGACTTCGGTTGGCAATTTACACATAACGGAACTACACAAAACATTGATCTGCCTCACGACTGGGACATTTTCGAAGGTTCAAATTCTGGCAAAGGTGCTACAGGCACTGGAGGTGGATGGTTCGAAGCTGGTAAGGGTGAGTATCATAAGACATTTTCCACACCTAAGGGCGAACTTGTAAAGCTCCACTTCGAGGGGGTATATCAAAAAGCTGAGATTTTTGTCAACGGACAGAAGGCTGGACAGCATCACTATGGCTATACACCATTCACAATCGATATCACTAATATACTGAAAAAAGCTCCGAAGAGTAAGAACGAGATCGTTGTCAAAGTGGACAATAGCGAACAACCTAATTGCCGCTGGTATTCCGGCTCAGGTATCTACCGCCACGTATGGCTTGAAACGATGCCCGTATTACATATCGCAGAGAATGGCGTCTTTGCCACTACCCCCGATGTGTTGGCAAATAAGGCTCAGGTGAAGGTGGAGGTGACGGTTGTCAATGAGTCGCAGACCAACCGTAACGCTACTGTCATTGTAGGTGATACTGAGTTAAAGGTGGCAGTTGATGCTGGTCAAACCAAAAACGTGAGCACGATGCTGACGGTCAATAATCCGGAACTGTGGTCGCCCGAGAATCCTTCCCTTAGCGAAATCGCTGTGAAGCTAAAGGAGAACGGCAAGATCATCGACAATCAGACTTGCAAATACGGTATCCGCTCTTTTTCTTTCGATGCCAAAAACGGTTTCATGCTTAATGGCAAAAAGGTACTCATCAATGGTGCCTGCGTACACCACGATGACGGTGTGCTGGGTGCACGTGCTTTCGACGACGCAGAAATACGTAAAGTTAGACAGATGAAGGATGCCGGATTCAACCTCATCCGCACCAGTCATAATCCTACCACTCGCGCCTTCCTCGACGCCTGTGACTCCATTGGTATGCTCGTGATCGACGAGGTATTTGATGGATGGCGCACTCAGAAAAATCCTTATGATTACTCTACCGTCATCGACTCTTGCTTCCGTGACGATATCCAGTCGATGGTGCTGCGCGATCGTAATCATCCGAGCGTCATCTCGTGGAGTATCGGCAACGAAGTGATTGAACGTAAGGACATCCGCGTGGTCTATACAGCCCGACAGATGAAGGCCGCAATACTTGAAAAAGATGTCACACGCCCTGTGACCGAGGCTCTGTGTGCATGGGACCGTGACTGGGAAATATATGATCCACACGCAGAGGTGCTCGACGTGGTGGGCTATAACTATATGCTATTCAAGCATGCCGATGACCATAAGCGTGACCCAAAGCGTGTGATCTGGCAGACTGAGAGTTACCCACGCGATGCCTTCAGAAACTGGGCCACAGTCAATGATTTCCCTTATGTAGTTGGTGATATCGTATGGACGGGTCTCGACTATCTGGGCGAAAGCGGCATCGGGCGTACTTATTACAAAGGTGAACGCGAGGGTGAGTCGTGGATTGAGGGCGGACAACCTGAATGGCATGGCGCTCCATGTGGCGACGTAGATATCACAGGTTGGCGCAAACCTATCAGTCATTATCGCGAGATGCTTTGGAATAAAGATACACCACTCTATATGGCCGTAAAAGAACCAGAGGGTTATCACGGAGAAATCAAGCAAACCATGTGGAGCGTTTGGCCTACATGGGAATCATGGACTTGGAACGGTTGGGAAGGCAAACCTGTAGAGGTAGAGGTCTACACCCATCAGCCTGAGGTGAGCCTCTATCTGAATGACGAACTCATAGGCACGAAGCAGGTAAGTCGCGACACCGAGTTTAAAGCTGTATTCACCGTACCTTACAAGGCTGGTACGATACGTGCTGAAACTGGCGGTAGGAGTGTTACACTGAAGACAGCAAGCCAACCTGCCCGTCTGCGCCTCACATCTGATCGCTCCGTGATGACTGCTGATGGCCAATCACTCACCTATATCATTGCAGAAGTAGTGGACAAGGACGGTACACTCGTACCGGAAGCAGCCCTCCCTTGTGAGGCCACAGTGAAGGGTGCCGGCAAGCTTCTTGCCTTCGCCTCTGCTGACCTGAAAGACACGGAACTTTACACTTCGCCTCGCACGAAGACGTGGAAAGGACGTGCCATACTAGTGGTACGCAGCACGCAGAAAAAGGGCACTGTCAGCGTGAGCATCAAGAGCTCGCTGCCTACCGCCACATTATCATTGAAGACCAAATAAATGTTCTATATCACATAAAATTCCCCCTGCCTGGAGCTATTTCAGACAGGGGGAATTATTAGGTCAAAATGAATGAAATTGGAGATTGATTTCTCTTTACAGCCCAGATAATGGTCGTCCGGCTGAACCGATCCGTCTGATGTGCGGGTTACTGATTCTCAAACATCTGCACAACCTCTCTGATGAGTCTGTCGTCGAACAATGGAGTGAGAATGCTTACTTTCAATATTTCTGTGGTATGGATGAATTTGTGCCTTCTTTTCCCTGCAATTCATCCCAATTAGTCCATTTTCGCAAACGGATTACAGCTCGTTGCAAATTTCCACATACACCCCGGTGTACAAGTTTTATACATCTGGGTGTACAGGACCTGTACATGCGGGTGTACAAACTGTGTACATCCGGGTGGAGACGAAAATTGTTCACCGGCAAAATAAATCGCATAAGCATGCTTGTTAAAAGGCTTATATATACAAGATAAATAGCGATGTGTTTGTAATAAATAACTGCGGAAAAGTTGGTGATACTTGGTGATACTTTTTTTCACACTTTTTATGTAGCCCTTGTTTACCGACACCCAGAAAACCTATCTGGCAGAATGCCGTCAACGCAGAAATAGGCTCAAAGATATGAAGTAGAATTTAGGGAGTTATCATTATTAACTTATTTAGACTCATCCGGTGAACCCTAATTCCTTTGAGTTGTTTCATTAGTGTTAATATGACAAGATAAGTCCCAAATGATTCAAAGAAGATGGCTGAATACCCAGAAAAAACAAATAATGACACTACAAAGGTTGATGGGAGAATACTTTATTATTCGTTTATTGCCGGTGCCAATCAACTATTTCAACATCAGGCAGAGATAAATAAGCTAAATGTTTTCCCTGTAAATGATAAAGATACCGGAACCAATTTAGTCGCTACGGTTAGGTCAGTATTAGATAACATCCAACCGCAAAAGTTTTATAAAACGATGGTAAACGATATGGCCGAAGCGGCATTGGTGGGTGCCAGAGGCAACTCCGGCGTTATTTTTGCCCAGTTTTTGTATGGGCTGAGTTGTGAAACAAAAGACAAAGCTGCACTCACAATCACCGAATTCTCGGAAAGCGTTTCCGGTTCTGTTCCTTATATGTACGGGGCTATCTCAAATCCGGTGGAAGGCACTATGCTGACGGTCATTAAAGAGTGGGCCGAATTTCTTCATGCCAAGAGAGAAAATATACATGAATTTAAAAAGGTGATTATCGATTCTTTGTCTGTGTTGGAGAAATCTTTATCTGAAACGACCTTCAAACTAAAGGCACTGCGACAATCGGGTTTTGTCGATGCAGGAGCGAAGGGGTTTGTGGTGTTTATCAAAGGTGTTACCGATTTTTTACGAACCGGAAATGTCCGACAGTTGGCTGCCCCCTCTTCAGCCGCCTTCTCTTTTGTTTCCCCCGAGCATATAGTCGATGACGAGATTACATACCGCTACTGTACGGAAGCGATCATTAAAAATCTGAGTGTAGGTCGTGATGAGATTCAGAAAATAGCAAGTAAAAGTGGCGATTCTGTTGTGGTAGCTGGTTCCGAAGCAACTTGCCGCATTCATGTTCATACCAATCAGCCGGCAGAACTTTTCCAGGAACTGAAAGCGTGTGGCACTATCACTTTTCAAAAAGTGGACGACATGATTCGACAACACGAAACGGCCACCAAGCGTAAATGGAACATCGCCTTGGTGACCGATTCTTCTTGCGACCTGTCACAGGAACTGATCGATTATTATCAAATAAATGTCGTTCCGCTTAACCTGAACTTCGCCGGCAATCATTTTCTGGATAAAGTAACCATCAATCCCGACCGTTTTTACGATATGCTCGAATCGGAAACAGAGTTTCCCAAAACCTCTCAAATAAACGAACAGACCTTTACAAATTTGTACTCCCACCTGGCTTCGCATTATGATGCTATTATTGCCATACACCTCACCGGGCACTTCAGCGGAACATTTGCCAATAGTGCCAAAGCCGGAAAGCGTATATCGAAAGAGTTTAATAAGCCGATCTACGTGATTGATTCTAAAAACCTGTCCGGAGCCTTGGGATTGCTTGTGCTGAAGGCCGCCAAAAGCATTGAAGCCGGACAAACGGCCGATGCAGTTGTACGAACGCTTGCCGATGATATCCTGCAAACGAAGATATTTGTCAGTGTCCGCGATTTGAAGTATATGATCAAAGGGGGGCGGGTGTCAAAGCCCAAAGGGTTCATAGCCAGTCTTTTAGGATTCAATCCGGTTATATCTATGGATGAGCAGGGAAAGTCGATGTTGTTTGGCAATACCTTCAGCCAGCGCGCTAGCTTAAAGAAAGTAATGGAGCATATCGCAAAAATCGGTCGGCAGAAAACGGTGTGGAATTATATTGTGTTGCATGCACACAACCCCGAAGGTGCTGAAGAAACAGCCAAAAAGATGGTGCTTCTTACCGGTAAAAAGGCTGCTGCTATTGTTGATATTTCACCCGTTATCGGTATGCATGCTGGCAGTGGGGCAATAGCAATCTCTTTATTATTAACCAATTAAATTTACCCGTCATGTTGACACTATTTTCACAGGCATCGCTTGTTATCTTGATTCTTTTTACGCTTTTATGGCTCTTGAGCGTTCGGTTAAAGAATGTAAGTATTGTCGATCTCTTTTGGGGAATCGGTTTTGTGGTGGTAAACACGTTCTATGTATTCATGTCGGGCGATCTAACTCCCCGAAAAATACTCATGCTCGTTTTGGTAACTCTCTGGGGAGTGCGGCTGTCTATCTACCTTACCTGGCGCAATAAAGGGAAAGGCGAAGATTTTAGGTATCAAGCGTTCAGAAAAAAGTATGGTCCTGCGCGCTATTGGTGGGTAAGTTTCTTCCAGACTTTCTTGTTGCAGGGTGTATTGACCATGCTGATTTCATTGCCGTTGCTGGGCGTTAGCATGGGCACTCCATCTCATGCGCTCCATGCGCTCGATTATGTTGGTATTTTGGTTTGGCTTGTTGGTTTTACTTTCGAATCCGGAGGCGATTATCAATTGGCACGTTTTAAAAACAATCCTCAAAACAAAGGAAAGGTGCTTTCTCATGGTTTTTGGCGATATACCCGACACCCCAATTATTTTGGCGATTCGGCCGTGTGGTGGGCTTACGGCTTATTTAGCATTTCTGCCGGAAGCTACTGGCAAGTGTTAGGCTCTGTCCTGATGACCTTGCTCATCATCAAGGTTTCTGGGGTGGCTTTGCTCGAAAAGACACTGAATCAAACCAAACCGCAGTATGCTGAATATGTAGAAAAAACGAATTCCTTTTTCCCATGGTTCCCTAAAAAGTAACTGCTCATGGATTTTTGTTATATATTTTAATACTGATACAATGAAATGAGGTTCGTATGGAGGCAATCATTCTTTTAGCTACCTATTTAGTCGGTTCAATTCCTGTAGGATATCTGATGGTGCGGTTCGTAACCGGACATAATATTCTGGAGTTGGGAAGTGGAAACATCGGTTCTACCAATGTAAAGCGCACAGCCGGTAAAAAAGTGGCCGCCATTACTCAGTTGTTGGATATGGCGAAAGGACTTTTACCGGTAGGTCTATACTTGTATTTTGCATATGATTCCCATTTAACTTATTATCAAAATGTGGCATCCGACTCGTTTATCTATTATGTGGCGCTTGCATCAATTCTGGGACACGATTTTAGTATTTTTCTGAAGTTCAAAGGAGGGAAAGGCGTAAACACCACATTGGGAGCTTCCGTTTTACTTGCTCCACTTGCGGTCCTTATCTCCGTGGCGTCTTATTTTATTGTTAAATGGCGTTTTAAATATGTCTCACTAGGCTCCATCACGCTCGCCATCATGTTGGTGGTTAGCGAATTTATTCTGAATGGAATAACTCCCATATTCTACTATTTGTTGGTTTGCGCGATACTTATTATTGTTTTGCATCGTAAAAATATCGGTCGCTTATTGCGTAATCAGGAACTCCCGTCATGACGGGAACCTTCTCATTTCCCGATGCAAAAATGATGAAAGATGTTTTGAAGTACCATGTCATTGGTTACTTCGCCCACAATGTCGCTTAAATGGAAAATACATTCACGAATATCCTGCGAAAGGAAATCACCCGAAATGTCGGTTGACAAACCTTCCTGAACACGTTCGATCGACTCAAGTGAGTGTTTCAATGCTTCGTAATGACGTACGTTGGTAACAATTACGTCATTCTGTGTTACCGTGGGGAGCTGCGCGGCTGATATGAGTAGTTGTTGCAAAGCATCGGTATGTTGCTTGTGGCGTGCTGAGATAAAGAGGTGATGAATGTTTTCTTTGATTAAGCCATTTAGTTTTTCTTCAAGCTCTTTTTGCTGCCCTACGCTGATGAGATCGGTTTTGTTTAGTACCAGGATCAATCGTTTGTCCGCACATCGCGGAATAATCTGCGACGAGAGTTGCTCTATCTGTTTTAATGCATCCGATGCATCAATCATCCAAAGCACTATCTCTGCCTGGTCAAGCTTTTGAAAAGTACGCTCAATGCCCAATGACTCAATGGTGTCTGATGTTTCACGGATACCGGCTGTGTCAATGAAACGGAAGGTGATGCCTCCTAAATTGGTGGTGTCTTCAATCACATCTCTTGTGGTGCCGTGAATGTCGCTAACGATTGCTCTGTCTTCGTTAAGCAGCACGTTGAGCAGGGTGGATTTACCGGCGTTCGTCTCGCCGATGATGGCTACCGGCACACCATTTTTGATGGCATTGCCCACACTAAAGCTGTCGACAAGGCGTGTGATGACCTCCCGAATGTGTGTGGCGAGCTGCATCAGTTGGTCTCTGTTTGCAAACTCTACGTCTTCCTCGCTGAAGTCGAGCTCCAGTTCGATGAGCGAAGTGAAGTGAAGGAGCTGTTCACGCAAAGTGGTGAGTTCTTTGCTAAAGCCTCCGCGCATCTGACTCATGGCCAGTCGGTGGGTGGCGGCAGAAGAAGATGCAATAAGATCGGCTACAGCTTCGGCCTGACTCAAATCCATCTTGCCATTTAAGAAAGCTCGTTGAGTATATTCACCGGGTTGCGCCAGTCTGCATCCGTTGCGGATGAGTAGTTGCATCACTTGCTGAAGAATATAAGCAGACCCGTGGCAGGAGATTTCAACGGAATCTTCGCCTGTATATGAATGGGGACCTTTGAAGAGGCTCATCAGTACTTCGTCAATTACTTCCTCACCGTCTTTTATTTGACCAAAGGTGAGTGTGTAAGGCTTTTGTTCGGAAAGTTTCTTGCCGGGTGTTGCCGGAGTGAAAATGCTTTCGGCCATACGGATGGCTTCTGTTCCCGATAGGCGGATGCATCCGATGGCACCTCCCTGAGCTGTAGAAATGGCACAAATGGTATCTTGATTCATTTTTTTTGTTTTTGAGCATACAAATATACGCTTTTTTTGTTATATTTGAGAAACTCATTGGAACGAGCGTGTTTTCTTGTTGTTAACCTTATATAGAAGACGGGTATGGATGCAGAATTTAATTTCTTGTCGACAGAAGGCGATAGCGAAGTAGTTAAGAGAAATTGCCGCAAAATCATTTCTATTCTTGGTGCCCATAAGGTAGCCCTGTGGTTTTATGACGGAAGCACTAAATGTATAGGATATTCTGATGACTTTTTTAAAAACCTGGGTCTTGAAGAGATCGGCATTCAATATGATACTTACGAAGGTTTTATTCATTCTGTACACCCTAATGATGTGGTCAATTACCTAAATGTTTTTCATTCAATTATGTCAGGTGCCGAGCAAATGCTCAAAGTACGCTTTCGAACGATTGGACTAAATGAACAAACCTTGTGGCTTGAAGATTCGCTGTTTACTTGTCCTGAATGCAAAGATGCATCTGCTCCCCGAATCATAGGATATCGTACAAATATAACCAATCGGGTAGAGGAGGAGAATCGGACTCAATATATAGAATCTTATAGCCGAAAGATTATTGATGCGTTCCCCGACTTTGGTTTTATTTTTGATAATAAGTATAAAATGATTGATGTGATTGCTTCACAGCACATTAATCTTTTTCATACCAGAGAGGAACTGATTGGTCATACTGTTTCCGAATTTTATGAACCGGAAGATGCCATAGCAATAATGAAAATTATCGATGAATGTTTGAGCACAGGTACTATAAAGGAATTGGAGTTAAAAATGACTTTTAATGAAGTCGTTTTCCATTTTCAGGCACGATATTCTCCTTTCTCTGACCATGAAGTGTTGGCAATTATACGTGATGTGACAGAGAAAGTGAAACAGATAGAAGCATTGGAAGAAGCACGTAAGAAGGCAGAAGAGGCCGAACGGCTTAAAACGGCTTTTCTTGCATCTGTAAGTCATGAGATTCGTACTCCGCTCAATGCTATTCTGGGATTTTCAGAGTTAATAACAATGAATGATCTTTCGCCGGAGGAAAAGAATACTTATGCTAGTTTAATCCGGTCAAATTCAGACTTGTTTCTTAAGTTAATAAACGATATCATAGATTTTTCGCAATTTGAGGCGACAGAAATGGCTTTAAATGTTCAGCGAGTTGAAATGACTCATCTCATTCGTGATTTGTATGAACTTTATGCGGTGAAGATGAAACCGGGCGTGAAGCTTATTGCCGGTGCACCCAATGAAGAAATATGGATGCAAACTGATTTGAATAGGGTGACTCAGGTAATGCATAACTTTATTACGAACGCCATAAAGAATACTGATAAGGGTGATATTTTGATAAACTTGATTCCTTTAAAAGATAATATAAAGTTATCTGTTTCTGATACGGGTAAAGGCATTCCGGCCGATAAGTTGGAAAAGATCTTTGAGATGTTTGAGAAGGTGGATGAGTTTTCTCAAGGGATTGGATTGGGCTTACCTATTGCAAAACGAATTGTACAACGTTTAGGTGGTCGGATTGAGGTTGATTCGGAATTGGGTAAGGGAAGCACTTTCTCTTTTTACTTGCCTTGGGATGCATCACTTGGTTACACTGATACATCTATTAATTTAATGAAAGAACAACTGTCTGATTTAGGTAAAATTGTACTGGTTGTTGATCCTGATAAAAGGGCTTTTTTAGAGCTGCATGATATGCTCGCAAATGACTTGAGATTGGCATGGGCTCGCAGCGCTGACGAATCGGTTAGAAGTTTTGTGCGAATGCATCCTGCGATAGTTTTGATGTCAATGGAGTTGCCCGATAATCAAGGCTGGGAGGCTGTTAGGAAAATGAGACAATTATCTTCCAATGTTCGTATTGTAGGCTTATTTGAAAGAACAGAATATAATAGATTTAAAGAAGCGCTCGCTGCCGGTTGCAATGAAGTGATGGCAAAACCCTATTCGTTGGTGAGGCTTAATTCTATCTTTTCTCGATTATTGTAATATGAAAAAGGTGTGCTCAACCTAAATTCGGTTGAGCACTGTTTCAATTAATGTATCGATGGTATTTTTATAACCGGTATTGGCTTCTTTGATGAGGCGGTTGGCTATGACCATGCATACGGTCATGGCTTTGTGTCCCATGAGTTTGCTTAGGCCTGCCAACGCGGAGCTTTCCATCTCGAAGTTGGTTATTTTGTAACCTTTGTACGTAAAGTTTTCAATCTTTTGATTTTGGTTGGGGTCGGCAAGAGGAATGCGTAATTCGCGTCCCTGAGGTCCGAAAAATCCTCCGGCTGCAATCGTTACACCACGTACCATGTCTCCGTGATCTATACGGTTAATCAGTTCCTGATTGGCGTCAATCACGTAAGGAGCCGGAGCACATAGGTTTCCTTTCCACCCCATGTGGGCTAAGAAAGCGTTCTCAAATTCCAGATCACACGCTTCGTTACGACCGGCATAGAAGTTGAGTAACCCGTCAAAACCAATGGATTTCTCCGAGCAGATGAAAGTGCCCACGGGTGTGTTGGGCTGTAACCCTCCGCAAGTGCCTATTCTGACGAGTTCCAATTGGTGGAACGTCTCTTTTTCTTCGCGGGTTGTAAAGTCAATATTAGCCAGCGCGTCGAGTTCATTCATCACGATATCTATGTTGTCGCAACCAATGCCCGTTGATACCACGGTAATTCGTTTGCCTTTGTAGGTACCGGTAATGGTTTTGAACTCACGGCTTTCAATCTCACATTCTTTTTCTTCAAAATGTGAGGCTACCAATGACACCCTACCGGGGTCACCCACTAGGATGACCTTGTCGGCCAACTGTTCCGGTTTCACGTGAAGGTGAAACACGGAACCGTCTTCATTGATAATCAGTTCTGAAGAAGCAAAATATTTTTTTGTCATAAGTAAAGGTTCTTTTTATTTATTC
>Ga0194137_10001745_pt1 | contig 13118 bp, 21 predicted proteins | sample TARM_MetaG_T3_14_FD_134025 | JGI IMG/M metagenome (GOLD analysis project Ga0194137, IMG submission 134025) | Freshwater microbial communities from Pennsylvania, USA, analyzing microbe dynamics in response to fracking - TARM_MetaG_T3_14 (version 2) | ecosystem: Environmental > Aquatic >... | reverse complement strand
TAGCGTCATGCTGTTCCGTGCCCTCGGCACCGGAGAGCATTGCTCAAGTGTTTTCATCGCCAGTTTCTGGCATTTCGCTTGTGACCCATGTAGCGGTTACGGCGATTCATCTCCATCGCAATCAATCTATCCGACGGGACCAGCTCCCATCGGGACATGGTTACCCGTCCTTTCCCGAGGAATACCATGACAAAACACCTTTCCATCGACCGAATGCTCGAGGCTGCACTCGATAGTGAAATGCCGGGCCTGGCGCACTTCGTCGAATATGCAGAGTCCCTTGCCACCATGCTGGCGAAGAACCTCGCAATGCACCTCGATATCGAGACACAAGACGCTGTTTGGCAGGGCGCCGCCTTTGGCGGTCTTTGCGCGCGATTCGGCCCAACGACTCCTTCGCAAGCCTGTCCGGCCGTCATTGACGACATGGATAAGGAAGGCGACTGGGAGCTGCTCAGTACGCCGGCAATGGGCAAGGCTGCCTTGCGGCCGAGTGGCCTGAGTCTGCCTAGCGACACCCTGTAATCACCACTCTTCAATATTCCCAGTGGGGCATGTCCCCATGGGGCGGCTCCACATTTCCCTTTAGGAGCCATTATGTTCAATATCACTTCCCACCACGACATCCCCGCAGAGTTGCGCCGAGCCGGACTGTATTCGTACCTCGACAACGAATTGCGCGAATACTGGTTCCATGCCATCGATGTTGCTCACCAGCTGCTCAAGCGGCACAAGGAGGCACGCGGCCGCGAGACGTACTACCAGGATCAGTTCGGCGTTGACTTCATCGGTGCGCTCCGTAATAACTGGATACCCGAAACTGTCGGGGTTACGGCGGTTTTCGAGCTCGACCATTCCCTGACTGCGGAGCAGAAGAAGGGCGATGCTGGATGGTGCGAGTACAACGCGGCGCGCGAAGAGTTGAAAACGCGGCCAAGGGGCAGTCAGATCCTGGTTCATAAGCGCAGCGTGGCCTATACCGCTTGGGAAGCACGCATCCATGCGGGTGGCCAGTATGTCAGCGATTGCGCAACGATGCAAAAGTTTGCGCAACAGCCGCCGGCGACGGCCGCGGTCAACTGCCTGCTGTCCTACGAGGCCTATCTGGCACGCAAGCAGGCGGAAAGCGAAATACTGATGCTTGCCAATTTCGCCCGTATCCGCGAATTGCATCTGCAACCAGGTACGGCGTTGAAGGAAGTCGAGCTTTTCCATAACGGAAAGAGGCGCAAGTTCTCGTTCACGATTCAATCGATATCGCCTAACGGGAAACTGGTGCTGGCAGCGGGAAAACTTCGTGGCAGCGCGAACAGCTTCTCCACGACGGTGGACGCCTGCAGCGTCGACCTGCAAAGCATCGTGGTGCCGACCGTTCCAGTCAAGGTACCGGTCGACACAGCTACTGCCGCGTTGTTCTGATGGGAGGGGCTATGAACGTTCGCCTCCCTGATGGTTACAACGGTCAGACCCGTCTCTTCAATGCGACTCCGATCGCGCGTGACGGTACGCTAGTAAAGCTCTCTTGTGCTGAAGCGGGCAAGGAGTACCTCACTGCCTGGAAGCGGGAAGCCGACGTCGTATCCGCGCTGTCGCAGGCATTGCAAAGCTGATCTCACAACACAACCAATCGCTTGCCCCTTGGGGCAAGCATCCCCCTTTAGTCGCTTCGTACTGCTCCTCCATGCGTAGGCATCGATGAGCACTGCTCAATGTTTCTATCGCCGCGATGCGGCATGTCCTGCATTGGCCTTCCTATGGAGCCATGCAACAAACATTGATGCCTCAGCTGCGCTGGGGCCTACGCAAGGAGTCTTTCATATGGAAATGTGTTTTGTCAGCCCGAATCAACGCTGTGTCATCGACATGGTGCGCGAGGACGGTAAGTCATGGATTCTCGGCCATAGCCTTGAACAGGTGCGATGCCGGTATCCGGATGCCCAGGAGATGGCGCTGGAAGATGCAGTCACGGCCATCGAAGCCAACATGGTTGCTGGTCCCGTTGCCGAAATCAGCAAGGAAGCATTCGATTCAGCGTTTGCCTGCATGCCACCGCGGCGCTGGATCAACGATGGAACGTCCGAATCGTTCATGAGTCCCGAGCACTTTTACGGCGCCGTGACCTCGGTGTACGTGCGCACTGGAACGCGCTACTTCACGTTTCACGACCGCTGCACGGCGAGTCATCTCGCCGTTGTCGGACGGGTGCTGGAACGGCTTCAGCAGACAAATGACACTGCCGGGATGCAGTGAACTACATCGAACAATTACGAGGAGACCTCCATGAACCAAAAACCGGAAACTGTGCTGCTCATTGCCAGGGATACTACCTATCCCGTTTGCTATTTTGCAGATGCGGTATTGCGGGCAGACGGCCAAGTTGAGCAACTGAGCCGATACCGCTACGATAGTGGCGATCCGGTTTCAGAAGAACTGGCTGCGCATATTTCAATCGATAGCCTTGCGGTGCGGCTGCCAGACGGCACGCAACGAGAGATTGACCCTGTCACCCTTGTTTTAAGCGCGCTGCTCTAGGCGCTCTCCCAACGGGACCCGTTGCTCAGGGTCTCGTTCTCTACTGCCATTTACCCCATCCAATGACCAACGATCGGCCTCTTCAAGGCTGGTCCGGTCATGCCATTCAAAGCGCCTGGCGACTCCGTCGACCGGCGCATCATAACCAAAGGATTACCCATGCTCACATTGACTACGCCCCGCCACAAAACCTATATCGCGATTCCGGGGATTCAGGGAACGGGCCATGAGGACGTTTCCGCCTACGGCATCCTCATCGACGAGGCGATCGACCGGCTCTACAACCGGTGCAGCGCAGACCTGGAGATGCTCGCGTTTCTTGAGCTTTGCACCTCCCGCATGGAAGGCTATCAACGGATCGCAACGCATCTTCGTGCTGCGACGCCCGACCAAAAGTGGCTACGAGACTGTGCCGCCACAGAGCTTTGCCGAAGTGTCTTTGAATTGTTGCAGCCGGAGTTTGACCGGAAGCAGCACGCCATCAAGCAGCAGGTGGCCGAAGCGGAGGCGGTAATCGCAAAGTTCGGCTATGACACGCCGGCCGCCATCACGCAAACGACGTTACCCAGCGGTGCCAAGGTCTATGGCTTTCGGTTTCTCAAGGATGCATATTCCGGACAAGTCCTGAAAAACGACGACCATACCGAATCACGTATCTTAGCGGTGGTGGCAGCCATAGATAAGTCGACGGTATGGCCCTGACGCCATTTATGCAATCTGAAACAGGTCCTTCGTCTGTTGAAGGGCCAGTTCTTCTGCCACGGCGCGCTCCATGCCAGCGTCATGCTGCAGAATCCCCGCACGTTCCTCAAAATGCTCCCGTTGTACTAACGGGAGCGCTTCTACTTCGTTCCGAATTGCGCGATTTGCGACCGGCGCCCAGTCTGTTTTAACGTTTTTCATGATGTTTTTTGTGGTGCGTTGGTGCACGAGCCGTTTCTTTTCAGCAGGATAACCCGTATTAATTGGACACGTCGAGCGTGGAAAGTGAGAACATCCTGAAGCTCGGCTGCTTGCCTGCGGTTGGGTCAAGAAACCTTCACTCAAACCATTGTGCCGACTGTATGACGATTTCCTATTATTCGAACAATGAACCTGGCACTTCCGGCCGCTTGAGAGTGCGTCTTACGAAGCCGTTCAAGGCGGGGGCGATCGTGACGATGTTCTTGTTCCTCATTGCTGGTAATGTCCTGAGCCTCACCCATCAGGCAAGTCATGATGCCGGATTCCGGATTATCCAAAGCATACTTGGATGGGTTACGCCCAAAAAAGTGGCCGAAGCGTGGCTGTCTCGTAGCCCAACTATCATCCGAGATAAGCAGATTGCGGATGCGACTAGAGAGCTGAAGGAAGAAAGGGATGCGATCGCGGAAAAGCACCGTAAGCTGAACACCGACTATAAGGCGTTAGGTGACGACCACAAGAAGCTAGAAGGCGATCATCGGAGTCTAAGCGCAGCTCACACTCAGCTTCAGCAGCAAGGTAAACAGCGTGCGGCAATGGTCGATACTGTCGTGCAGCGTGTTGGGGCACGCCAAGCAAGGAGTGCAGCGCGCAACGTGGCGTCAGCGCCCGGCAAGACCATTCCCGTGGTTGGTGCCGCACTTATCGCCGGTGCCACGGCTTGGGATATCTATGAGGCGTGCGAACTTTTGAATGACCTTGACCAACTTGCAACTGCGTTCGGCAATAGTAGCGCTCGTATCCAACGCCAGAAGGTCTGCGGATTACCTGTCCCCACGCAAGCGGGATTGCTGCAACGTGCACAGGCAAATTGGAGGGGCGTCTACGACGAAGCCGCAAAGGAGTTGCAAGGCCTTCCGCACGTGCCTATTCCGACCGTTCCGCAGGTCCCCAGTTGGAGTGACGTCAAGCGGAGCGTTTGCGCTGTCACAGGTGCCGTGCCCCATATCTGTCCGTAGGCTGCTGTGGTGGGCCGAGCGGCTTCTGAAAACCAAAGATTACGATAAGCTACGGGGCTATTCCGAACTTGTCGAGCTTATTTAAGGGGAATCATGACGTTGAAAAGTGATGTCGAGATCAAGGTTGCAGCAGCGGAAAAGGCGTGCAGGGAAGCGCAGGCCGCATGGTCAGCCGCCGCCGAGGCGCTAAGCGGCGGGGTAAGTGTCAATGGCTATGGCATTTTCCATGACCGGTCGCAGTTGCGAGATAAGTTGATGGATGCCCGCACCCACATTGAGGGCGCCCTCGCAGTATTGGAGCGGATCGACTGGCCGACCAGTGCCGAATATGACCAACTTTGAGTCCCAGAATAGCCCCCATCGAACCCGCCCACAAACGAAAAAACCCTGCAGGCCGCAAAGCCAGCAGGGCGAAATCCACACTCACAGAAGTTGGAGGAGACAGACACATCCTACTCGGATTCGTCATTTCCTGCTAAACGCTTTTCCAATAAGGGTCATCCGGCTTTTCCTATAGAAATGATGCTGTCTGGAACTGCACTCGGCCCTAGACGCTCACCCGCTAAGTTGGCCTAATTGTTACGCGCGACGGTCTAGCCGAATCAGTCGCTCCTTCTCGCAGAAATCACAAAGGCAGCGCATCCACCCATCGATACGCTGACGCCCGGTTTCCCCACAGTCCTCACAAACTGTTGCGCTGCGGTCCTCGATAGCATCAATGATGTTCGCGACCTCAGGCGTATAGGTGCCGGAATAGCACACCCTCAGGCGAGCACGCTCTTCCTTGATCGAATCTATATAAAACCCCTCGACCATGCCATTCGGTAAAGCCACATCGATCGCGGCGCACATGTCTATGACCAAACGTTGCCACCCGTCGGCAATCGTAATCGCCGGCGGCTCCTTGCCAAGGAAGAGGCGGGGAAAGAGAAAGGGGAGAGAATGCAACATCATGTTCCGTTTATTCTCCGGGGAATAATCGATTGCACAATGGCAATCTTGTGAAACCTATAGTATTCTTGCGGTACGCCGCTCTGCGGCACGAAGTCAGAATCCATCACCGCGGCCACGCCTCGGCTTACCTGTGCGCATTGTTGCACACGTAAGTCCTCAAACAGGTTTTCCTCGCCGGTCTCCGGCACGCCCTTGTCCTTCGCAATCCTCGGACAGTCCATCACCTCAATTGTTTTCACAATTTCGGCGAAGTTGCCATATCAGCAACTTTAGGCCGAGCAGGAGAGATCATGCCCCCAACCGCACTAGAAACCTGCGTTTCCCTTGACGACTTACTTGCCACGCAAAGCCGGCACGAGCTCGATGAGCTTCTCCGTCTTGCCGATGAAGACAGCCGCTATTCGATGCACCTGGACGTATCTTGGAGCTACTGGCATTACGGCCGCCATGCCGAATTCGCCCGGGAACTGAATATGCCCAACCTTGCACGTCTATTTTCGGCTGCATGGCAGATCGAACATCGCGTCCATGTCGACGATGCTGACCAAGCGCTTCAGGCACGGCAAGATATCGCTCGCGAATACGCCTAACCATAGTTGATTGCCCTCGCCGCTTTGGCGGGGGCATCTCTTCCGTCGCCCTGTTTGTCCGTGTCGCCCACATCGACAAGCCTTCTGCCTAGTTTCCTGAGCCGGTTTCCGGCATATCTCACCAAACAGAAAGAAAAAGGAGCCACATGGTCTCAACGCGTATGAAAGTCTTCTTCCAGCACATTCGCAACACTTACGGCTTAAATACCGAGCAGCTCAAAGCCATCGTCAACAATAGAACCGCCTATAGCGCGATGTTCCGCGCTGCGGCCCTGCGCAACCTGACATGCGGTTCGCCCGTTGAAATTACGCGCGGCTGGCCGTATGCCGCGAGTCGTCGCGCAGTTCGCACCTACTACAACCTCTAGCCTCGAAGCCTGGTCGACACATTGTCGGTCAGGCTTCGGTGAGCCGACCATTTCTCCCGCTTCTCACTGCCCACGCATCGATGAGCGTCTCGCTCTGTGCTTTCTACGCCGTCCTACGGCAAGGAAACCACCATACCGCCTTCATGGCGGCATTTCGAAAATACGACCGGCGGGCAACTTCGCCAAGCGCCGGTCCACTATGGCAAGCACTATGCAAGAGATGAAAACCGAGGCGCTGCTGGCGCTGCTGAAAGAGGCCTATCCAGACAAGAGCTGGAGGCTATGTCCATTCGACCTCAAGCCCCGAGAAGAGGGGCTGCCAAGCCAGGAGCTGAACGCCATTGTCTTTACCGAGGCGGCCATGAGCATTCATGACCCGCTGTCGACCACGTGTGGAAGGGGCGGGCAGGCGGACCGCTATGGGATGAGCGAAGACCATGCGCGCTTGCTCAGGCGCCATAACCGCACCTATGAGAAGTATTATCTCAGCCAGGTGCCGGATCTGGCTTATGTATTCGAGCAGCTGGTGCATACCGTCAACACGCAACCGAATCTCGATCCGGTCAGCCTGCTCGATGACTATGGATTCACCTCCTGGCACAGCGGGGGAGGGTGCATGGCGTACGCATTGTTCCTTCCTGACGATACGCATGTGCTCGTGACCGACGAAGACGGTTCGAACCTCCCAATGCGAATGGGCGAGGCGATGGTCGGGCTTTACGACAGCGAAGGCAGCGAAATCAAGCTGTTCCAGCGGGAGACGATACGCTCCTTTGGCACAACCGCGGCAAGTGCATTGGATGCGTTCACCGAAGCGCTGCAGGTTCATTACTTCGGGGTCGCGACGGCGGCGCTCCCTGCGGACGTCAAGCAGCAAGTCGAGCAACAGGGAAGGCAACTGGCAGCCCTTTGGTTGCACTATTCGCTTCCCGATGGCGCCAGGGTCAAGACGGAGGACGGCTATACCTTCGTTCGCGCCGGCGGAAAATGGACGGACAACGACATGACGTTCGACACGCTGGCCGACCTCCCACTGGACTTCATGGTCCTCGAAGCAAACTAACTCAACAACACATGGCTACACACAGACAGTGTGGCCCAACGAAAGGAGATTTGCCATGAACACAGACCATCAAAACACCCAGCTCGCCGAGGTTGTAGCCGATATCGCATTCAATGCCGGTCATCTCGCAGCCAAGGGCGACATCGACGTCGATGACTCCCGTACACTAATGCATGACATTGGTGTCTGGGCCGGTCAGTTTCACAAAGCGTACGACCGCAGCAAGCACGCTGAGCATTACATGCTTCTCATCGATGAGTACGCGGGCTACCGGCTGCAGGACCATCATGAACAGGCGGAATTAGTTTTGGCACGCATGCAGTCCTGACCAACTCCAATTCCCCCGGCTCCAGATATCTTGGAGCCGGGGGAATTGCTTCACACCTCAACGATTCACTGACCTCTATATGATTCAAACCAAATTTATCCTTGCCGTTGTAACCGTGATGGCGATCGCCATGAATGGAGCCCTTTCGCATGCTGCGGACTACCGGTTCGAACTACGTGGCAAAGTCATCCACGTCGACGATGGCGATACCGTTGTGTTGTTCGATGAAGGGAAAAGGCGCCACAAGATACGGTTCACCGATATCGACGCGCCCGAAACTCCTAAAGACAACCAGGGAAAGCCGGGGCAGCCGTTTTCCAACGCGTCTAGCCGGAACCTTGCGTCGCTGGCCAAGGGGCGCAATGCCACCGCGCTTTGCTACGAGGAAGACCACTATGAACGGCCTGTCTGCCGCCTGATGGTGGATGGACGGGACCTCAACCTCGAGCAAGTCCGGGCCGGGTTGGCCTGGGCGAACGCTTCCAACCCGCGTTACGTGCGCGACGCTCGTGCGTTTCAGTACGAGAAAGAAGCACGGCAAGCTAAACGGGGTTTATGGGCGGACCCAAAGCCCGTCGCGCCATGGGTATGGCGCAAGGCATGCTGGAACGCCAAGCAATGTGACGGCGCAGGCAGTTGACTAAACCGCCTCCCTATACCAACCAGCGACACGCCGGCAGCCAACTAGGCATGGCCGACGTGTTGCTATTCCCAATAACCGAAAAGGAGTTGCACAACCATGAAAACCAAAAACTATCTGGGCGCAGCAATCATTGCGGTCCTTCTCGCAGTATTTCTTCGCTTTGCAAAAGACAACGTGGTTCGAGAATGGGTCACGGTAGCGCTAGGCTATGAATGGCGGGCGGTACTCGAGCACCTGCTTGCCGGCTTTGGCATTCCCCTCGGAATAACGCTTGCCATTGGAAGCGGAGGCTACTGGGGCGACCGTGCCCTTTACTCACTGGTGCGGCCGAAATGGTATTCAGGACAAGAGTCATGGGATGAATACCTAAGCGGCATCGTAGTCCTCCTCTGCACTGCGTTTCTGGCTGCTATCTACGTCGGTCTCGAATATCGCTTTGAATTGTTGCAAGAAACGGTCTCTATCAATGGCGGTCTCCCGCGTAACTACTTTCAGTGGGAGCAATTCCTTTACGGGGATGTGTTGGGAGCCTTGCTGGCGGTCGCCGCCGCATACCGACTTGCGAGCTTCGACTCGTGGCGGGACCTTATGAAATACCTGCCCGGCAAGCGTTGGAAGGCGCGGATCCATGGATGAGGGTATCGTCGGCCATTGCGCTGACGTTGTGAGCAGCTCACGTACCGGTTGCGGATACTGATACGTCACCTGCAGATGCAATACAATCAATAGCAGCGGGGGCTAACCATTTGGTTAGCCCTTTTTCGTTATAACGGTGAGGAGTGTAACGTTCCGGCTTTCCGCTGTGCGATGCTGAGATGTGTCGTGAGTCAATCGCGGAGGAGCGTCTTGATAGGAAATGTCAGAATTGGCCAGTCAAATCAGGCTTAGCTGCAGGGTGGCAAACCTCGCCTGTTCGGCCACCCAGCGCTTGGCGGCATAGAGGTTATCTGTGCTGTTTCGCAGGGAGCCCGCCTCGCACAAATAGATTGTTTTGTCTTCATCCTTGGCGAGTCTTATACGGCCGACACACGAATCGCCGCTCCATAGGGTATGACCGCGGTAACCACGCTGCCAGATCAGCTTTAGGCGCCTACTGAACCGGATCCGCGTCTTTGGTCGGTCCGGCTGGGGGCTTTCGATTGCGAGATGGCCGGCTCCATATTGGGACTGCTCGGAACCCGCTGCATGGTGAAAGGACAGTTGCAGTTGCATGGACTGGACGGCTATCGCTTATAAGATATGGGATTGTATTCGATGGTCACTCCCATAGCGGGATCAACCTGGAGACCATGACATAACCGTATCTGACATTAGAACTGTCACTTTTCGGCGTTAAGGAGCCACCCATTTTCGGCGTAATGGAGCCATTTAAGGCAGCCGATTTCAGGGCTCGAACGGGGGTGAAGAATGCGTGATTTTCGGCGTTTTGGCAACCGCGTTTTTTCGGTAATTAGTGAACTTGGGTCTTGGTGATACCGGCCGGTGCCGGCACCGGCCTCGTAGAGGGCTGTGCCGGCAAGAACAATGCTCCGCTGTACGAGCGGGGTCGTACTTTACGACTGAGCAGCTTTGGATGCCGGCTTCACTTTATCCGACGTTGGTCGCAAGCTACGATAGCTGTCGCCATCCAATACGACCCGATAGGCCCCATGGCGTAACCGGTCAAGGGTGGCTGCGCCAATCATCTTGTTGGAGGCAAACGCCTCTCCCCATTCGGTGAAGTCCAGATTCGATGTCAACACCGTGGCAGCACGCTCGTAGCGCTCTGCGATCAGGTCATGGAAGTCCTCGTCCTCGGGTGAACGAAGCGGTTTCAGACCGAAGTCGTCAATAATAAGCATCGGTACCTTGACCAGTTGGCTGAAGCGGCGCGCATATGTACCGGTGGCATGGGCACTACGCAAGCTTCCCAGCAGTTGGCTTTGCGTGGCAAATAGGACGTCGTAGCCTTGCCGGGCCGCCGCATGACCCAGTGCCTGCGCCAGATGACTCTTGCCAGTACCGGTCGGGCCGGCGATCAGCACCGCCACCTTCTCCTCGACGAAACGACATGTCGCCAGATCATGGATCATCGCCCGGTTCAGAGTGGGCAGTCGGTCGAAATCGAAGCCTTCGAGCGTCTTCTGGCTGCGGAAGTTCGCTCGCCGCAAACGCGTGCCGAGCTTCTTTTGGTCCCGCCTGGCCACTTCGTCATGAATCAGCAAGGATAGGAACTCAGTGTAGGCCAGCTTGCGGTCGATCGCCTCGCGGTTGCGCGCTTCAAGGGAGTCCAGGATGCCAGACAGGCGCAATTGTTTGAGCAAGGGAGAGAGTTCGGGAATGGGATGCATGATGAATGTCCTTTACTGCAGAATGGTTTGGGTATCGCGGCAGAAGCGGCCGCCTTCCGTGTAGGTTGCGGCCAGGGCGTCGAATGCCGACAGCATGGTGTACTGGTCCAGCCCCTTCTCCAGGATGGCCTTAACGACCTTGTAGCTGGGCGTGCCGTAGTGGTTGGCCCGCGAACAGGCCGATTCGAGCCTGGCAGTGCCGTACTTGTGCTTCAGATTCAATACGCCTTGCACGGAGCGCAATTGAACCAACACCGTGTCGCCGAACATCGCGTGCACTAGTGCATGGCAGGCCGGGCCGACTCGTTGCGCCTCTTCCAGGCACCATTGCGTATCCCGTAGTTGCCATGCCTGCGATGCTGGCGGCAAGTGATCCTGCACGGTCTTGCGCTGCCCGCGTCCGCTCAGGCGCACATGGGCAGCCACCGCTTCATGCTCGCGATACAGCGTCACCATCGTCGCCGTCGCCTTCAGCCACAGCGCATTGCCTGCCAAGCGGAATGGCACCGAGTAGTAGTTGTACTCGTACTGCACATGTGCGTCGCGGTGGACCTTGACCTTGGCCCAGGAGGCTACCTCCGGCGGCACTGCCGGTAACGAGCGCAGCAACGCCTTCTCCACGTCAGCAAAGCGCTTCAGGGGCATCTCACGCGTCGTGCCATGAATCCGGTTGCCGGCCTCCGTCATGATCCATTGATGCAGCTGGCGATTGGCATCGGTCAGATCACGGAATTGACGCAAGGGCACGAAGCTTCTCTTGATATATTTGACGCCCGATTCTACGATTCCCTTCTTGGCAGGATCTTCTGGCGGACACGCGTCGACCTTGAAACCATAGCCTTCGGCGCACTCGGCATACGCCCGCTGCACTTGAGGATCGTAGATGCAGGCCTTGGTAATGGCGCACTTGGCGTTATCGATGATGACGCGGGCGACAACACCGCCAAACCACTCGAACGCACGTCGGTGGCAGCCAAGCCAGGTCGCCACGGTCTGATCGCGCACGAATTCGGCGTACTGGTGTCGTGACCACGCCAAGGTCGCCACGAAGAACCATGACTTGATTACCTCGCCGGTGTAGACGTCAGTGATCAGTGGACCGGCACCGAAATCGACTTGCATGGCGTCTGCTGGCTGAAATGCCAGGCGCAAGGGCACCTCCGGCTCTCGCGCACTAACGAGCTGACATACAAAGCGGTACACCGACGAATAGCTGCCGGTATAGCCGTGGTTGCGCTTCAGGGCGGCATGGATGGTGGTGCACTGGATGCCGGCGGCATGCCAGCGCGTGACGAGATCCCGCCACGGCTCAAGCGTGGAAACGCAGCTCGCAGGCAAGGCCTCCTTGCGCACGAAGACGCTTGCCAGTACGTGGTCGTCGGGAAGAACCGAGTCCTTAGCCAACCAGCCACGCTCGTCTGCAATGGCTCGGACTTGGGCGATCTTATTACGCCCCATGGTCTTGGACCGGGCGATATCCCGGTCAGAATCGCCCTGGCGCATGCGCACCAGGACCTGTCGGTAGTGATACAACTCGAACCTCCGTTTGGTCATGGCTCCTCTGGCAAAAAATGCCGGAGGATAGCCGATCAATGAAAGTTCGAGCCCTGGGTCAGATGCCCCACGTGGCTCCATTACGCCGGAAATAACGTGGCTCCATTACGCCGAAAATCCGGTGGCTTCATTACGCCGGAAATGGACTGGCTCCTTTACGCCGAAAACGAAATGGCTCTATAACGCCGAAAACTCACAAGAACCGAGTTGGCCTGCAAAAGGGCGTAAAAACATGTAGCTTTTGCGTCTGCTCAGGGTTTCCACGCCCTTACCCTAGTAACCATCATCGTCGTGGGAGAAGCATATGCATGACCGAATCTGGTTCGAGGTGGGCTGGGATTACGCCTCATATGGACTTGTATTACCTGAAGATGTGGTTAACCCAGCCCTGAGCAATGGCTTTCGGGAAGGCCGCGAGCGGTTTCGGAAGCCGATCGGACCACATAATCGCTTCATACGCAAGTGGCTCCGCTTGCGGCTGAATGCGGTGAAGCGTGGACGCCAATTCGACGCTGGTGTCACCCCGGAGTTTTTGGCTTCCATCGCTACCGACGTATGTCCAATAACACGAGAACCGCTCACTTACGGAACACTCACAGACACCGATTGGAGTATCGACCGCTTGATCAATGATGGTGGCTATAGTTGCCATAACTTGGCAATGATGTCAGTTCGCGCGAACACAGCTAAGGACAAGATGACGATTGAGGAGTAAGCGTCGGCTGAGAGCCGTGGTTGACGGCGACGTTTGGGTTATGCGTTTGCGTTGAAGGACCGGAGTTTGCTGGCAACGTTCCAAGGCAACAGGTCATCGATGCGGTTGATTCGATGGTC
>Ga0194137_10001743_pt1 | contig 13123 bp, 13 predicted proteins | sample TARM_MetaG_T3_14_FD_134025 | JGI IMG/M metagenome (GOLD analysis project Ga0194137, IMG submission 134025) | Freshwater microbial communities from Pennsylvania, USA, analyzing microbe dynamics in response to fracking - TARM_MetaG_T3_14 (version 2) | ecosystem: Environmental > Aquatic >... | reverse complement strand
TCGCAAGCGCGCGGGCGATGGCGACGCGCTGCTGCTGTCCGCCCGACAGCCGGGAAGGGTATTCGTCCTTTTTGGCCGCCAGGCCTACCCGCTCCAGCAGCCGATAGCCGATGCGCTCGGCTTCCGCCCGCGGCAGCTTCTTGACGGTAAGCAGCGACTCGATGACATTGCCCAAAGCCGTTTTATGGGGATACAGATTGAACTGCTGAAAAACCATTCCTGCGTTGCGCCGGATCTCCCGGAAGCCCGCGCTCTTCTTCCTCGCCGGCATATCCGAAGCCACGCGGACGCCGTTCACTTCCACCGAACCGCCGCTGAGCTCCTCGAGCCCGTTGAGACAGCGCAGCAGCGTGCTTTTGCCGGAGCCGCTCGGTCCGAGAAGGACGACGATTTCCTTCGCCGCAACCTGAAGATCGATGGTTTTCAACACTTCCGTTCCGCCAAAGGATTTCGACAGCCCGTTCGTCTGAATCATCATTCGGTTCGCTCCTCCTCTCTCAATAGACTTTGGACAGCCGCTTCTCGATCGCTTCGAGAATGGCCGAGAACAGAGTGCTCATCACCCAGTACATCGCCGCTACGCCCAGGTAAAACGGCATGTACACATAATACTGGGCGACCAGCAGTTGAGCGGAACGCAGCAGCTCGGTTACGGTAATGACGGAGACGAGCGACGTCTCCTTGAGCATGCCGATGAACGTGTTGCCCATCGGGGCGATCGCCACTCGGGCCGCTTGCGGAAATATGATTCTTCTCAAAGCTTGCCAGGGGGTCATGCCCGTCGCATAGGCTGCTTCGGTCTGCCCCTTCGGTATGGCCAGAATCGCCCCCCGGAACGTCTCCGACAAATAGGCGCCGACATTGATGCTTAACGCCACATAGGCGGCTGTCAGCGGTCCAAGCGTAATGCCGTAATCAACAAGCCCATAATAAACGATAAGAATTTGAACGAATGCGGGCGTGCCGCGAACGACGGAGACGTATACTCGCGCCAGCCAGCGGACCGGCAAATTCCCCTTCAGCCGGGCAAGCGCAACGACGATGCCGATCAGCAGGCCGAAAAACATCGCTACGACGGTAATCAGCAGCGTATAATAGGCGCCCTTCAACAAGAAGAGGCCGTTATCCCATAGCAGATTCATGAACGCTCGAAGCTCCTTTTGATCCGTTGGATATCGCATAGGGCCATGACGCTCATGCGCCACAGCCCTCAGCAACCCTGCTTCTTATTTGGAGGCAGGCTCCTCGCCGAACCATTTCTTGAAGATGGTCGTGTACGTTCCGTCGGACTTCATATCCGTCAGAGCTTGATCCAGCGCCGCCAGAAATTCCGGATTGTTCTTGCGTACGGCGATCCCGGCGGAATCGGATTTGATCGCTTCTCCGACCGCCTTCACCTTGTACCCGTTCTTGTCCACGATCGGCTTCAAGGCGTACAGATTGTTGATCGTGGCGTCGATCCGGCCGGCATTGAGGTCCTGGAGGGAGGTGATGACATCGTCGTAGGTTTTGATATTGAACTTGCCTACTTGGGGCAGCACTTCATTGCGCAGGTAGGCTTCATCGTTCGTACCGAGGCCGACGCCGATATTTTTGCCTTTGAAATCCTCAAGCTTCGTAATGGAGTCGTTGCTTTCGCGGACGATGATCTTCACTTGGTTCGTAATGTAAGGCTGAGTGAAGTCGATCTGCTGCTTGCGCTCGTCGGTTATGGTCACCTGGCTGATGATGACATCGATCTTGCTTGCCTGCAGGCTCGGAATCAGGCCGGAGAAGTCTTGAGGCGCGAATTCCGCCTTCACTCCAAGGCGCTTGGCGACATCCTTGGCGATGTCTGCGTCGAAGCCGTCGATTTCCTTGTTCTCGTTCAGGAAATTATAAGGCGCGTAGGTGCCCATGAGCCCTACTTTCAGCACGCCGGCCGCCTTCACTTGAGCGAGGAGGTTGTCGTCTCCTTCCGCTGGCGCGTTGCTTCCGGATTCGCCGGCAGGAGCCGGGCTTGCGGTATTCTGGGCATTGTCGTTCGTTTTCGCTCCGCATCCGGCCAGCGCAAAGGCGAGCAGCATGAGGATGGATACAGCGAGGTAAAGCGATTTCTTCCGCATTGGATTTCTCTCCCTATCCTTTTTTTATTATGGTGTCCGGCTCTGACCGGATCATTCCGCTGCCGGCCCGTTAAATGCCGAGCAGCCCGAAAAATTCGAATCTGGCCGTCTCGGACGCCAGCTGCTCCGCTGTCCTGGAGCCGATCCCGCTCCCCGGCGCGTTCAAGCCGAACAGCCAGCGCGCAATGACGCCTTCGATCAAGCTCATGATAAGGGCGGCCCGCACTTCGGCATCGATTGCGGCAGGCAGCATTCCAAGCTCGATCGCCCGGCGGATATTTTGCAGGAAGGCCCTCTCCATCGCAGCCCGCGTCTCCGCGATCTCTTGACGGATCGGTTCAATGGCGCCGCTGCCGCCGAGCAGCATCTCCATAAGGTCCCGGTTGGATTTCGCAAACAGGAACAGCCTGGCAAGCAGAGCTTCCGATACTTGCACCATGTCCTGCACCGTGCCCGCCTCCCGGCGGTAGCCTTGCGCGATGACTTCCAGCAGCTGGCGGCGTCCGTCTTGCACGATCTCCAGCGCAATCGCTTCCTTGCTCTTGAAATGCCAGTAGAAGGTTCCTTGCGCCACGCCGGCTTCGGCAACGATATCGGAAATTTTCGTGACATGGTAACCATCCTTCGCGAACCGTCTCAAGGCGATTTCCATGAAGCGCCTGCGCCGCTCGCTGCCGGCCTGCGAATCCTTGTCTTCGTTCAAGATGTTTCTTCACCTCACCCGATTGACTAGTCAGTCAGTTATGTTTTAAATCCTATTGGATTGCTGAGGTATTGTCAAGCGATTCCACGATCCAGATTGAAATCGCATCAAAGCAAACCTCCCGTCCACTTTCGGACAGGAGGCTTGCTGAGAAAGCTTGGCGGGTATATAGGCATGGGGCGGAATCATTGAGACAACCGGGCGGCATCCTATTCTGGCTCCGGCAACCGTTTCCGCCTCTGTTTAGAAAAGGGTCATTCCAGTTCCTTTTTGATGACATTCCATATTCCGCTGTCCATGAACGAGCGGCTCCAGGTAGCAACGCCTGCCAGCCCGTATTCTTTCGCTATCGCAACTCTTGCTTTGATGGAAGTGCTGTCTTCCAGCCAAATCCGTTTCAATTGCCCGTCCTCCCGATACTCCACGTAATTCTGCCCGGTTTTCCGGTCATACGCGGGAGTCAGCTTGCGGGCGGCCACCAGCTCGGCCGCCTTTTTCATTCCAAGCGCTTTGGAAGTGACCTTGCTCCCTCCCGAGCTCTTCGGCGTCTCCGTCCAGATTCGAGTATATAGAGGCATGCTGAGAACGATTTTAGACGGCGGAATCCCATCTTCGTCCAGCAGCCGTTCGACCGACCTCCTCACCCAGGGGAGGGAAGACACCGAACCGGATTTCGGGCTGGAAGCCCAATGCTCGTCATAGGCCATCAGCATCATGAAATCCACATAGGGAACCAAGGCCGGCCGGTCGAGGAACAAGGACCAGTATTCGCTGTCCGACTTCGGGGTGACGTCGACAGATACGACGAGGTTCCGTTCGTGAAGAAGCGGCGCCGCTTCCTTGATGAACTGAACGAAGTTTTTCCCATCCTCCGTTTTCACGTTTTCAAAATCAAAGTTGATTCCTTGCAGGTCATACGATTCCGCGTATTGAAGCAGCTGCTTGATCATATGTTCCCGCGACTTTTTCGTCGACAACGCCTTTGACGTCCGGATCGGCTCGAATCCGTTGCTGAACATCGCCCAGATCTGGAGGCTGCGCTCCTTCGCCCACCGGACATAGTCCAGATCCGCTTTGCTGCTTATATCCCCGGCTCCGTTGGCGAGCTCGAACCAGGTCGGACTCACCACATTGACCCCGTCCAGCTCCGGAAGCTGCTCCGGATCGGGAGATTTGCCGTAGACGGCTTCCCAGGTCATATTGACTTTGACATTCCCGGAGCTGAACGCTTGTCTGTTGGGGACCATGTCGTCCACATGATCGATCGCGCCTCCGGCAAGCGGGCCGACAGGAAAGATATCGTCGCCTTCCGAAGCGGAAGCTTGCGCAGGCGACCGGGATGGAAGCTCTCTTCCGCCGCCAGTTGCCGCAAGGCTTGTCCGATTGCCGGCAAGAGCCTGTTCGGACGCCGTGCGCTTCCCAAGCAAGGCCGGCATTTGCTTGAACGGCATGACCGGCAGGGCAAGAAGATGGAACAAGATGATGGTGCATGTGGAAGAAAAGATGAAATACACGAGAAATAGACGGCCCAGCCTGCGCTTGGCCACATGGTGATGGTCCATCCAGCATCCCTCTCTAACTCTCTGATCCTTTCTTCCATTCTATGAACCTATCCCGGTTCTCATGACGCTAGAGGCGCAGGAAGAATCCTCAGCATACAAAAAAAGACTTTTCCCTTTCGATGCAAGAAAGGGAAAGTCTTTACGTTCGCCGGCATGGCCTGACAGGCAGCTTCAGCCGGCTGCTTGTTCGTCTGCTTCCTTACCGCGTCTCCCGGTGAAGCGTCACCTTCTTCAGACGCGGACAGTATTTGCGGAGCTCGATCCGTTCCGGGTTGTTCCTTTTGTTTTTGGTCGTCGTATAATTGCGGTCCCCGGATTCCGTGCAGGCAAGCGTAACTGTGACTCTCATTTCCCTTTTCCTCCTTGTGCTTTACGATCACTGAAAGTGTTCCATGCTCGCTTAGAATACAAGTAATATTTACTATTTGAAGCCGTTCCAAAGAGACTCATTCACCCCAAAACAATCCATGCCGGTCGAGCTCCACCTGTTCGAGCTGATGCTCGAAATCGCCGTGCAGAGGAATCATCGGGACTTCGCTCCAAGCTCCTTTTCTTTTCATGCATACCGCCCATTTGCCGTTGTTCAGCCGAAAATGGACGATGTCCTTGCTATGCCATCCCGATTCAGGGAGGGCGGGCCTCAGCTCGCTGAGCGTTAGACCGTTCTCTTCCCAGCAGTAGGCCAGCCGGATGTCTCGGCGCATGCTGCCGGGAACTTTGAGCTGGATGTATCCGTCCAGCAGCTTGCCGATCCGATACCGGCTGAATTCATCCCGTTCAATGGCCGCCATAGCGCGGAATTACCAGCTGGCCTTTTTGACGCCTGGAATATGCCCCTTGTAAGCCAGCTCCCTGAAGGCGATCCGGGATACTTTGAACTTCCTCAGATAGGCATGCGGCCTGCCGGTCATGGCACAGCGGTTATGCAGCCGGGTTGGGGAAGAATCGCGCGGCAGCTTGGCCAGAGCTTCGTAATTGCCCTCTTCTTTCAGCTTTTTCCGAAGCTCGGCATATTTTGCAACCAAAGCTTGTCGCTTTAGCTCTTTTACGACCTTGGATTTCTTCGCCATGATCATTCTCCTTTAATCGTAATTTTTACTTTTTCAGTATATCAGACGATCATCTCGAAGAAAAGACGATCATCCTGCCCTGCGAAAGCGGGCTGGTCTCCCCTCAAGCCGTGTGATGCCTTTCATCTCCAGCCCCCCGCGCGAAGCGAATGCTCCTGTCCGGCTTCCTGCCGCTCAAGCAGCCTCGGCTTATATTCCGCATAGGAATCCTCAAGCATCGGCAGAGAGACCGATGCCTCCTCAATGATCGCCTTGCGCTTGGCTTTGAGCACGATCTGCTCCATATCGGCAAAGCTGCATCCTTCCAGCATCTGCGAGGCTGGCTCCAGAAGCTCTTCCCCTCCGGGGAAATCGCCCAGCAGCTGGCTCAAATACGCCTCCCGCGAAGCTCGGTTCGGGCTGTCGTACCTCATCTTCGTATCAAAGCGGCGCCAGATGGCGCGGTCCAGATCCTTCTCCAGATTGGTTGCCGCCATGAATACGCTGCTTCCGTCGAACTCATCCAGACACTGGAGGAGAGTGTTGACGACACGGGTCATCTCTTTCACTTCATCATTGTTTTCCCGGGTCCGGGCTATGGCATCGAACTCATCGAGAAACAGCACGCATGGACTGGACCGCGCATGATCGAATATTTTACGGAGATTCGTCGCCGTCTCGCCCAGATGGCTGTGGATGACGGAATCCAGCCGGACCAGAAGCAGGGGAACGTTCAGCCTTTGCGCCATATAGAAGGCGGTCAGCGTCTTGCCTGTTCCCGGCGGGCCGAACATGACGATCTTGTTGGGAATAGGCACGTCATGCTCCTCGAATTTCTCCTTCATGTCCAGAATCCGGATGAATTCCTCGACAATGCGGTTGTTTTCGGGCTGTAGCACGATGCGCCTCACTTTGCGGCCGCAATCCTTCGGTGAATAATAGGAAGCGATGTCTGTCCCTTTGGAGCGGGGGAGCCTGCTCGCTGCTGCTGACTTGCTCATGAGATGAACTCCTCTGACTGTAGGATTAGGCTCTGCTTCATACGGCCTTGAATGCCGGCAATGGGTCTTTGAAATGACGCCATACGCTTTTCATTTCTTCTCCCGTGAGAAGCGCCCGGTCCAAGGAGCCGCTGATCCGCTCTTTGTCGAGGCCGATGCCGATGAATACGAGCTTGGTTACCCGATCTCCCCATTGCTCGTCCCAATCCGGCGATTTGGGGAAATCGCTGCCGAAATAGGCGAACCTCTCTTCCTCCGACAACGCGGCTACCCACAGCCCCGCAGGGGACAGCTGCCGGGATACGCCGGCCTGGCTGAAGGATACAGCGGTATGGTTGCGAGTGGCGATCCACATGACGCCTTTAGAGCGGATTACTTCCTGAGGCCAGCTGGCGAGCTGCTGAAGCAGCCGCTCCGGATGGAAGGGGATTTTCCGGGTGTAGACGAACGAGCCGATTCCATACTCCTCCGTCTCCGGCTTATGCTCCTCCTTCAACAGCTCCTGAATCCAGCCCGCGGATTGGCTCGCTTTGTCAAAATCGAATAGATGCGTATTCAGGATGGCCTTCGGATCTACGTTTCCATAGCTCGTCCGAATGATTTTCGCCACAGGCTGCAGGCCTCGCAGCGCCGTCTCCAGCTTGTCGAGCTCCTCCGCGCCGACCATATCGCATTTGTTCAAAATCAGGACATCGCAAACGGTCAGCAGGTGGACCACTCCCCGAGTATCGTCGTCGCCCGCTTCCTGGCTGCGGTCCTTCAGCAATTCCCGGGTATTGAAATCCTGCCAGAAATGATAGGCGTCCACGACCGTCACCATGCAGTCCAGACGGGTAAGCTTGGACAAGTCGATATTCTGGTCCTCATCGACATACGTAAAGGTTTGGGCGACCGGAAGCGGCTCCCCGATCCCCGTCGACTCAATCAAGATATAATCAAATCTCTGCTCCTTGGCAAGGCGCTCGACCTCCTGCAGCAGATCGTCGCGCAGCGTGCAGCAGATGCAGCCGTTGGACATCTCCACGAGCTTTTCTTCCGTGCGGCTCAGCCCTGCGCCGTCCCGGACCAGCTCCGCGTCGATGTTCACCTCGCTCAAATCGTTGACGATCACGGCGACCCTAAGGCCCTCCCGGTTGTTGAGCACATGATTCAATACGGTCGTTTTTCCTGCGCCCAGATAACCGCTGAGCACGGTCACCGGAATTTTCTCCGCCATCTCCTGTATCATTCCTTCAACTCCTTTATGGCTCCTCCATGGGTTCATGGGCTCATGATTTCACTCGAATACCAACGAGTCTGATCTTACCCGCATAATATAATAGTAATTATTACGATTAAAATCATCTTACCTTCCGCTCTCAAACCTGTCAAGTCAATCATGGCACTCATCCGATCAATAACCTGCGTACGGACTGAGAAAGACAGCGCGCCTCGATCGAAACCGTCCATGGAATGAAAGGAGGAAAGAAAGCCTCCTGTCCGGCGGATGTCAGCCAGGTTATGCCTGTTCAAGGAATTCAGAGGAGCCGCAAAGCGCCCATGCAAAAAAAGCCGGAATCATCCGGCTTTCCGTTTAAGCGATTCACGTTTTATAGCTCGTACAAGCGGCTGAAGGCACGCTCAGACTCAATTTATTCAAGACAGTCTCACGACAGGTCCTTTCGCATTCACATGATCCTATTGTTGCAGCGCTAGAGGACGGTCGTACGGTTTCTCCCGCCGGCTTTGGATTGATACAGCGCCATATCCGCCCTATGAATGAATTCCTTTGCCGACCCCCATTCCGGGCTGCAATGAGCGACCCCGACGGACACCGTCAGACGGCCTACAGGGTCAAATGCCGCTGCGGCAATCTCTTCGCGGATCCGCTCGGCCAGCAGCTCGGCCAGATGGACATCCGCGGTTCTGACAAGGACGCCGTATTCTTCGCCGCCATATCGGAAGGCAACATCGCGAACACCGGCAAGCGCGCGAATCTGGGATGCCAGCTCGATAAGCACCCGATCGCCCATGACATGTCCGTATGTATCGTTGATCCGCTTGAAATGATCGACATCAAGCAGAATCAACGAGAATTGAGCCCCCTCGTCGATCCATTCCGCGATCGTAAGATCGAACATTTTACGGTTCCAGAGCCGCGTCAGTCCGTCCAGGTGGGCTTCATCGGATAAGACCTTGACATAATTGTCAAAGCTTTGAGCAAGCTGCTGAACCTCGTAGATGTACGTTCCGCGCAGCCTGGTGTTCACGGAAAGGACATGCCGCGAAGAGACGGCCGCTTCCTCCGAAATTCTGGCGAGCTTATAGAGCGGAGATGAAATTTGTCTGGAAATCCACAACGCCGCGATCAGGATAAGAATGAACAACGGCAGCGCCTGGAGGATCATGGATTTTTCAAGCGTTCGAATAGGCTCGTCCAATATGGTCTTTGGAGTTTGGGAAACAATTCCCCAACCGCTGTCGGGCTCATAGGCATACCCGGCAAAATAGCTTTGGCCATCGGAATTTTCGATCGTTTTGTAGCCGCTGTTTCCTGACTTGACCCGTTCGATGACTTCATTGCCTTTCACGAATTCATTGATCCGAATGGGATTCGGGTGGAAGATCAATCTGCCGTGCTTGTCCACGACGTATACGTACGAGCCGTTGCCGTAGTAGTGCTCGCTCAGCTGCCGGCTGAGCACATTATCCTCTTGAAGATAGATGGTGCCTCCGATAAACCCTTCATACTCCCCGTCCTTGTCGAATACAGGCGTCGAGATCAGCACAAGAAGACGGCCGGAGGCGCCTACATACGGATCGGAGATGAACGCCGTCCGCTCCGAAGCAGCCTGTCCGGAGGCGCTCGACGTCAGCTTCGTGCCGGCTCCGATGCCCACATTCGTCGGGCTGATGGCTTGGATCGTCCGGTTGGCGTCGGCAAAAAACACGGAGTTGAAGTAGCGCTGATTGGTTTGGAACCAAGTATCCAGCTCATTTTGATTGATCTTGTTCCGCCAGGATACCGCTGCCAGCGACACCAGGTTGCTGTGCATCAGATCAAGCAGCTCCTCGGTATTGGAAGCAAGCTTCTTGGCATATTGAGCGTTGTTTTGCAGGTAGCTCGAAGAAAGGGAGGCGCTGCTCGCGCGCACAGCCGCATAAACGCCGACGGACGCGGTAAGGAACATCGCACTGATTACCAGAAGGCTGAGTATGTGGCGGAGCTTGATTTTTTTGTAGGATCGCATAACCTTCACTCTAAGCCTCTTTGCTGTCTGATTTAGATGGCGCAAAACCATACGGATAAGCTCTGCAATTATACCACGATCTCGGAAATTACAACTAAGGCAACCACGGATGGACATTCCTTGGCGACAGCCTGCACAGGTTCAACGGATTCAGGCGGAGATTTGCGCAAAAGCCATCTTTAGAAAGAATGCCTTCCATCAACTCCTATGTTATCGGCAATTTCACATTTATGTTTACATGTAGCTTTCCCCAAGATTGACATAGAGCATTTCCGTTAGGGCTTTTTTTCGTCCCTCTATTCCAATGAAAATAAAAGCCGCCCAACTACCCATCAGGTAGTTAGGCGGCCTATTGAACGATAGCTGCATTAATTGCGGATAAGATAGTCAAACGCGCCTAATGCGGCATTTGCGCCCGATCCCATCGAAATGATGATCTGCTTGAACGGACTGTTCGTGCAGTCGCCGGCAGCGTATACACCCGGCAAGCTCGTCGCGCCGTGGTTGTTGACGACAATCTCGCCCATGCGTGTGCGCTCGACGGCATCGCCGAGCCAGTCCGTGTTCGGTACGAGTCCGATCTGGACGAATACGCCCTGCAGCTCAATATGCTTGACTTCGCCTGTTTCGCGTTCGATATACGAAACGCCGTTCAGCTTGTCCGTTCCGGTGAACTCTTTGGTCTGAACGTTCTTCAGCACCGTAACGTTAGGCAGGCTGTACAGGCGGTCCTGCAGCACGGCGTCCGCTTTCAGCTCCGAATTGTATTCGAGAACCGTCACATGGCTGACGATGCCGGCAAGGTCGATCGCCGCTTCGATGCCGGAGTTGCCTCCTCCGATGACCGCTACATGCTTGCCTGCGAACAGAGGACCGTCACAGTGAGGGCAGTAGGCTACGCCTTTGTTCTTGAACTCTTCCTCGCCCGGCACGCCGACATTGCGCCAGCGGGCGCCCGTCGACAGGATGACGGTCTTGCTCTTCAGAACGGCGCCGTTTTCGAGCTCAAGCTCGATGTAGTCGCGCTTCTCCAGACGTTTGGCCCGTTGAAGCTTCATCACATCGACCTGGTACTCTTTGACATGTTCTTCAAGGCTTGCGGCGAGCTTCGGACCTTCGGTATATTTCACGCTGATGAAGTTCTCGATGCCTACCGTGTCCATCACTTGGCCGCCGAAGCGCTCCGCGACAATGCCGGTACGGATGCCCTTGCGCGCCGCATAGATGGCGGCGCTGGCGCCGGCAGGACCGCCGCCGACGACAAGCACGTCGAACGGCTCCTTGTTGTCGAATTCAGAGGCGTCCGGAGCTTCGACAACCTTGGAGAGGATCTCCTCGATCGTCATCCGGCCGCTTCCGAAAAATTCTCCATTCAAGAATACGGAAGGAACAGCCATGACATCTCTGCTTTCCGCTTCTTCCTTGAAGGCGGAGCCGTCGATCATCGTATGCGAAATGCCCGGATTAAGGATGCTCATCAGGTTCAGCGCCTGAACGACGTCAGGGCAATTGTGGCAGCTGAGGCTGATGAACGACTCGAATCGGTAGTCGCCTTTGATGCCTTTGATTTGGTCGATCACGCTTTGATCGACTTTCGGGGCTCGTCCGCTCACTTGCAGCAAAGCCAATACGAAGGAGGTGAATTCGTGGCCCAAAGGAATGCCGGCAAACGTAACGCCGGTTTCCTCGCCGATGCGGTTGACGCTGAAGCTCGGCGTTCTGGGCAATTCGGCTTTTTCCACCGTAATTCTGGACGTCATGCCGACGATTTCATCCATAAGCTCCAGCATCTCTTTTGAGACGGGATCGGATGCCGCGCTGACCTTGATCAGCACATCGCCTTCCATAAGCTGAAGGTATTGGTTCAATTGTGACTTGATATCTTCGGATAAGACCATTGGAACAGCTCCTTAGATTTTGCCGACCAGATCAAGGCTAGGCTTGAGCGTCGCGCCGCCTTCTTGCCATTTTGCCGGGCATACTTCGCCTGGATTGTTGCGCACATATTGAGCGGCTTTGATCTTGTTGATCAGGGTGCTCGCATCGCGGCCAATGCCGCCGGCGTTGATTTCAACCGTCTGAATGACGCCGTCCGGATCGATGATGAACGTGCCGCGGTCAGCAAGGCCGTCCGCTTCGATCAATACGTCGAAGTTGCGGGAGATCGTATGGGAAGGATCGCCGATCATGATGTACTCGATCTTGCCGATCGTATCGGTCGTATCATGCCATGCTTTATGGGTGAAGTGAGTGTCCGTGGATACCGAGTATACTTCAACGCCAAGCGATTTCAGCGTCTCGTATTGGTCCTGCAGATCGCCGAGCTCAGTCGGGCATACGAACGTGAAGTCGGCAGGGTAGAAGCATACGACGCTCCATTTGCCTTTGAAGTCGGCATCGGAAACCTCGATGAACTTTCCTTTTTGAAAAGCGGATGCATTGAACGGCTTTACTACGGTTCCAATTAGAGACATGAATGGTTCCTCCTGAGGATGATTATTTATTTGTAATAACTCTAAACTAATACTAATTAACCGGAAATGACCTGTCAAGTGTTTTGATGACTTTGTTCGACATATTCTTCATTGTCGTGGCTGTCCCTCTATGATTGAATGCAATATGAAGGCTATATTTACGGCAAATCCAAATAATTTCCGGTCAAATCCAACCTGCAGCCGCCTGCCTTCCGGCCCCACCCTACCGTCTTCGATCCTTGCCGACCCCCATTTGCGACGGAACCAACCTTGCCGTCAGGCTTGCTCTATCCGTTTCTTCTAACGGAGGTCAGAATGGCTGGATATGTCGGAATGGCTGTACGCGGCCAGGCTGCTATAAGTCTATCGAGTCGCAGAAGCTCATGGTTACGCCAGAGTAACTATCCCACTTCAAAGTGCCTACTTACAAAAAGTGCGTTAAAATCCTAGAATGAAGGACATGCGGGAGCGGGCAGCCTGATTCGGCTTATCGCCTAAAACCGACATTTCATTCCGAAGGAGTGTTGAAATAGATGGAACTTCAACTTGCACTGGATCTCGTCGATATTCCTGAAGCGATAAAAGTCGTCGCCGAGGTGGCGGACTCGATCGATATTGTTGAAATAGGTACTCCGATCGTCATCAATGAAGGCCTTCATGCCGTCAAGGCGATGAAGGAAGCATTCCCGCAGCTGCGGGTGCTTGCCGATCTGAAGGTCATGGATGCAGGCGGCTACGAGGTCATGAAGGCTTCCGAGGCGGGAGCGGACATCGTGACGATTCTAGGCGTATCCGACGACGCCACGATTCGAGGCGCTGTCGAGGAAGGCCGCAAGCAAGGCAGGCAGATCATGGTCGACATGATCAACGTAACGAATCTGGAGGAGCGGGCTCGCGAAGTGGATGCCATGGGCGTCGACTACATCTGCGTGCACGCAGGCTACGACCATCAGGCCGAGGGCAAAAACTCCTTCGAGCAGCTGCGCACGATCAAGAGCG
>Ga0194137_10001740_pt1 | contig 13136 bp, 9 predicted proteins | sample TARM_MetaG_T3_14_FD_134025 | JGI IMG/M metagenome (GOLD analysis project Ga0194137, IMG submission 134025) | Freshwater microbial communities from Pennsylvania, USA, analyzing microbe dynamics in response to fracking - TARM_MetaG_T3_14 (version 2) | ecosystem: Environmental > Aquatic >... | reverse complement strand
GGGGAATGGGGTGGGCGAAACGTTCAACCATGGTTTATGTGTCGGGCTGGAAAGCCCACCCTCCTTTTTCGAGTTGAACGGGAAGGCGCTTGACTCTTGAACCGCGAGGCTCAAGGTGTGCGCCGTTTCTTTCCCTCCGACTGTTATGCCCTTTGCCTCTTTGCTTGAACTTGACTGGACCGCCTGGTTGACGCTGGGAACCGTTCTCGGTTCCTTCGGTCTGCTGGTGGCGTCGCGGTTTCCCTCGGACATGGTGTTTCTGGGCGCGTTGGCCGTGCTTCTGGTGTCGGGTGTGCTGAACGCGGAGGAGGCGTTGGCGGGGTTCAGCTCGAAGGGGCTGGTGACGGTCGGCGTGTTGTACGTGGTGGTGTCGGGCATGAAGGAAACGGGCGGACTGGTGTGGATGTCACGGCGCGTGTTGGGGCATCCGACGTCGTTTCGGGCGGCGCAATTGCGGTTGATGCTGCCGGTGAGCGCCTTGAGCGCGTTTTTGAACAACACGCCGGTGGTGGCGCTGTACATTCCGATGGTGTCGGAGTGGTGTCGCCGCATCCGGGTGCAGCCTTCGCGGTTGATGATTCCGTTGAGTTACGCGTCGATTTTCGGCGGAATATGCACGTTGATCGGGACCAGCACGAATCTGGTGGTGAACGGCCTGGTACAGGAGCGGTATGGGACGGACGGGTTGCACATGTTCGAGATCACCAAAATCGGGGTGCCGCTGGCGGTGGTGGGCATTCTGTTCATTCTGCTGTTTCCCCGACTGCTTCCCTCCCGGAAAACCTTCGAAGAGATCGTGTCCAATCCCCGGGAATACACGGTGGAGATGACGGTGAAGCCGGAGGGGCCTTTGACGGGATCCACGATCGAGGCGGCGGGCCTTCGCCATCTTCCGGGAGTGTTTTTGGCGGAGTTGATCCGGAATGGGCATGTGCTGACGGCCGTGTCGCCGGAGGAGGTGTTGCGGGCGGACGATCGGTTGGTGTTTGTGGGCAATGTCGATTCGGTGAAAACCCTGGTGGGATATCAGGGACTGGATCCGGCACCGGACCAGGTGTTTAAGCTGGATCATCCAAGGCACAAGCGCATCCTGGTGGAGTCGGTGGTGTCGGATTCCTGTCCTCTGGTGGGGAAGACGATCCGGGAGGGGCGGTTTCGGCAGAAGTACAACGCGGTGGTGGTGGCGGCGGCGCGCAACGGGGAACGCATCCATGGTCGGATGGGCGACATCGTGTTGCGGCCGGGGGACACGCTGCTGGTGGAGGCCCACGCGGGCTTCATTCCGCGTCAGAAGGAAAGCCGGGACTTTTATTTGGTGAGCGAGGTGGAGGATTCCTCTCCGAAAAAATTCGAGAAGGCGCCGGTGGCGTTTCTGATTCTGGCGGCCATGGTGGTGATCGCGGCCCTGGGGTTGACGAGTATGTTGAAGGCGGCGTTGGTGGCGGCGGGGGCGATGTTGCTGACCGGCTGCGCGACGCCGAGTTCGGCCCGGCGCAGCATTGAGTGGGACGTGTTGTTGACTATCGCGGCGGCCTTGGGGCTGGGGGCCGCGCTGGAGAAGACGGGCGCGGCGGACGCGCTGGCGGGGAGCGTTTTGAGTTTGACGGGGGACCGGCCCTGGCTGGCGTTGACCCTGGTGTATGTGCTGACCAGTTTTTTCACGGAAATCATCACCAACAACGCGGCGGCGGCGTTGGTGTTTCCGGTGGCGATGCACACGGCGGAGCAACTGGGGGTGAACGCGATGCCCTTTATTATCTGCATCATGCTGGCGGCCTCGGCGAGTTTCGCCACCCCGATCGGGTATCAGACGAACCTGATGGTCTATGGCCCCGGCGGATACCGGTTTGGCGACTATTTCCGAATCGGGTTGCCGCTGAATCTGGTGATCGGCGTGTGCGCGGTGACGATCGCCCCCTTCCTCTGGCCTTTTTTCGAGTGACCGTTTTCGGATAGGCAAGACAGATTCACCACAATGCGGGCTTTTCTTTAAAAGAAAGACCTATAGCATGCCATGGAAAAGGTGAAACCTTTCGGAGGGTTGTTTCATGTTCACGTCCACGTTCCGCACGCAGTATCTGTATCGGATCGATTCGGAAGACCGAATCGTTTGGGTGAACGCGGATTGGGTGGCGTTCGCCGAGGAGAACCACGCGCCTGAATTGACGCGGGAGGCGGTGAAGGGACGCAGTCTGTTCGATTTTATTTCGGGGGCGGAGACCCGGCAGTTGTACCGGGTGGTGATGGAGCGGGTACGCGCGTCGGGGCAGACGGCGGTGTTGCCGTTCCGGTGTGACGGCCCGGCGGTCAAGCGTTTGATGGAACTGGCGATCCGTCTCGGCCCGAATGGCGGGATCGAGTTCGCGAGCCACATGATCCGCACCGAACAGCGGAGACGGGTGCCCCTCCTGGACGCCTCGTTTCGTCGGAGTCGGGAGTGGCTGCACCTGTGCAGTTGGTGTAAACGGGTCCAGGTCGAGTCGGGGGAGTGGGTGGAGCCGGAGGAGGCGGTGCGGCGGCTGGGGTTGTTTCTTCAGCCGGAATTGCCCCGGACCAGCCACGGGATTTGCCTGGAGTGCAAGGACATGTTGGAGCGGGAATACCAGGCGGTGTAGGGAGCGCCGGCCGGTTTTTTCACGATCCGAGGGGCGGTAAACCACTGATTTCGCCAATGTTCACTGATTGGTTGTCCGTTTGATAAAACTCGACCTGTTTGGGGAGAGGCCCTGAAGGTCAAAAACCGGAGCGGTAGATCCAGGCGGTTTGCGGGGGCACGGTAAGGGCGCGGGTTTCGCCTCCGGGCAGGGTGGGGACGCCGTCGAGGCCTTCCGGGACGACCTGGTCGCCGTCGCCGATGTGCCGCCAGTTGCCCGTGGGAAAATCGACGGTGAATTCGGCCGGCTCGGTGCCCGCGTTCATCAGCACCATCACGGCGGGGACGCCGGGGCGTTCGTCGTTGGCGTTGAGAATCCAGCCGAGGGCGGTGTCGACTCCGGGATCGATGAACCGCGTGTAATCGAGCGAGGGGGCGTCGGCCACACGGAGGGCGCGTCCGGCGCGGCCGAGGCGAAAGGCGATCATGTTCGAATAGTAGTCGAGCACTTCGCGGGCGTGGGGGCGGTCGCGCTCGTCCCAGCGGAGGGCGTTGAGCGCGTCGCCGCGGTTGTAGGTGTTGCGCACGCCGTGTTTACTGCGCAGGAAGGCCTGACCCTCGGTGATCATGGGGGTGCCGAGGGAGGAGAAAATCACGGTGGCGGCGAGTTTGTGAATGCGTTCGTCGCGCGGGGAGAGTTCGCGTCCGTCGCCGCCGGGGTTGTCGCTGAGTTCGTCCACCAGGGCGTAGTCGTCGTGGCTTTCCATGTAGTTGACGCTTTGCAGGGGGCGGGTGGTCCAGGATTCGACACTGCCGCGGATGGCTTTTTTCAGACTTTCCTTGTCGCCGCGTCCGGTAACGAAGCGTTTGGCGGGCTCGCGGAACTGGTCGTTCCATCCGCCCCAGCTGGTCTGGCTGAGAAAGTCCTTGTGATGTCCGCGGAAACTCCAGGGTTCGGAGTGCAGCACCACGTGGGGGTGTTTTCTGCGGATTTCCCGCTCGATTTCAAGCAGGGTGCGGTCGTCGATCAGTTCGCCGAGGTCGAAACGGAAGCCATCGACTCCGTATTCCTCGACCCAGTAGAGCACGCTCTCCTTGATGAGGCGCCGCATCATGGGGCGTTCGGTGGCCACGTCGTTGCCGCAGCCGCTGAAGTTGCAATTGGTGAGGTCGGGGTTGAGACGGAAATAATATTTGCGGTCGATGCGGTCGAACACGTTGAAGCCGCCGATATGGTTGTAGACGACATCGAGAAAGACGGCGAAGCCTTCCTCGTGCAGTCCTTCGACCAGTTGTTTCATTTCCTCCACCTGGGACCCTTTCAGCGGCTCCTGGGCATAGGAGGATTCGGGGGCGAAGAAGAAGCAGGAGGCGTAGCCCCAGTCGTGTTTGTCGCCGAATCCGTTGTTGAATTCGTGAATGGGCATGAGCTGCACGACATTGACACCAAGTTCCTTCAAGTGGTCGAGACCGGTGCCTTCGCCTTTGGTGGCGAGCATGCCGAGGTAGTTGCCCCTGAGCTCGTCGGAGACGCCGGAGGATTCGTCCTGGGTGAAGTGGCGGACGTGGGTTTCGTAAATGACCATGTCCTCCCAGGGGATGCGGGGAGTGGAGCGGGGGGTGGCTTTTTGGGCCTCGAGGTCGACCACGAGGCTGTTGCCCTCGGCCAGGGAGACGGCTTTGGCGTAGGGGTCTCCAATCCAGGCGTCGGGCGCGAAGCCCTCGCCGTCCCCGGCGGGACCGGCGACTTGATAGGCATAGTATTGTCCGATGTCGAGGCCGTCGCGGGTGTGTTCCCAGACGCCCTTGTCGTCCCGGGTCATTTCGAGGCGTTCGGTGGGGTCGACCGGGTCGCCCACCGGGGTGGTGTGGTAGGGTCCGTCGAAGAAGCCGAGATGCACGGCGGTCGCCCTGGGCGCGAACAGGCGGTAGATGGTTTTGTTCCGTTTTCGGTCGAGGGTGACACCCATGGGTTTGGGCGAGTAAAGGGTGTCGAGAATGTCGCCGGGGGTGGGACGGAGGGTGAGGGCGGTTTCATGCAGGCCGGTGACGGTGAGCACGGGGGGGTGGCTGAGATCGATGGGTCGGTCGGTTTGCACCCACAACTCGGGGCCTCCGACGCCCGCTTTGGGAATGGAGAGATTTCGGTGGGTGGTTCCGGGTTCGAGCATGGCGTTTGGCGCGGCGGGCGGCGGATCCCGCCATTCGCCGTCGACCACGAATTTGAACATGAGGTGCTCGCCCTCGGTGTCGCGGTTGACACGGCTGTAGGGAAGGCGGAGCGTCAACTCGTCGCCGTCGGTGGGTTTCAACAGGTAACGGCCGTCCGCGGCGTTCCATTGGTTGAAGGTGCCCGCCACCACGACGTTTTTCACGGCGGCGGGGTCGAGGCCGTAGGCGATGGGGTCGAAAATGAACTCCACCTCCTCGCCGACGAGGCGATAGCCCGCCAGGCGGGGGTTGGTCTCCGGCACGCGCCAGCGAAGATCGATCGGGCCGTGCGAGGGTTCGAGACGGACATCGACATCGCCTCGGTTTTCCGGAACGGTTTGCAGCACGATACGGATGCTGTGCGGGCTTTCGATCAACGTGCGGGATACGGCTTCCGGCGGCTTTTCCATGAGTCCGTCCGGATTCAGGTGGAGAATCCGGTTCGCGCCGCCCTCCCATTCACCATCGACGATGAATTTGAACTGGTACATTCCGAAGGGGGCGTCCAGGGCACCGATATGAAAGGCCCAGAGTCCGGGCGTGAGACCGACCATTGGGGTTTTGGCGTCCCAGCCGTCCCAGGAACCACCGATACGGACGGATTCCGCCCCCGGGGCTCGAACATAGAGCCATTCCGTGGGTTCCTCGCCCGGTTCGGAGCGGTTGACTCCGGAGAGCACCACGTCCGAGGCGTCGGGCAGGGGAGGTTTGCCTCCTTCCACCTTGCTCCGGGAGCGAGGGCGCGGTGTGGGGATGGTCGTCGCTTCCGGTTCCCCCCCGGGCGTGGGACGCGCCCCGTTGAGCACGATCCGTTGGGGCTCGGTCTTCTGTTCCGTTTCCTCCGGCTTGAGAATCCACCAGAAAAACACGGTGGCGGCGGCGAACATCAGCAAAACGAAGGCGAGTGCGACGGGATGGAGGTATAGGCTTCCGCGGGGAGGTTGGGTATGTTGCATAAGAGAGAACCGGTGAAAAGATTTGGTTAATTCAAACGTTTTAATTCATGTTTTCGCAGATGTCAAGGGAAGCGACGCGGGGACGGGACGTCAGGCGGTTTTGTTTCCGGAAAACTCCCGTGCCGGGGCCGGTGATGGAGAGTCCTTTGGGGCGTTGGATTCAGGCGTCGGTGGCCCGCTTGCCCTTGCGCCATTCCCCGGGGGACACGCCGACGTGGCGTTTGAACTGTTTGCCGAAGGCGAAGGCGTCGGAAAATCCGAGCAGGTCGGCGATTTGGGCCAGAGTTCTCTCGGAAAACGACAGGAGGGCGCGGGCCCGCTCCATGCGGGCGGTCATTCTGTAGGCTTGAGGACTTTGTCCGGTCAGCCGGCGAAACCGGCGTTGAAAGGTGGAGGCACTGACACCCAGGGACGTGATCCAGTCTTCGACCGAACCGCAGTGTCCCGGATCGCGTTGAATGCGCTCCAGAAGCCGCATCATGTCCGGACGGCGTCGATCCGGAACGGTCCCGGGTCCGGGTTGTGCCTGTAGGCGCCGGATTTCAAGCAAGGCCGCGGACAGCCAGATTTCCGCGTTGCCGGGCTTGGCTCGCCCTTGTTGACCGTCCCACATCCGGCGCAGCAGATCGGACATCCATTCGGGAGTTGGATGGGAGAGGCGTAAACAGGGTCGGGTTGTTCGGCGTAGCCATTTTTCCGTTTCGCTTTGAGGTTCGGCCTGGAAATAGGTGTAGCTCACCATGAGGCGGTTTTCGGGGTCCTGTTCCGCGGAAAAAGTTCCGTGGGGGGGATAGAGAATGACATCTCCCCGGCGGATGGGGAACGCGCCTCCATCTCCGGTCACCCGGCCCGCGCCGTCGATGACGTGCCACAGGTCGTAATAGGCCAGGCCCGCATTGCGGCGGTCCCACGACCAGTGTGGGTCGCAGTGGGTCCATCCGGTGTAAATGAATCGGACGTCGGTGCCGTGCATGGATTCATTCAATGCGCTTTCTTTGAGGTTCGCAACCCAATACTGACCGATTTTGACATGTATTGGTGTGTGCGGCCATGTTCCGGAGCGATGGGTTCGGGTAGGATCCGTTGTATGAAATCCAAAACCCTCTCCTCGTTTGATCACAAGCCCGCCACGCATCCCCGCGACCTGATCGGTCTCGACACCGTCGGATTGCGTGAGCGGTTCCTCATTGAATCTCTGTTTTCTCCCGACCGCGTCCAGTGGACCTATTGTGGAGAGGATCGGTTGCTGGTGGGCGGGGCGTGCCCCTCCTCCGGTCCCATTTCTTTGAGTGTTCCGGACGCGTTGGGGCCGGAGCCTTTGCTTGAGCGTCGTGAAATGGGCGTCGCGAATCTGGGCGCGCCGGGGGTGGTGACCGTGGACGGGACCGCGTACCCGCTGGAGGCTCTGGACGTGCTGTATGTGGGTCGCGGGGCCGGCGAGGTACGGCTGGAGGGGGAAGGCGCCCGTTTTTATCTGAACGTGGCACCGGCCCATCAGGAGTATCCCACCCGGTTGGTCCCGACCTCCCTCGCCCGCAAGGTGGATCTGGGGGAGGCGGAACGCTGTAATGAGCGCACCATTTCCCTGTACATCGCGCCGGAGGTGACCGAAAGTTGTCAGTTGATGATGGGAATCACGCGTTTGAAACCGGGCAGCGTCTGGAACACCATGCCCTGTCACCTTCATTTGCGGCGTATGGAGGTGTATTTGTATTGTGAGCTCCCCGAGGATCAGCGGGTGGTGCATTTGATGGGGGCACCGGAGGAAACCCGGCATCTGATGGTTGCGAACGAACAGGCGGTGGTTTCGCCGCCCTGGTCGATCCACAGTGGAGCGGGGACCGCGTCGTATTCCTTTCTTTGGAGTATGGTCGGTGAAAATCAGGATTTTGGCAACCTGTCCCTCGTCGAACCCCGCAAACTGACGTGAAGGAGTCCCACATGACCACACCCTCCGATACCTCTCGTTGCCCGACCTGGGTCGAATCGCCTGAACTTTCCGCTTTTCGTGACCGGGTATTGCGGTGGACTCCAGAGCAGATCAACACTGGATGGGAGGATGTGCTGGTGCCGCTTGGAGCGGCGGAGGCCGGGGAAGCGCTTGGCGACGCGGATTTGCGCGACTGGGCGCGGAACTGGCTGGACGCGCATGATCGGGCGGGCATCCGGGAGACCGCGCGGTTTCTTTCCTCCGGCTTGCGCGTGTCCGGTGAACCCCCGGGCCTGTACTTGTATGATTATTGCGGGAACTGGGGAGCGGGTCTTGTCGCGCACGCCGTCGGTTCCGATCGGGGAGATTCGCGTGAACGCGAGATCCTCGTGAAGGTCGTCGAGCTTATCTTGCGGGACGCGGTACGGGGGCCCGGGGGCGTGATCCTGCATGCCGCGAACGTTCCGGCGGTGTGGGTGGATACCTTGTTTTATTGCGCGCCGGTATTTGCGCGCGCTTTTTCCGCGACGGAAAAGGAGGTGTACGCGAAGGAGGCGGTCTCGCAGTGTCGGCTCCACGCCGCGTATCTTCGCAACTCCCGGACCGGAGGCTGGCATCACGATGCCAATTCGCATACCCGCACCCGTACCGCCTCCCTGTGGTCCCGGGGTCAGGGGTGGGCGCTCTCCGCGATGGCGGACGTTTTGAAGTACCTTCCGCCCGATTACGAGGGAGTGCCGGAGGTTCTGGATCTGTACCGTTCGCTTGCGGAGGCGTTGGTGGCCTTTCAACACGACACCGGATTGTGGCGAACGGATCCGATGAACCCGGCTTCCCATCTGGAAACCAGTGGATCGACGATGGTGTTGCAGGGGCTTTGTGTCGGAATTGAGTACGGGTGGTTGGATCCCCTGACGCGACAAGAGGTGGAGAGGGGCTATCGCGAATTGCGGACGTGGATTCATCCGGATGGACGGTTGATGGGGAGTCAGTCTTGCAGTGGTCCGGGGGGATGGGATCAGTTGAAACTCACTCCGTTTGGCGAGGACACGTACACGACCGGGTTTTTCCTTCGTTTGCTCGCCGCGCGGGCGCGGCTCGACCGGGGAGACGCATCGGCATGAACGCTCGAATGGAAGTTGGAGTCGGCGTTGGAGGCGACCGGGCCACCGGCTACGCCATGAGCAACAAAATACTGCGGCTTCCGGAGGGGCTGCTGGTCACGTGGCTGGACCCCGCGTGCCGAAATCGCTGGGCGCTGTGTGATCCCGATACCGGCGCGATTCGGCGCTCGGGATTCCTGGGGCCGGAGAGAGAGGATAATCATTGTGGCGCCGCCCTGGCACGGACGGGAGACGTGGCCCACGCGGTGCTTGGAGCCCATCACGGAACGCTTTCCCACTATGTGATGAGGCCGTCGCGGGAGATGGAATGGCGGCATGTGGCGGAACTGCCCGGACGGGCGACCTACCCCTGCCTATTGTCGGATGGGCCGGATCGGCTGCTTCTGACCCACCGAACGGAAGGCCCCCATTTCACGCTCGATCTTCGGGAGTTCGACGGAAACACTTGGAGTGGTCCCCGCCCGCTGGCTGTCGCGGACAAGCCAGGATATGTGTACTGGACCAATGGTTTGACCGCCGCCCCGGACGGTACGGTGCATCTCGTGTTCGGAAACACCCGGCTGGATGAAAACGGAGACCTGTATTTCGGGGCCTCGCATCTATACAGTTCAGACCAGGGTCGGAGCTGGTATTCCGATGGACGAGGGCACGTCCCCGATGGGGTATCGGTCCGCGACCTTCCGTTGATAGTTCCCGAATCCGATTCGGCCCGGTCTCTTTCGGTCTTGGAGCAAGACCGTACCCGCGAGGCCGGTCCCTCACATATGCACTACCTTCAACTCCTGCTCTCGAATCCGGTGGTGGATTCTCGAGGGAGGGTGTATGTCACTGTGCATAACGGACGGGAGGGAACGGCGGATTTGTGGATACGGGGTGGGGAGGGACGCTGGCGTTCGATTCCTCTACGCCCCTTGCTCGATGGTCCGGCGGAGGGGCATCGGATACACTTGCAGTCTTCTCTGGGCCTGGACAGTCGGAACCGAATTCACGCGGGGCTTATGATTCATCCCGGCGCGCATCCCCGCTGGGACTGGGGGCCGAACGGCACGTTTCTTGTTCGGCTGGTTCTTTCACCGGAGGGGAAGCTGTTGACTCGGGAGGTGGTTCCTCCGGTAAGCGAGGGGTGTGTCTGGCTTCCCGCGCTGGAGCATCCGTTGGGATCGCTCTTTCCGGAGGTTCCGGCGTTGTTGTACACCCGGGGGGCGAATGCCGGTGGATTCGAGCACAACCAAAACCGGCTGGAATCCCAAGTTTTCCTGATGTTGTGAGGCCTCCCATCCAAGGCGGGTTCTCGTCTGGATCCCTTCTCCCAGCCCGACGTCCATGCGGCACCTGGGTCTCCTCTACCGCATCCGCTTCAGTTCGAAGGTTTCTCCGGCCAGGGCCCGTTTGACAAACCGGCCCCAGTAGGGTGTCGGGGTGTACTCCCAGTCGGACACCATCACCGGAGCGTACACGGGGTGGAAGCACCACGCCGTCCAGTTGAGCCTGTATTTCTGAATGAACCCCAACATATCCGGCACCCATGTGTAGGGATTTTCCTGGGGTTCTTCTTCCGGGATAAACGAAAACGGGGTCACCTCCGCGCCGACTTCTCCAAGAAAAATTGGATATTTTTCCGCCGCCGGGAGGACCCGTTCCGCCCAGTCGCTGTGCCAGTGGTAGGTGTGCCAGGCGTACATCACTCCGTTTCCGGTTGGATCGTCCAGTGCGTAGCCGTTCACCACCCCGCGGAGATCGTTGCACCACCAAATGCCACCGGCGATCACGATGTTGCGCGCTCCGGTCGACCGCACCGCGTCCACCAATGCCTGCATGCCGACGGATTCAAACCCGCGGTTTTTTCGTTTTTCCTCTTCGGACAGGAATTCCGATTCATCGCGGCTTCCCTCCTCGCCGACAAAGCCTCCGTTTCGCCAGACCTCCCAGGAAATTCCGTGCGGCTCGTTAAACAGATCGAACAGTACCGCGGGATGATTTTTGTACCGCGCGGCGCACGACCTCCAAAAATCCGCGTGTTCCTGTTTGGGCGCGCGGAATCGATGGAGATCGATCACCAGATAGGCGCCGCGGTTCGCCGCGAGGGTCACCGCCCTGTCCACCAGCTCCCGATATCCCTTTCCTCCGTCGTTTTGGTGTGGGCCTTCCCCGAACCAAAAGTGTTCCTTGACGGGCAGTCGAACGCAGTTCGCCCCCCACTCTTCGATCCCCGTCACGACCGAGCGAAGGGGTTGTTCGTCCGAGGGAATCCCGTCCAGGCCTCCCGCGTTCATTCCCTGAAGCCAGACCTCGTTGCCGGCGTGGTCCACCAGCCGGTTGCCTTCGACCCGCACTTCCGGCGGCCAGTGGTCGGGCTCCGGGTCCTCCGGAGGGACCGATTTCGCCTGTTCGATTCTCGCCCGTTTCCGGTCGCGCTCCGCGAGAATCGGACCCGCGTCCACTTCCCGCAACGCGAGATCGTCGAGATCGAAGCGCGCCGCCATGGGGGTCCACAGGGTCGCACGCAGAATCAGCTCCACCGCATGGTCCGGCAGCGGAAAGCGGATCCGTTCCTCGCGCCATCCCTCCGTGGGTTCGGTGGTGTCCACGGGATCCGGACACCGGTTCCATTTGGTCTCTTTTCCCTCGGCGTTCACGTAGATCACTTTCATCCGGGCGGAAAAATAGGGACGCGGCCCCTCGACGGTCCGGGTGACCCGTTGACGCCATGTCAGCTCCATCGCCTCGGCGTCCCGGGGAACCGGCACTCGGCGTTCGGTACGGATTCGCTGGTCGTTCTCCGGATGGTGCAGACGAAGAAAAAAGTTCCCGTCCTCGGACCGCAGGCTCACGCCCTCGGCACGGTGCCAGCCTTCGGGCCATGTGTCCTTATCCATCCCCTCAAACTTGAATTGAATCCGGGATTGGTCCGGTGACGGGTTGGGTTCCGTAGGGGAGTTCGCTCCGGCCAGAGATGGGAAAAGCAAAGCAAGCAAACAGGGCATCCAACACACGGTTTGAATTCGCATAGAGGGTCTCCATACTGGAGTTAATGTGAATGTATAGCATTTGTGAAGCTTGTAGAGGACGATTTGTGAAAGCACAAGGGAAAAAGCATGTCCGAAGGGAGAAGGGCCCGGGTGTTCCGATCCGGCCGGTCCACGCGCTTCTTCTGGTAAAGCACGCCCCGAGGTTTTCCGCCTCACGCGTTCCAGCACCGACCCGGCGGGATCGTTCTGATTGCGCCACCCATCCAGAATTAAATCACTCTGCCGCTTGTGTCGGGAGGTCTTCAGGTAAGGATAGCGGGCTTTGCTCAGATAGTGGGGGGGATCGTTCCCCAGTCGATGCAAGCGCTTTTCCGGGGAGCGAACCAGACTGGAGCGCGGACACTCCAGTCCGCCACTGTTTTATGGGGATGTGAATGCGGACAGGAGTGTCCGCGCTCCGGTCTAAACTTGCGCCCCGCTTCATGCCTGAAGGTCCATTTGTTTGTGAAGCCATACCGCTGTATGACGTGTTCAAGCATCGGGGTAATTGACAGCCACCGTGTAGAGGGCAAAGGCGGACAGAAGGGTTCCAATCAGAATCGCGGGAATCCAGGTTCTCAAGGATGGTTTCACGCAGGCCGTGACCAGCCCCACCAGTTGGATAGCCACGAAGATAAAGATCAAGGGTAGGAGGAGAGACCACAGGTGGAACCATGCCGACCAGAGATCCATTCCCGCTTCCGAGCCCGCGGAAAACTGGGCGACGGTCGCGCCGCCTCGGATTAGGAACAGATAGCTCATAGAACTGGCGACGGCCGTGGGTGCGGCATGCATGGCGATGATGATGGCCGGATGGTGCCGATGTCGGTGTCCCCATATATGGAGGCCAATGACGCAGGGAAGCCAGACTATCAGAAAGGCCAGAAATAGGATTTCGTTCTGCATTCAATCGCGAAGGGGGTGTGTAACCGGTTCAGGAAGAATGTGCTATGATAATGTTAATGTGTTTAGAGCGAACCTCTTTTCCCTTCATTAAGATGTAATTGATATGGTCCATGCGATCAAAAATCCTGGGATGTTTAAAATCCATGCAATAACCAAGATTCTGTGAACGTTGCAAAATTTAACAAAATCGGGTCGATCAAGAGAACTGTATTCACGTTTGAGAAAAAATTTCAACACGGTGAAGTTGGTTGTAAATTTTGTGCTCATTAAATCAGGGACAATATCCTAGAAATGGTGACGGAAGCGGAGCCAAGTCGGGTAGAGTTTATGTTAAGCGGTCGTCTCTCTCTCCAAGATCATGATAAGAGATTGGGGTTCGATTGCACGTCCTTTGTGCGTCGGATGCCT
>Ga0194137_10001739_pt1 | contig 13140 bp, 8 predicted proteins | sample TARM_MetaG_T3_14_FD_134025 | JGI IMG/M metagenome (GOLD analysis project Ga0194137, IMG submission 134025) | Freshwater microbial communities from Pennsylvania, USA, analyzing microbe dynamics in response to fracking - TARM_MetaG_T3_14 (version 2) | ecosystem: Environmental > Aquatic >... | reverse complement strand
TTCCTGCTTGGCGTTGTCCTTCAGCATTTCGATCTGCTCCGGCGTGCGGTAGAAGCGGCCCTTGTCGTCCACCTCGTACGTTTCGCCCTTGATGCCCCATTGGATCAGCACCTGGTTCTCTTCCTTGAGCATCGTGTCGAAGAACTTGATGATGCGCTCCGGATCCTTGGCCGCCGTCGTGATGCCGACGCCGCGGTTGTTGATGAAGGAAGGAGGGTCGAGATACTGGTCGGTCGTATTGTTGTCGAATACGATCGGCAGCGGCATGTAGTCGAGATCGTCGTTGCCGGTTTTTTTGATGTTCTGGAGAGCCTGGTTCGCCTGCCAGCCGTAGTCGAAGAATCCAAGCACTTTGCCGGAGGAGATTTTGGCCAGATACTGGTCATAGTTGCTGACGAACGAGGCTTGGTCGTACAGTCCCTCGGAGTTGACCTCGTTCAGCTTTTTCAGCCAGGTTTTCGTGTAGTCGCTGTTGGCGTATACCTTGGCGTCATGGGTGCTCATATCGACGATGACGTCGCCGTCGTTCGGATAGCCGGCCAGATGCATCGGCGGGTTGAAGATGCCCATCGTCCGCCAGTCGTAGATCAGCGAGCTGAAGCCGGTCAGCTTGTCGGTCTTATGCGCGTCGTTGTACTTCTTGATCAGGTCGAAGTACTCGTCGATCGTCTTGATTTTCGGATATCCGGCTTCCTTCAGCACGCGGCGCTGAATGAAGAAGGCGCCTTGATCGATCGTCGGGCTCGGGATGTACTCCCCGACCACCGGGCTGAACGGCAGGAAGTAGATGTTGCCGTCGTCCGCTTTCATGAGGTTGTAATAAGGGCCGTATACGCGCTTGATGTTCGGTCCGAACTTCTCGATCAGATCGTTCAGTGGAATGAACGCCTTGGCGTCGAGCACCTTGTCGATCGCGGTATCCGGAGCCAGCACATCCGGATAGTTGCCGCTCGCGATCATCGTGCCGATCTTCGTATTGACGTCGCCGACCGGATATTGAAGATTGAAGTTGACCCCGGTCTGCTCCTCCAGCTTTTTGCCGATCTCCGTTTTGTTGGAGTCGATGTTCGGCACCTGGGAGTTGGCATTGAAATACGTGAACGTAACCGGTTTCAACTCTTCCTTCGGCTCGCCGCCCGCATCCGTATTGGCTGGAGCCGATGCTTCCGGCGATGACGCGGGAGCCGGGTTTCCGGCATTGTTGCTGCTGTTGCCGCTGCAGCCCGCCACCGCCGCCATGGCGACGGCAAGGGCGAGAAGGCCCATTTTTTGTTTGACCATGCTGGTCATGTCCCCTTCCACCAATGAAAGTCTCGAAATTGTGCAACCCTTTTCTGTAAGCACTTTCATTGTAAGGCAGGGCTGAGAGCCGCAACACCCGACAAACTTTAGCTGTTACCCCAAAAACCTTAGGAATTAAGCGGAACGCTCCTCCGGCTCGCGCGGGAAAGCGATGCGGATGGCCGTCCCGCGCTGCCATTCGCTGTCCAGCTTGAACGTAAAACGGTCGCGATAATAGAGCTGGAGCCGGCGGTAGACATTCTGGATGCCCACATGCTCTCCGAACGACTCCTCCCGCTCCAGCATCCGCTCGATCGCTCCTACCTCTTCCTCCGGCATGCCAGCTCCATCGTCCTTGATCTCGGCGATCAGCTGCCGGCCTTCCGCCCGGATGGCGAGCCGGATCAGACCGCCGTTCTTGCTCGGCTCGATGCCGTGGATGCTGGCATTTTCCACGAACGGCAGGATGGACATTTTCGGAATGAGCCATTCCATCGCCTCGTCCTCGACGTCGATCTCGTACATCAGCTTGTCCCCGAACCGGTACTTTTGAATTTCCAGGAAGCAATGGACAAGCTCGAGCTCTTCCCGCACGGTCATCCAATCCTTGTCCCAGGACAGCGAGCGCCGGAAGATTTTGGCCATATTGTGGATGATTTTGGCCGTTTCCTCTTCCTTCTTGATGATGCTGCGCATGCGGATCGTCTCCAGGGCGTTGAACAGGAAATGCGGATTGATCTGGCTCTGCAGAGCGTGGAGCTGCGCTTGATTGCGCTTGATTTCCAGATCCTTGCGCTGAATGTCGGCCACATACACGTCGTCGATGAGATTTTTGATCTGCATGGTCATCCGGTTGAACTCGTTCGTCAGCTGGCCGATCTCGTCGCGATGGTCGGGATGCTTGATCGTATCGAAGTGATGGTTCCTCACCCTCTTCATATGCTTGAGAATGCGGACGATCCGCACGCTCAGCGAACGGGTGAACCAGATGATGATCAGCGTCGGGATGAGCAGATTCGGCAGGGCGAGATAAACGACAAAATTGCGGGACTTGTAGACATCCTGCAGAACGCGGTGCTCCGGAAAGACGCCTTCGATCCGCCAGCCCTTCAAATAGTCGACGTTCTCGATGCTTTTGGTGACCGCGATGCCGTCGCTCGGAGACGCATGGCTCGCATAAGCGAGCGAGCGATGCTGCCAGTCCAGAGCGGAGCCCGAAGCGTAATCGATCAGCTCCAGATCGTTGACCAGATACAGGTCGCCCTGCAGGGTCGAGTTGCGGAACAGGCTCGCGACCGCATCGTAGCTGATGTCGATTTTGACGACGGAATGGCGGGCGTACTGGGACTGGAAGTAGTCCAGCTTGCGGACGAAGCTGTATACCGTCTCCAGGCCGCGCGAAGTCTCCACATCGTTGCGGACGACGACCGGCGCCCTCCTGCCGGGCATCTCCAGGGCGCGGTACCAAGGCGTCGCCTCGACCTCCTCCGAGATCGGAAGCACCCCTCCGCCTCCGATGATGGTCGGGTTGTCGGTGTAGATCGTAATATTGCTGACGGATTTGTAGATCGGCGAATACCGGTACAAGGTCGGGCTGATGTCCGAATAGTAGGAATCGACGTATTCGGATGCGCCGGCATACGGCTTTTCGATCGTCTCGTTCAGCTTGGCGTCGGTGTAGAGAATAGAAGAAATTCCGGCCGCGACATCCATCTGCTCGAGGAAGTCGCGCCGGATCTGCTCCATGGCCATGGAGATGTCGTTCAGCTTTTGCTGTTTGACGTGATGCGTCGTCACCTGATAGAACACAAAATCGGTCAGCACGATCGGGATCAGCACGCAGACCAGATACACGATCAGCATTTTGTCCCGGAGCCGCACATGATTCAAGCTGAATCGCATAACACTTGCCCTCTCCGTCATGTTTTGGCCAACAGCTCGTTGCGGTAGGAGGTCGGCGATTTGCCCTCTACCTTCTCGAATTTGCAGATGAAATAGTCCGGGTTGTCGAAGCCGACGCTGCGGGCGACTTCGTACACTCTCATTTCCGTCTGGCGAAGCAGCTTTTTGGCGTTGTGGACCCGAAGCTGCAGCAGATAGTCGTTGAAGTAGACGCCGTAATTCTTCTTGAACAGCTGCCCGAGATAGACGGGATTCATATAAAACCGGGCGGCAATGCTCTTGAGGCTGATGTCCTCGTTGTAGCGGCTGTCGATATACTGCTTGATCTTGACGATATCGCCCTTGGCGTTGCTCTTCCGCAGCCGGCTTGCCATCTCCGAGCTTTCTTCGGCGAACGCTCGGAACAGCTCTCTCAGCCCGCATGGAGAAACCGGATAATCCCTCCAGGACAGAATCGGATCCAGGGAGAGCAGCTCCTTCTCGTCCCCCTGCAAGGAGCGGATCGTGCCGATCGCGCCGAAAACGAAGCGATTGACGGCATTGTGGACCGCGTCCGGCGTATACCGCTTGCTGCGGAACTGGTCGAAAATCCACTCGATGCCCGCATTCCGCTTGTCGGGATCGGCGTCCTCGATCTGCTCCTGCAGACGGGCATATTCGGCCGGCTCGAATTCAAGCCGGCGCAGCTCCTCTCCCTTCAGTCTCCCATAGCCGAAGGTTCTTTTCTCCGGATAGGCGAACTTGAACTGCATCGCATCGAGGGCGGTGCGGTAACCATGCTTGAGCTGCTTGAGCCCTTCAACCTGTTCGCCCAGATAACCGGTGAACAGCAGCCCCGTACGGCGCCGCAGCCGCTCGGCGAGGCGGTCGGCGGCTTCCTCGGCGGACAGCCCGGATGAAGAAGGGAGAACGACCGGCAGTCCGTAGACGCCCGGCTTATGCTCCAGCAGAACGCATGGACGAGGAGTCAGTCCGAGCTGCTCGGCGCAGCCGGCGATTTCCAGCCGCAGCTCGCCCGCCCGCTGCTCGGGCTGCTCCGCTCCCATGAACGACAGGATGCCGTTGGCTTCCAGGATGAGGTAGCAGCAGGAGCCTTCCGGATCAAGGCCGAGCAGCTCTCCATGCCTCTGCAGCTCTTCGCCGGAGCTCTGACCCCGCAGCAGGCTTTCGAGCGCCTTCCGCGATTGCCGGGAGGACCGCTCCCCGGCCTGCTCGTCCTTCTCGATCTGGGAGGCCAGCCCTTGCAGCGCCTCCATCATTTCGCCATCGTCCACCGGCTTCAGGATGAAGTCCCGGACGCCGAACTTGATCGCCTGCTGCGCATAGCTGAAGTCTCCATACCCGCTGACAATGATGAACTTGACGGAATGATTGCCTGTTCCCCGGACCGAACGGATCAATTCCAGACCGCTCAGGACAGGCATCCGAATGTCGGTGATGACCAGATCGGGGGCATGCTCCCCGATCATCCGGAGCGCTTCCTCTCCGTCCTCGGCTTCCGCGCATACCTCGTAGCCGCAGGCTTCCCAATCGATCATGCTCCGCAATCCCTGCCGGGCATAGCCTTCGTCGTCGACCAGCATGACCTTGTGCATCGTATCCCTCCTACGGGTTGATCAGCTCAGGGCAGCATCTTCGTCGGGCATCCAGATGCGGTAGCTTCCGCTCAGCGCCAGCATCGCGAACATATACAGGCAATTGTCATAGTAACGGCGCTCTCCGGTGCGCACGGGCGTATCCCAGAACCGGCGCACCGTATTCAGCGCAAGCTCCCCGCCGGTTGCCAGCGCGGCCATGGCGTTGGTCGCGGCCAGTCCGACCGGATGGAGCGATTTTTCGTCCAGCGGAGTGCCGTCGATCTCATAGCGACGATAATCCTCGGGGGATTTGTCCGCGAAGAACGATTGAATGCGATCGGCGACCGCCGTCTGCTCCGGATCGGCGCGGAACCATTCGTAGTCCAGGCCGATGTTCGCCGCGACCCGGTACGAATCGCTGAAAAACTTGCCGTAGCCGCGGTCGTCGTTCGGCGTTCCGTCATAATGGGCGTACTCCGGCGCCAGTCCGGTGTCCGGATGGCTGGAGAGATGGATGTACGCCCTGCTGGCCTCGGCCGCTTCCTTCCAGAAGGAGCGGTCCTCCGGATCGGACCAGAGCGCGAACAATTCATAGAAATGGGGCAGATGGTAGGAAGGATCCGAATACTCGCAGTTCGGAATGAACTTGATCAGCTTGTTGTCCCGGTTCCACATCGGATCGCCGGGCCTTCCATCCTCTCCCTTGTGCAGGCAGGCCCGGAGGATGTCCCTCGCCTTGGCGCTGTAATCCAGCGGATGCTCGCCTTCCCCCCAGCGGTTGGCGGCGAAGAAGAGCGCCAGCGCGAAGTATTCCTCTCCGTCCGGCGCCGGGCCGTCCGAGCGCCGCGAGCCGTCCGTATTGCAGGACCAGGCGAAATACCCCTCGCCCCAGCCTTCCTTCATATGCATATATTCATAGGACCAGCGCCAGATCCGGTCGAACACGTCCTTGCGGTCCAATTGCACGGCCATCATCATGCCGTAGGACATTCCTTCCGTCCGGACATCCAGGTTGCCCGTATCGAGCAGATAGCCCTTGTCGCTGCCGGCTTCATAATAGATCCGCGTCTCTTCGCCGCCTTCGAACAGCTTGCTCCACGTCTCCTCCACCCGTGCAGCGATTTCTTCGGACGGATAGCCCGCTTCCATGAACACATTTCGATACGTCCCGGTATGGAACGCTCCGCTGCCTGCTTGACCCATGCTTTCCCGCCTCCTCGTTGAATTTTATTGCCCGTGCTTGCCTTCCGTCTCTACAATACGGTGAATGAATAGGCATCTTCGATAAAATGAACCGGAATTTCGGGAACGGCGGCCTGCAGCCGTTCCGCGAGCAGCCGCATGCCGGGCTCTTCGCTGGCCGCATGCCCCAGCAGCAGCAGCGACCTCCGATTGCCGCGATGCAGGGAATCCCGGACATATTCCGGCGTTTCCCATTCCGGACCTTCTCCGGCGACGACCAGATCGACGCCGGACTCCTCATAGAGAGGCACGGCGACGGATCCGCCGCCTCTGTATCCGACTGCGATGCCGATCCGGCTGCATCGATAATCCAGGCCTCCGATTCCTCTCAGCCAGGGAACGTTCAGCTTGCGTTTGATATGCTCCGCAACGGAGCGGGCCGTCGACGGCTCCGGCAGGCGCACGATCGCCGCCGCCGGCATCACCTGCTCTACCGCATCCCCCCAGCCGAGGCTCGACACCAGTCCTTCCGTGATCCAATCCGGATTGCGCCGATGCGGACCGTCGTGGGAACGATAGACGGCCAGCCCCGCTTGCCGGATCCATTGCCGCTTCAAGCCGGCTGACCGGCTTCCGGCGGACCACTCCGCCCGGTCGTCGTGGCTGTAGCAGATGCCTTCATGGACGACGAGCAGGTTGGCGCCCGCCGCCGCCGCCTTCTCCAGCACGGCCAGCGAGGCGTTGAAGGCGACCGCGACTCCCTTCAGCTCGGCGTCCGCGCTGCCGGCGAGCAGTCCGTCGACGGATGACGCCGGCTGACCCGCTCCCTGAAGCCAATCCATGACATGGCGGACCGTTCTCATGCTCTTCCCTGCCTCCTTCCTTTCCCGGCCGCCCGGCTCTGCAAGCATGGATCAGACTCGAATAGTCCATAACATCAAAAGCTTCGGCCTTCCCGGGACGTCAGAAAATCCTGCGCCCCTTCTCGTCCGGAATGCCGCTTTTGCGGAAGAAGTACGTATTGATGACATCCCGCCACTCGCGGGCATGCTCGGCCTGATGCCGGAAGCGTCCCAGCGTTTCCCCGAAGGCAGGCTCCGGAATCTCGCCCTCCAGACATTCCCACTGCGCAGCCAGCTCTTCCGCTCTCCGGGCTCCATGAAAATGAGAATCGTAAATATGCTGGATGACCGTCTTGCCGGAATGCAGCACATGGCGGTAAGGGACGTGGTGGAAAAACAGCAGCAGCTCGTCCGGGGTCGCATGCTTCTGCTCGAAGCGCTCCCGATTCGGAGGGAAATATTGGGAGGCGTATCCGGTTCCCGTTCCGCTCGTGCGGTCGACCCCGATGCCGTCCCGGTCGGCGAAGTGGTACGTGCCCCACATGGAATATTCATAGCCGTCCACGTCGGGTCCGTAATGATGGTTCGGCTTTACCATCCAGCCGACGCCCAGAGGCGCCGTATAGGCTTCATAGATGCTCCAGGATTCCATCAGCATGGAAATGACCGTCCCAGCCGCCTTGCCCTCGGTCCCGAAGGCGAGTCCGGACCATTCCTCCGCGATCTCCAGAGCCGTCAGCTCCGGATTCCAGGCGAGCCGGCCGAAGCCGTACAGATTCGCCTGTGCGAGCAGATGGCCGGTCCAGTTGTCGTCGTCCCCGATATTGGATACGGCCGCCATGCCTCCGGCTTCGCGGCCGTGCAGCCTGCCGCTGGCGACCGCCTTGACGAAGGACCCTTCGCCGCGCGCATGCGTATCGAAATCGAGCACTTCCTTCCATTGCGGAACGAGATAGCAGAGATGCTTCTGCTGGCCGGTGTACTCCTGGGCGATCTGGAACTCCGCCAGCATGTTCGTGTCCGGCATCGCTCCGAAGAGCGGAGATGCGGGCTCCCTGACCTGGAAGTCCATCGGCCCGTTCTTCACCTGCAGGAAGACATTGTCCCTGAACCTGCCGTCAAGCGGCTTGAAGTGGTCGTATGCGGCTCTGGCCCGATCCGTCTTGCGGTCCCGCCAGTCCTGCTTGCAGTCATAGACGAAGCAGCGCCAGATGACGCGGCCGCCGAACGGCGCCAGCGCATCGGCCAGCATATTGGCGCCTTCGGCATGATCCCGGCCGTAGGTGAACGGCCCCGGCCTGAATTCTGAATCCGCTTTCACGAGAACCCCGCCGAAATCCGGAATATGGCTATAGATGCGGGCCGCTGTCCGGCTCCACCACTGCCGGACCGAAAGATCAAGCGGATCGGCCGTCTCCAGCTCGCCGGTCTCGCACGGAGCGGCGAAGTTGGCGCTCAGATAGAGAGAGATGCCCCATTCCCGGAAGACGCCGGCGATTCTCGCTATCTTCGGCAGATCCTCTTCTCCCGTGAAGCGGGTCTCGCGCGCATGCACGTTGACGTTGTTGATGGAGATGGCGTTGATGCCGACGGACGACAGCAGGCGCGCGTAATCCCGGATGCGGCTTGTATCCTCGGCGATCTGCCCGTCCCGGTAAAAGATGGAGCGCCCCGCGTAGCCGCGCTCGACGCTGCCGTCGCCATTGTCCCACTGGTTGATCATGCGCAGTCCATTGGCGGGAGCTTCGGCGATGTCGAGCCCGGACAGCGGCGCTCCCGCACGGAGCAGCCGGATCAGGTGGAAGGTGCCGTAGAGCACGCCGGCCGCGCGGGAGCCGCCGACAACGATGCTGCTGCCGGCCGTCCGGATCCGGTAGCTCTCACCGGCGGATGCCGCTCTCTCCTCCTCGCTGAACGCCGCCGCAGCCTGCGGACAGCCGCGGAAGGTTCCGAGAACGATGCCTCGGACGCCGTCGGACGGCATTCCGTCCTTCGGAGCCTGGCCGATTAAGCTTTCGACCGCCCGCCTCAGCTCCTCCAGCGCGGATGCGACAGGAGCATCACTCTCGGGAGCGTGGAGACAGGCTGCCCACGATGCGGCCTGCTCCCGCACGGCTGCCGCCGCCGGAGGGCTTCCCAGCCACGCTTCGTAGCCGGTGCCCGGCTTAGCTTCCGCTGAGCGCTGCATTCCGGACTCCCCCTTCCATCGCGGCTGCCGCAGAAGCCGTTTCCCGCAGCCATAGAATGGCCGTCACTCCGCGCGGATAATACTTGCTGCCGATGATCTCGCCGCTCAGAATCTGGTCGCTCCATGCCCAGTAGGACAGCTCCGGATGCTTCAGCCATGCGGCGTGTGCGGCGTCCGCAGCGGCTCCGCGGCCGTCCCATGGGAGGCCGAGAATCTCCCTGGCGATGAATTGGCAGAGATAGATCTTGCTCAGCCAGGAATTGGCGCTCGTCGACGAGAGCTTCCATCCGCCGTCTTCGAACAGGCAGGTTCCCGTTGTGAGCACCGTATCCAGATGCGTCCGCAGCGCAGCGAGGTAGGCGGAGAAGCGTCCGTTGGGATCGAGAGCTTCCCGGTTGCCGGTGAAGTAGGGGAAGATGAGCCCTTCGATGGCCGGGATGATGTGGGAGTCATTGTTCTCCCCGATCACAGCCGGGATATAGCCGCGATCGTTGAGCTGGGCTGCGATCGACGACGACGCCCGGTCCGCCTGCGCTCCGGCTTCGGCGGCGAGCCCGTCAAGCCCTTCGGATGCGAACAGCTTCTCCAGCGCCACGTAGACGGCCCAGCATTTGCCCGCCATATAGATGTTGTTGCGGGACTGGCCGAGCGAGACGTCGAGGCTGTCGTAGGTCGTAATTTCCGCGCCGCCGTCCGTGCGGCTGCTGTCGAGCCCCATCAAGCCGTTGCGCTCGCCCGGCACCGGATGGTCGCGGTTCAGCATGCTCTCGAAGCCGTCCTGCAGCACCGGCAGCATCCGCTCCAGGAAGTCCCTGTCGCCGGTCTGCTCGATGTAGACCGCCGCGCAGCACAGCCAGTTGACCAGCTCCTCATGGCTCATATAGGAGAAGCAGCCCTCGATGCCCGCCAGCTCGTAGGCGGAATGCTGCGGCCGGGAGAAGGCATTGGCTACGCCCATGTCATGCGTGAAAGCGAGTCCGCCGGGATGCTCCCGCTCCTCTCCGGGGAAGCGGACCGAATCTCTATAGCTGTACCTTTTGACGAACCAGTCCAGCTCGTTGCGTACGGTCCAAGGATTCATCTCCAGCTCGTAATAGAGCTGGTCGGCCGTCAGATCAAGCGTATTCATCATCCGGTACTCGCCTTCGTTGACGACCCAGACCGGCTCGCCGTCCGCGTCGAGCAGCTGCGTGCTGCCGTAATAGCTGTGGATGGCGTGGTTGAGCATGAACGCCTGATCGTCCGACAGCCTGCCGCTTCCGCTCCATTTGTCCGCGGCGCGGCACGAGTCGGCCAGCTCGTCGAAATGCCGGAGTGAATAGGCCGCTACGTCTTCGATCCTGGTGAAAAAGCGGGTATAGAAATACGACGTCTCCATGCCCGTCGTCACAACGCCGCCGCGGAAGAAGCACACCGCGAAGCGGAACGTGCGCCTCTCGCCGGCAGGAACCTCCATAAGCAGCGCGCCCGTGCCGCCGAGTCCGAACTGAAGATGCTGGGGATGCTTCGCCGTCAGAATGCTTTCCATCGAGAAGCCGAGGCCGGTCTTGATCCCGGCGTCCGCAGCCGCGGCGATCGCGGTGCACAGGCCTTGGCCGACGCCCGTGAAGGAATCGCCATCGGCTCCGATTCTCCGCATGGCGCTGTAAGGGTCGTTGCCTTCATAACCGAAGAACGCCCGTCGCGCGGCATCGCCGCTGCGGTTGTCGACGGTCAGCTCGGCGAATACCGCCGGCACGAGGGCGGCCTTCAGCTCTTCATCCGATCCCGCGGACGGATCCGGCACGGGACGCACGGGCGACAAAATGCGGAACGTCAAGTCCCCTGCTGCCCAGACATCCTCTCCCGCAGCCAGCCTGCGCTTGATTCCGGCCCGATCGAACGTTTGCAGCAGCGCCTGGTCTTTTTTATCCTTTTTCTCCACATCGTAGCGGGCAGCCTCGTCGCCGAGCTCCCCGAAGAAAGGCAGAGCTTCATAATAAGTCCCGTCCCGGGATTGAAGGCCGATATAGACGTTCTGGTCGGCCGGACGTCCAAGCTCAAGTCCCAGTCCTCCCTTGGCGCCGGGAAATCCGAGCGTGAAGCTGGCGAATGCTCCTATCGGAGAATGATGAGCGTTGTAGAACCTGTTGTCGGCCATGAAAGGCAGCCCCTCTCTGAAAGCGATTACTTCCATCCTAGCATGCCGGTTCCGCTTGGGAACATGGTCAAATCCGCCGGATATTTACCCAAATCGCGCCAGAGATTATAATGAAGCCGACGAGTCCGAACACAAGCACGGGAGGGAAACGACAGATGGCCGATTCCGCCATGCCGCCCGAAGCCGGCGGCAGCATTTCCGAGACAATGTTCCCCGATGTCAAAACGACGCTGAACCTGTTCGGCATCCATAAGAGGAAGGTGCGCGGAGACTGGCAGTATCCCCTTCACCATCACCCCCAGTATGAGATCAACTACCTGCTGGACGGCCGCCAGGTCATGACGGTCGGCGGCGCCGAGTACGCTCAGGGTCCCGGCGACCTGCTCCTGATCCGTCCGGGCGAGCTGCACAACAGCCGCAGCGGAGACGGCAGGCCCTTCACTTATTTCTGCCTCCATTTCGATCTGGACGATCGGCTGTTCCTCCCGATGCTCGGGCGGCTGGAGCAGGTGCTGTTCAAGGAGGACAGCGCGCTGGCGCGCAAGGTGAGCCCGATTCTCCGCAAAATGCTGGAGCCCGAGCTCGATCCGGACTCGCGCTCGGTATCCGCCCGCATGCGGCTGCAATCCGCCGTCTTCGAGCTGTTCGCGCTGCTCTGGGACGCCGTCTCGCAGGAAGTCAGCCAGCTGCCGCCGCGCGCCTACGGCAAGGAGGAGCTGGCCCATGAGATCGCCGGGCGCCTGCAGAGCATTTCCGTCCTGCGTTTCGAGCCGGGGCACGGACGGGACGAGGGGCAAGGCATCCGGGAGATCGCCTCGGAGCTCGGCATCAGCGTCTCCCATTGCGGCCGGGTGTTCCGCGAGGTGTACGGCCAGTCTCCGCGCGCCTACTGGTCCTCGCTCGTCCTGCATGAATCCAGGCATCTGCTGTCCGACTCAAAGTATTCGATCCAGATGATCGCCGGCATGCTCGGCTATCGCGACATCGCCCACTTCAGCCGCCAGTTCAAGCGCTGGACAGGCTTTTCTCCATCCGAATACAGGAAGCAGCTGCATGTTCAATAAGAAAACGCTATCAAACTGGTATGGTAGTATGGTAGTATCAAAAGGGAGGAGGCGATACCGCCATGAACGAACCCCTCGTCACTCGCGGTTCATCCGCTCGCGACATCGTATACGCCGGCTTGAGAGAACAGATTCTGAGCCTGGAGCTGCCTCCCGGAACGGCTCTGTCCGAAAAGGACTCGGCCGCCTCCTACGGCGTCAGCCGCACTCCCGTACGGGAAGCTTTTCTGCGGCTTGCTCAGGAACAGCTGGTTCAAGTGCTCCCTCAGCGCGGCACCTTCGTCTCGCTGATCGACCCGGAGCTTGTGGAGGAAGCCCGCTTCATGAGGGAGCAGCTGGAGAGAGCCGTCATCCGGCTCGCCTGCGCCGGCTTCCCTCCGCTCTCGCTCTCCGCGCTGCGGGACAATCTCCGGGCCCAGCAGGATGCGATGACGCAGCTCGACGACCGCAAGCTCTTCGAGCTCGACGAAGCTTTCCACCGCACGCTGTTCGAGGGCTGCGGCAAGCTGAACACCTGGTCGGTCATCCAGCAGATGAATCTTCATCTGAACCGGGCCCGCTTGCTCCGGCTGGCGACGGATCCCCATTGGAGCCATCTGTACGAGCAGCATGCCGCCATGGCGGAGGCGATCGCCGATGGACGCGAGGAAGCAGCCGACGACCTCATGAGGCAGCATTTGCGGCTCGGCATCGCCGACCAGGAGCTGCTCAAGAAGGAATATCCGCACTATTTCAAGCCGGAAAAGGAGAATGCCCAGTGAAAATGAGCTTCCGCTGGTTCGGCGAAGGCAACGATACCGTCACCTTGAGCCAAATCAGGCAAATTCCAGGCGTCACCGACATCGTCTGGTCGCTGCACGATATTCCGGCCGGAGAGGAATGGCCGCTGGACCGGATCCTCGCGCTCCGCGATCAGGCAGCGGCGCATGGCCTCGGCATCAATGTCATCGAGAGCGTCAACATC
>Ga0194137_10001738_pt1 | contig 13140 bp, 6 predicted proteins | sample TARM_MetaG_T3_14_FD_134025 | JGI IMG/M metagenome (GOLD analysis project Ga0194137, IMG submission 134025) | Freshwater microbial communities from Pennsylvania, USA, analyzing microbe dynamics in response to fracking - TARM_MetaG_T3_14 (version 2) | ecosystem: Environmental > Aquatic >... | reverse complement strand
GACGGACCAGATGGATCATTTGGAAGACTTTGTTGCAAGGAAAAAGAAAAACTTCCATCGCTACCGACAGGCCATCGAAAAAATACCGGGCCTTACCTTTCTTCCCTTTAGAGAAGACACCCGTGCCAACCACTGGTTTTATTCCGTCATTGTGGATGAGAAACAGTACGGCATGAACCGGGATGAACTGCTTTTATATTTAAACGATGAAAATATTCAGACCCGCCCACTGTGGAGTCTGATCCATAAACAAAAGCCCTACCAGAACAGTCAAGCCTATGAGGTTGAAAAGGCCCTGTTTTATGAAAAGCATCTTATTAATATTCCCTGCAGTTCCAACTTAACGGAAGAAGAAGTGGATCGGGTGCTGGAGTATTTAAGAAAGGCGAGGGCCTAAGGATGAAAATGCTATACCTGCATCAGTATTTTAAGACCAATCAAAGCTCGGGAGGGACCCGGTCCTACGAGTTTGCCAAGTTTTTAGGAGATCAGGGCATCGATGTCCACGTGATCACCGGCATTCCCTCGGAGCCTCTGGACCACGAAAATATCAAAGTAACCTCCACCGGTACCGCTTACAACAATAAGATGTCCAAAAGCCGAAGGATCCTTTCCTTTTTGGATTACAACCGAAAAGCTTTTTTCAAGGGATGGAAGGACAAGGAGGCAAGTATCATTTTTGCCACATCCACCCCCCTTACCATCGGACTGCCCGCAGTACTGTTGGCAAAGATGAGAAAAAAGAAATTAATATTCGAAGTACGGGATGTTTGGCCCGATGTTCCCATCGCACTGGGTTACATAAATAACAAACTTTTGATAAAATTTCTACGAATTTTTGAGAAATGGATATACAACAACGCCGCTCATATCATCGTGCTCTCCGACGGGATGCATCAAAACCTGATCAATAAAGGGGTTCCCAAGGAAAAACTGACCACCATAGAGAATATGGCCAACCTTTACTTGTACGATGAAGCGAGGGAGAAAAAGGAGTCACCAAGTCCTAAAGACCATGAAAACCCTGAAATTGAAGGGAAGTATCAATCCGGTGAAGAAAAAATCTTTACCTGCATTCATCCCGGCACCATGGGTCATGTAAACGGTCTGGACTTTGTATTGGATGCAGCAAAAATAACCTTGTCGAAGGACCCGGAAATTCACTACCTGCTAATCGGTGACGGAAAGCAAAAGGATCATCTGAAAAATCGGGTACAAAAAGAAAAAATCGTCAATGTGACTATCGAAGATGCCAAACCGAAGGCGGAAGTGGTGGAGAACATCCTAAGCGCCGATGTGGGACTGATGTGTGTGGACAATCAATATAAAATCTTGGAGGACAACAGTGCCAACAAGTTTTTCGACTTTCTTGCCGCAGGCCTGCCGGTGCTGATCAACTATGGTGGATGGCAAAAACGAGCCATTGAAGAAAACCACTGCGGGAAAGCTACCCTGACCCCGGAGGATATGGCGGAGGAAATCTTATCTCTAAAAAAAGACTCCAAGAGGCTGCAGACCATGGCGAAAAATGCCCGAGCCTTAGCGGAGGAAAAGTATTCCGATAACATCGCCAAGGAAAAGCTTTTACAGATTATTAACGGTATAAATGAAATTTGATTATATATGAATAGAAAAAAACCAAATGAATAGGGGGATCAGTCAATGATTAGGTACGAGGATATTGTAAGTAAAAAAGAAAAGATTTCGGTAATCGGTCTCGGTTATGTAGGCCTGCCATTAGCGGTGGAATTTGCCAAGAAGTTTGAGGTAATCGGTTTTGATACCAACAAAGGAAAGCTTGCCCAGTATCATAAGGGAATTGACGTCACCGATGAAGTGGGAGATGAAGCTCTTCAGGCTACCACAGCGGTGCTGACCAACACGGAAGAAAAAATTAAGGATTGCCGCTTCCATGTAGTGGCAGTGCCCACCCCGATTAATGCGGACAAAACCCCGGATTTAACGCCGGTAATTAAAGCCAGCGAAACCGTGGGAAGAAACCTTACCAAGGGTTCTGTCGTGGTATATGAATCCACGGTTTATCCCGGAACCACGGAAGAAATCTGTATTCCGATTTTAGAAAAGATCTCCGGCTTGGAGTTTGGTAAAGACTTTAAAGTGGGATACTCTCCCGAGCGAATCAACCCCGGGGATAAGATCAATACCCTGACGAAAATTGTCAAAGTCGTTTCAGGTTCCGATGAAGAGTCTTTGGATTTGATTGCCAAAGTGTATGAAGCCATCATAGAAGCCGGGGTACACCGGGCTCAAACCATAAAAGTGGCGGAAGCCTCCAAGGTGATTGAAAACTCTCAGCGGGATATCAATATCGCCTTTATGAACGAACTGGCCATAGTCTTTAACAAAATGAACATCAATACCCAACAGGTTTTAGAAGCCGCCGGCACCAAATGGAACTTCTTAAAGTTCACTCCGGGACTTGTGGGGGGACACTGCATCGGCGTGGATCCTTATTACTTTACCTATAAAGCGGAGCAGCTGGGATACCACTCGCAAATCATTTTAGCCGGGCGAAAAATTAACGACGACATGGGGCGGTACGTTGCGGAAAACATCATCAAGAAGATGATCAAATCCGGCAATGTGGTAAAAGGCTCTAAGGTGGGAATCCTCGGAATCACTTTTAAGGAAAACTGCAGTGACGTTCGTAATACCAAGGTCATTGATATCATTGATGAGCTGAAAGACTACGGCGTGGAAGTATTGGTACACGACCCTGTGGCGGACCCTGAAGAAGTACGCCGGGAGTACGGCATTGAAGTGGTACCGAAAGAAGATATGATAGGCCTTAGCGCTGTGGTCTTTGCTGTAGCCCACGATGCTTTTAAACAGCATTACGACTTAAAAACCATCAAAAGTATGTACGGCATGAAAGAAAAAGTCATGATCGATGTTAAGGGCGTGATGGATCCCAAGGTTATGGAAGAAGAAGGGTACCATTACTGGAGCTTATAAAACCTTATGGATTATTAGTAAAGTGCAACGTATAAAGCGCAACGTAAATTTTAATAAAGCGCAACGAATAGGCGAAAAGAATAAGGGTTAAGACACAGTACTTAATAGGCTGTAGTTAAGAGGAAAAAATGTAAGAACTTAAAGCAAAACGACAAGTAAAAATGACAAGTAAAAATAAAAAGTATAAACAAAAAGGGGGAAGCTAATAGTAGCTTCCCTGTTTTAAAAAAGGGTGAGGTAAATGAAACTATTACATATTTGTTCCTATTATATCGGCAACCGGCTGTACAAAAACTTGGTGCAGGAACTCTCAAAAAAGGGAATCGAACAGGAAGTCTTCGTGCCGGTTCGGGAAAAGAAACTGCAGGGAGTAAACGTCCTAAAAAAAGAGGATTATCCTTCCGTACATTACTATTTCCCCAACATCATCAAAAAACACCACCGCTACTTCTATTTCCAAAAGATTAGAACCCAACAAAGGGTGCTGGAAAACGAAATCTTTAAAAATCAGGAAAAAACTACTGTAGACCTCATCCATGCCCATACCATCTTTACCGACGGCGGCACCGCCTATCGTATTCATAAAAAATACGGGACACCCTATATTGTCAGTGTACGAGGCACAGATATCAATCGGTTTTACAAAAAAGCTATCCATTTACGGCCCTTTATGTATAAAATCCTAAAAGAAGCAAAAGCCGTGGTATTTATCTCCCATGCCTATAAAAACTATTTACTGTCCATGCTTCCGAAGAAAGTGGTGGAGGAGTTAAAAGAAAAAGCTGTGGTCATTCCTAACGGTATCGAGAGTCACTGGCTGGAAGATTCTAGAAAGTCGCCTTCTACAAAACCTCAACAATCAGATGAGGAACTTCAAGGAGAGGAAGCCGAGAGGTTGCAACGGGAAGATCCCTCAACGAATCAAGGAGACAGCAATAAAACCCTGGCAACCTGGCTTTACATCGGGGCCTTAAATGAGAATAAAAATGTGGGAAGTGTACTAGAGGCTTTAGCCGCCTTTAAGCAGCGGGGACAAGACATGCATCTAAAAATCATTGGCTCCGGTCCCTTGGAAAAGGAATTAAAAGATCAGGTGAAAAACTTAAATATGGAGAAAAATGTTACCTTCCATGGCTATATTACCGACTCGGCCAAAATCCGAACAATCATGAAAGATAGTGATTTGTTTGTAATGGCCTCTTTCAGAGAAACCTTCGGGTTGGTGTATGTAGAAGCCATGAGCCAAGGACTCCCGATCCTCTATAGCAAAGACCGGGGCTTTGACGGATTTTATAAAGAAGGAGAAGTTGGGTACTCGGTAGACCCTGAGGATCCGAAAACCATCGAAGCCGGGGTGGAAAAGATCTTAAAGAATTATCAGCACCTTAAGAGTAACGGCATCAAACACGCCAAGGACTTTAACTGGCAGGCCGTTGCCAAAAAAATGTGGAAAATCTATAACGCCTAGGAGGACGCCTTGATGACAACCAAACCTTTAAAAATATTTATGCTAGCCCGGGGCTACCCCACTAAGGAGTATCCCATGAACGGGATTTTCGAATTTGACCAGGCCAAAGCCTTAGCGGATCTCGGCCACGAGGTAACCTTCGGGGCCCTGGACCTTCGCTCGGTTAAAAATAAACGTCCCTTGGGATTTGAAAGCCTTAAAAAAGACGGAGTAAACATTGTCGCGTTAAACCTTCCCATCGGTAATATTTTTAAAAAAGTGACCCATCGTATTCGAATACAAGGCTTTAAAAAGCTTTATCAAAAAATGGTAAAAGCCCATGGAAAACCCAGTATGGTTCATGTACAATTTATCAATTTGGGGAATGCTGCAACAAAGGTGTTAAAAAACCGTGATTTCCCGCTAATCTATACGGAACATCATTCCGGTTTTAATCAACCGGATATAAGTCCCCATCTAAAAAGGCTGGGAGATGAAACCTATCCCACTGTAGATGCATTTCTGGCAGTAAGTAAGTACCTGGGAAAAAATCTGAAACGCCATTTTGGAATCATGCCGAAGGTCATTCCAAACATTGTGGATGTTGAAAGCTTCCAATACGAAAAACAATACGAAAAAAAAGCATCTCATGACCCGTCGGATACAGAAGAGTTCCACTTCATCTCTGTAGGTCGTCTCCAAAAAGGTAAAGAGTATCACCTCTTAATCAACGCCTTTGGAGATGCATTTTTAAACCGACCACAAATAAAACTCTACATTTACGGCGGCGGACCGGAAAAAGAATCCCTAAAAGCATTGATTAAAGACCTTAACTTAGAATCCCAAGTATTTTTAATGGGCCAGCAACCGAGAAAAGACATTGCCAAGGCCATGAAAAACGCCCAGGCCTTTGTGCTGGCCTCGAAGCTGGAGACCTTTGGAGTGGCCTTTATCGAAGCCATGGCCGCGGGACTTCCGGTGATTTCCCTGGCAAAAGGGGGACCGGAAGGCTTTATTCATACAAAAAATGGGTCTTTACTCCCTGAAGGCACAAAAGAGGACCTAAGAACCGCTATGATACAGATGGTTAAAGAGATTGAAGCCTATGATAAGATCGCAATTTCCAAGGAAATGAAGGAAATGTTTGCACCGAAAAAAATTGCCGAAGACCTGGTTGCCGTGTATAATGAGTGTAGGAAAAATGACCGCTGAGGATAGACATAGCAAATGAAGCCTTAATACTGAGAAATAGGGGGGACACGATTTATGAAAAACTATAGAAAGTCGGATTACGTAAGGAAGGGTGACGCGATTAAAGCCGCCATCTGCACCACCTGCTTTGTGGCACTGCTCACAACCTACAGCTTTGCCGATGAGCTAAAGCCCAAGGAAGAGGACGTATCACCAAAGACAACCACAGAAGAATCAGCTACATACAAAACATCATCGGAAAAAGAAAGCACAGATGAGAACGCAGTTAAAGAAGAGAGCGTTGAGGAGGACACCACAGAGGCTCAGAAAAATGAAGAGGAAGCAGCTGACGAAGAGATTAAGAACGAAGCAATTGAAGATGAAGAAACGGAAAACGATGCGTTGTCCATACAAGTAGAGAGTATCCATAGCGAAAATGCGGATAAATCCGCTGACGAAATGTATGCCTTCGCTACTGTCCAGGTAAACGCAACTTCCATGTATAATGCGTACTTAGCCGGTCGGGTTGCCTATCCGGAAGATACCCGGTTTCAAACCGGGCTTCGGGAAAGTACGAAAACCTTACTCAACTGGTCTCAAAACCAACATAACAATGGGAACTTCAACACCGCAATTAACCGCTATCAGTTAATTCTTCAAAACGAAGAACTGCACAGCACCGAGGTACGAGGCGCTGTTAATGAAAGCTTAAACCTAGCCCAAGCGGGAACTACTATTACCCGGGTGGCTGCTGTAATTACGGAAAATAAAAATACCAATTCCGCCACTACCCTTTTTACCAACTATCTGGGGAAATACGAGTTATATCAGTGGAATGAGGAATATCGAAAAAACACCGTAAGCGCAACGGAAAACCTTTTAGGATGGAGCGAGAGAAACCATAACCGAGGAAACTTTTCTGTGGCAGCGGAGCGGTACGAAACCATTATAGAGCGGGGAGATGGCATTCCCCTGTTAAGTAAGCAGGTAAAAAGAGCGAAGGATCTGTTAGTCCTTGCCAATAATCAAAGCTTCTCCACCTCTGATGAGCAGTATGACTATGCCAATCAACAAACCGCGGTAACTTCACGCTTTAATGCCTTTAGTGAAGGACTGGACGCCTTTCCCAATGAACAGCGAATGCAGGAAGGGTACTTAGACAGTGCCAGAAGTCTGTTAAACTGGGCCCAAAACCAGCACAATAACGGAAACTTCTCCACCGCCATTCAGCGATACGACTTATTACTGGAAGAACAGGACCGACTACCAAAGTCCTTAGTAGATGCAGTAAAGGCTAGCAGGGAAAAAGCCCAAGGTAGGGTCAGCATTGCCCGGGTAGCCAATAAAATCCGAGCCAATGAAGCAACCACCTCCGCCACTACCCTATTTCGAAACTACGTAGGGGTCTATGCCATCTATCAGTGGCACGAAGATTATGTCAGTAGAACAAAAAAGGCAACGGAGAATCTATTTGGCTGGACCGAACGAAATCATGACCGAGGAAATTTTGATGTGGCCGCCACCAGCTATCAGCGAATCATCAATGAAGCGGGACATATTTCGGCACTAAGCACTACGGTAGATGCAGCGAAGGAATTACTGCCCTTTGCAGAAAGTAACAGTTTTCCTACCGCAAACCGACAGTTCCGCTACGCCGACGGACAAACCAGCATTTCTACAAGATTCCAAGCCTTTGTAGACAGTTATAACGCTTACCCTACGGACCGACGATTTAGAGAAGGGCTGGAGGAAAGTGCCCGAGGCTTGATGAACTGGTCACAAAATCAGCATAATAATAGAAACTTCAGCACTGCCATAAGCCGTTACGAGCGATTAATCGAAGCGGAAGACGTAATAGACGAAAAGATTGTGGAAGCGGCAAAAGCCAGTAAAACACGGGCGGAAAGAGGCCAAAGCATCGAACGGGTTGCCAACCGAATTACCACAATCAACAATGCCGGCGGAGCCACAACCATGTTTAACGCCTACACCGAGGATTATTTTATCTATCAGTGGCATGAAGGGTTTGTATCGGAAATGATCAAAGCCGGAGATAACCTGATGGGTTGGAGTGAGCGACAGCATAATCGGGAAAACTTCAGCACCGCCATTGCCCGCTACGAAATTGTGATGCAGCAAGGGGCTAATATTTCGGATTTAACCTACATGGTAAACCAAGCCACCTTCTTTAAACAATTAGCAGAGCAAGGCATCATTATAGAAGATAATATGTTCGTGATGTTTACCAATTATAATAAAACCTTTAAGGAAGCCCTGGCCAATCAAATGGCCAAAAATCCCCAAACCGATTTATACGGCGGCGGATGGCAACGGGCGAAGGAAGAGGACGTTGCCCGGTACTTGGATCCTAAACGGTACTATAACGAGAATCTAATTACCAGCAACAACCGGGGGGAGATTGTAAAGGTCACTGCCGCATCCCTAAACATGCGAAGCGGTCCCGGAACAAGCCATGGAGTCATTACCTCCCTAAGCCGAAACGAAATTTTCAATGTACTGAATCGATCCAACGGCTGGTATCAGATTGAAAAAGACGGAAGAACCGGTTGGGTTTCCGGAGACTACGTAGCGGTAAAGGATAATTACCAGGGAATTTCATCCATCGGCATTCGGGTAAATGTAAGCTCCCTACGAGTACGAAAAGGTCCGGGAACTTCCTATGACCACCTCACCAGTGTCAGTGAAGGAGAGACCTTCCATATTATCGAACAGTCCAACGGTTGGTATAAAATCAGCAAAAACGGAACCGTGGGTTGGATTTCCGGAGAATACGTAGAGCTCGTACAACAGGTTCCACGAAGCATGTACCAGTTCTATATCTTATCGGGAAGCTCCGGTGTAAATGAAAGCACCCTAAGAGACGAACTGCGAGGCAAAGGCATTTTAGAAGGCACCGAGCGGGCTTTCTTAGAAGCAGGAGCGAAGCATAACCTTAATGAAGTGTATTTACTATCCCATACTTTCTTAGAAACCGGAAACGGAACCTCAAGACTGGCGACGGGCCTTTATGTGGACAGAACCACGGGAGCCTATTTACCGGATCCGACTTCCGTACCTTCCAGTCAACGGGTAAAGGTATATAATATGTTTGGTATTGGTGCGTTTGATAGCTCACCTCTACGATCAGGAGCGGAAAGAGCCTTCAGGGAAGGTTGGTTTACTCCCGGAGACTCCATTGTAGGAGGGGCCGATTGGATTTCCAGAAACTATATCAACAATCCCACAAGACGACAGGACACCCTTTACAAAATGCGTTGGAATCCGGCAAATATATCTACGGGAAGTCCCCAGTATGCTACGGATATCGGATGGGCCATAAAACAAACCAGAACCTTGGACCTGGTATTCGATATAGCACTTAGAAACAATATTCCCTTACGATTTAATATACCGGTATATAAGTAAGATTCGATAACGAAAAAAAATAAAAAAATTCAAAAATCAAGTTTAAAAAAAGAGGATGCTGGGTAGTAAGAATCAAACCGGTGCCCTCTTTTTTATATTGCCTAAGACCCGGGCCTCAAAATTGAGAAAATTTTGAATCAAGCAGGAAAAAACAAAAGCGACGGCGAATATATATAGGGCAGGGTTAAGATTTTGCTTAAAGTTTATCCTAAAAAAGATTTTTATCAAAAAAGGGGGGAAAACATGGTAAGAAAAATTATCAAGGGTTGCCTGGACCCTTAAAAGTCCCGGGAACTCCTAAGAGTAGGAAGAGTTGTGTAGAAACTGGAAAAATCAATTGGTTTGTTAAATATTCTTAATTTTAACGAAATACCTATTTTTTCGTGAAAAATAAAGGGTTAACCTATTGACAGAAGGCGAATTTTTTTATAGTATATGTATAAGTCATGATTTCTAAAGATCATGAAATAAGCTATGTCGATTTGCTCATGGGTTTTAAGGTCCACTTTAAAACGGGATACATATTAAAGTTTTAAAGCTAGTTATAGGGTAGGACGGAAAAGAGATGGCAAAGCGGCAGGCAAAAAAATATCAGGAGGAGGAATTATACAGTGAAAAGAAAATTAGCATTAGTACTATCTATCATGATGGTATTCACAGCTGTAATGGGCGGATTTGTAGCACCAGTATTTGCAGACGCTCACGACGCAGACGAATACCGAATTGCTGGTGATGACCGGTTCCAAACCGCTCAAAGAATCGCTGAGCAAAACGATGAGAACCCGGAAACGGTAATTATCGTAAGAGGGGACGGACTAGCGGAAGATCCAAACGTGGTTGACGGTCTTACTGCAAGTGGATTAGCAGGAACTGAAAATGCTCAGATCCTACTTGTACAAGAAGACAGAATTCCTACGTTTACGGCCGCAGCACTTACAAGCCTAGACCCTACAAACGTTATTATCGTTGGTGGAGAATCAGCTGTAAGCGCAGGCGTTGAAGCTGAACTTGTAGCCGATGGCTACAATGTAGACCGAGTTGAAGGCGAACGACGTGAGTCTACTGCAGCAGCAGTAGCAATGGAAATGGGAGTAGCAAAAGACAACACAGCAATCATCGTTGATGGATTTGCAAAAGTTGACTCTTTAGTTGCAGGACCATTAGCTCACCAAGGACACCCAATTCTTATGGTAAACAACGGACAAGGTACAATTCCACAAGCTACATTAGATGCAATTGATGAGTTAGGAATTGAAAACCTAGTAGTTGTTGGTGGAGAGCACGTAGTATCCGCAGACTTAGCAACAGAATTAAGCGAAATTGAAGGAGTTTCAGTATCACGACTTGCTGGAGACACTCGAGTAGAAACTGCTATCGCAGTTGCAGAATTTGCAGCTTTTGATGATTTCACTTCAGTTTCTTTAGTAAATGGTTGGAGCTATGTAGACGCAGTAGCTGCTTCTACATTAGGAGAGCCTGTTATTTATTTAGACCTACGACAAGATAGAGACTGGGCATCTGATCAAAACGCAGAAGCCTTAGCTTTATTACAAACTAAAGTTGGTTTCCAAGCAATTGGTGGACCGGTAGCAATCGCAGAAACAATTGTAACTGATGCTATGGGACAGATCGTTCAAGCGCCGGAAGCTTTAGAAGTTGAAAGTGTAAGTGCGATTAACGCTACACAAGTTGTTGTTAACTTTAATGACGAAGTAGCAGCAGCATCAGCACAAACAGTTTCAAATTATTCGATAGATGGAGTTCCACCTGCATCAGCAGTACGTAATGCAGATAGCAAAAGTGTAACTTTAACTTTTACAAATGCTAGTGAAGTAGAAGTTACAGATGAAATTTTAGTTGTTGAACCAGTAGAAAGCGCTACTGATGCTGATGAAACTTCCGCAAGATATACTCAAATTTTCACATTCAAAGATACAGTAAAACCTGAGATAACAAATGTTAGAGCAGTAACTAATAGTACTGCAGCAACTAGTGCGACAATCACTTTTAGTGAGCCAATTGCATCAGGTACTATCAAGGTCAACGGCGTTGACCAGGCATATACTGCAGGTACTTCTTCAGTAACAATTACTGGATTGAACTTAGCGGCAAACCAAAGTCATACTGTTGAAGTAGTAAATCTAACAGATAAGGCTTCAACGCCTAACGTTACAGCTTACGCATCAATGGATTTCACTGTAACAGTAGACAACGTAAAGCCAGTAGTAGAGTCGGTTGCTCCATATAGTGATACTTCAGTTCTACTAACATTTAGCAAGGCAATGGATGTTGGAACAGTTGACATTACAAATATTGTAGTCAAAGATGAACTATTATCTGATTTAACTGTTTCATCAATTAATCCATTACCAGGATCAACAACACAATTTGTAGTTCAGCTAGATAAAGCAGCTAATGCAAACTTCTATCAAACAGTAAGCACAAGAAACTTAACAGTTGTTTTTAATGCTTCAGTTGCAGATAGCATAGGAAATACTCTATCAGCTACAACTAGAACGGTTTCTTTAACAAAAGATACAACTAAGCCTGCAGTTACGGATATTGTAGTTAACAAAACATCTACTACGTTAGTAAGTATAGTTGTAAAATACGATAAAAACTTAGATAGTACTTCTACAGTACCAGCTAATGACTTAGTTATAGTAAATGAAAATGGTGTATTAAGAACGGCAGGTTCTTTCTTAAATGATGGAACAATTTCTGGTAGAGAAGTAACATTTAGTTTCAGTTCACAACCAACTGATACTTCTTGGTCAGTTACAGCACCAGCAGCATTAGTTTCAGATACTGCACTTGCACCTAACACATCTACAGCGATGTCAAAAACATTAGACTTAACTGTAGGAACTGCTCCATCAGGAACTATGACATTTAATGGAACGGTAACACAACCAGACAACAATACGTTAGTTGTAGATTATGCAAGTGGAACACCAGCATTTACAGGCATGGTAAAAGGTGGAGCCGTTGCAGGATCAGCGACTAACCCAAGCAACTATAGTATTAACAATGTTGCATTACCGTCTAATACTGTAATTGTATTAGATTCTGCTCAACAAGAGGCTACAATCTCATTGCCAGCAGGATTCTTATCTACATCAGATTCAGCTGCTGTATTTAGAATTAACAATGTACAGACAACTACTGACTTAGTTATCAATCCAGTTGTTATGACTGTAACATTAACTGAAAACACTGCTCCTACAGCAAGCATTCCAGCAACTTCAGGATTAAACAATAGCGCGACTAGATTAGTAGTAACATTCTCTGAAGAACTTTATGTAGGATCACCATTAGTAGCAGTTGCTAATAATGCTGATATAGTAGCTAATTTTGACCTAACAGGAACTGGTACAATTTCTTCTGCAATTTACGATCAAGCCGCTAAAACCGTAACATTTACATTATCTGGTGTAGCTAATGGAGATGTTCTAAAAGCTAATGCCGGAGAATTATTTGACGCAGCGGGTAATGCGTATGTACCTGAAAACATTATTTTCTCAACTACAAATGGAATTTGGGCTAAATAATTAGATAACTCATACAGAACTCACACTCAGAGATGGTTCCTTTGTGAGACAAACAACACCAGAGCTACAACGTAGCCAGAAGAGACAAAAAAACAATCTAAAGATCAGAATCCAATCGAACGTTGGGTTCTGGTCTTTTTTTAGGTGCGCCCGGCATGGGTAAGCGTCAAACCTAGCCCACATTTTATTACATGAAAACATTTGATACAATCATCTCATAAGTTAAGAAATGAGGTGATGAACATAGAACCTTAGACTCACACAGGGACGGTTCCTTTGTGAGACAAACAACACCAGAGCTACAACGTAGCCAGAAGAGACATTAAAAAACAATCTAAAGATCAGAATCCAATCACACATTGGGTTCTGGTCTTTTTTTAATTTCCCTTCATTCAACATTGTTGACCATAAGATAAAATATTCATGATTGGTAAAATTACAGACTCACACAGGGACGGTTCCTTTGTGAGACAAACAACACCAGAGCTACAACGTAGCCAGAAGAGACATTAAAAAACAATCTAAAGATCAGAATCCAATCACACATTG
>Ga0194137_10001737_pt1 | contig 13142 bp, 13 predicted proteins | sample TARM_MetaG_T3_14_FD_134025 | JGI IMG/M metagenome (GOLD analysis project Ga0194137, IMG submission 134025) | Freshwater microbial communities from Pennsylvania, USA, analyzing microbe dynamics in response to fracking - TARM_MetaG_T3_14 (version 2) | ecosystem: Environmental > Aquatic >... | reverse complement strand
GTACGTTCTACACACTTACTCAGGTTACGAGAATAAAGTTAAAGAGAACATCGAAATGCGTAAAGAAAGCATGAATATGGAGAATAATATTTTTCGAGTTGAAGTGCCTGAAGAAGAAGTGACCGTTGTCCAAGATGGCGGTGGTACTAAAACAAAAATGGAAAAAACATTCCCAGGTTATGTATTAGTTGAAATGGTTATGTCAGATGATGCATGGTTCATCGTTCGTAATACGCCAGGAGTAACTGGATTTGTTGGTTCGCACGGCGCAGGTAGTAAACCGTCTCCGTTATTGCCTGAAGAAGTAGATAACTTATTAGGTAATGCAAAAGCAGCGCGTGTTGACTTGAATGTTGAGGTAGGCGATCATGTAGAAATCACGGATGGTGCATTCTCTGGTCTATCTGGACGTGTTGAAGGTATTGAAGTGGATCAACAAAAACTTAAAGTAGTTATTGAAATGTTTGGTCGTGAAACTGTGGCTGAATTAGAATTTAACCAAGTTAAAAGAGAAGATATTTAAGCTCTAAGACATTTAAACTCATCTTTTAGGCCTGCTTTTGCGGTAAAAAAGATGAGTTTTATTAATTAATCAGTCATTTTAGATGAAGGAGAGATACGATGGCGAATTATAATAAGTTATTAAAATGGGCAGTGCCAGGCTTATTTCTAATAGTACTTTTAGTGAATTATTTGACGAGTTTTGGCATAATGTCACTTTATACGCAAGCGGAGGTTTCAGCACTTTATCCGAATTTATTTGCACCAGCTAATTTTACATTTAGTATTTGGGCGGTAATCTATATTGGTGTTATTGTTAGTTTAAGTTTAAGTTTAAATTTGAGGTTTTTTTCAGTGCCGGAAACTTTAGAGAAAGGTTATCAGCAACTCATTCAGCCATATTTTGTTGAGTGGATGTTTTTTAATATTCTGTGGAACATTGCTTGGACAAACGATCAAATTTTAATTGCCTTGTTAGCAATTGTGCTTTATACGCGTCGTTTATTACAATTGATGATGCTAGTCAGTGGAACACCGCTACTAAGACAGAAACCTTGGTTATTAAAATATCCTATTGGCTTACACACCGGTTGGTTGATTGCGGCGACATTTGCGAATCTTACAACTTATGTCGTAAGTGTTGGGATTGACGGCGTTGGAACAATAGGCTTCTGGTGGGCGGTTGCGATGATGGCAGCCAGTTTAGCAACGGTTACTTATTTTTATGGTAAGTATGGAAATGAAGCGATCATGTTACCAGTACTGTGGGCGTTGATTGGTTTGATAGTTCAGCATAATCCAGGAAGTGATTTTGCCTATGCAAGCGAAACATTGGCTTGGGTAGCGACAGTCTTTTTCTTACTAGGTGTCAGTTTATATGGTTATTTATTTAAATTACAAACTAAACAAGCTAAATAATCGAAAAACACGTGTTGATTTTATTCGGTAATCAACACGTGTTTTGGTTTAAAAACCAAGTATTTCAGATAATTCTTCTAACTGTAAACCGGTTGAATCTAATCCGCCACCACTCAGATACCAGAGGTCAGGGGTTAAGAAATATAATTTCCCAGTTTCTGAAGCTTTAATCGTCTGTAAGTCATTTCTTTGCATTAACATTCTTTGCTCGTGTGCATCTTGCTCAGGATCATATCGCATGGCAGCGGTTCGATTAATGATAAATACTCGATCCGCATTGAGGTCTATGATTTCTGGAACGCTTATCGCCTCACCTAAATCTGTGAAGCTATATTGACGGTTGACCGCCGGGAAACCGAGTAGCGTGAAAATTAAGGCAAAACGAGAATTGGGTTTAAAGGTCATGAATTTATTATCATCATGTAAGAGTAATAGGTTAGTATTATCTGCCGCTTGACTAGCTTTTCTAATTCTATCTGCGCGGACATTTAAATCAGCAATTAAGCGTTGAGCTTCGGCTTCTTTATCAATAATACGAGCGAGTTCAAGGTTGATTTCGTCAAAATTTGACCAATATTGCGAGCTGTATGTCTCATAATTAAAAACGGGAGCAATCTCATCTAATTCATCGAGTAAATGTGCCGTTCGTGCAGATGAAATAATTAAATCAGGTTTTAAAGCACTCATTTGCTCTAAATCGATATCTGTTAATGATTCAGTATCCGCAACACTGTCAGGCATGCTATTAAGATATTCTGGTATTCGGTGTTTCGGTGCAGCAATAATTGAAGCTTCAGCGCCAAGTGCACACAAGGTATCATAAGCTTCATAACCAAGAGTCACAATACGACTGGGGGTAGAAATAAGGGTCATTTTTGCATCAGGTTGAACATAGCTATTAAATACTTGCATGATAAAACCTCCAATATTGTTAGTGCTTAAGATTACAATAACATAAGTATAATTAAAATACGATTAAAATACAATATTTTTAGAAAATTAGTTGGCAACTAATGTAAGTCGTGCTATAATGTTACGGTGCGTCAAGAGCGCATATGAGTGGGAGGGGCGAAAGCTCCATATACCACATCACGAACAAAAAATTTTAAGGAGGAATGTTTCGTGGCTAAAAAAGTCGTAACACAAGTCAAACTACAAATCCCTGCGGGACAAGCAAGTCCAGCTCCACCAGTTGGTCCAGCTTTAGGTCAAGCACAAGTTAATATTATGGGGTTCTGTAAAGAATTCAACGCTCGTACACAAGATCAAATGGGTATGATTATCCCTGTAGTAATCGACGTATACGAAGACCGTTCATTTACATTTATTACTAAAACTCCACCAGCTCCAATCTTATTGAAGAAAGCTGCTGGAATCGCAAAAGCTTCTGGTGAACCTAACAAAAACAAGGTTGCATCAGTAACTAAAGAACAAGTTAAAGAGATCGCAGAAACTAAAATGCAAGATTTAAACGCAGCAGACGTAGAAGCTGCTATGCGCATGGTTGAAGGTACTGCTCGCTCTATGGGAATCACAGTCCAAGACTAAGCACAAGGTAGCTTCTATCCCCGTTTTCTATCGGGGGTGGGAGGAAGAACCGCTAATACCACAAATTATAGGAGGAAATATTAATGGCTAAAAAAAGTAAAAACTTTGTAGCGGCTAAAGAAAAAGTAGACCGCACAAAAAAATATGACGTTGCTGAAGCGATCGCATTAGCTAAAGAATTAGATTATGCTAAATTTGATGCAACTGTTGAAGTATCTTACAACTTAAACATCGATGTTAAGAAAGCTGACCAACAAATCCGTGGCGCAATGGTATTACCACACGGAACTGGTAAAACACAATCTGTAGTAGTAATCGCTCGTGGTGAGAAAGCTAAAGAAGCTGAAGCTGCAGGAGCAGACTATGTTGGTGACGCTGAATTAATTTCTAAAATCAGCGATGGCTGGTTAGACTTTGACGTTATGGTTGCTACACCTGACATGATGGGTCAAGTAGGTCGTTTAGGGCGTGTCTTAGGACCTAAAGGTTTAATGCCTAACCCTAAAACTGGTACAGTAACAATGGATGTTACTAAAGCAATTAACGACATCAAAGCTGGACAAGTAACTTACCGTGCTGACAAAGCTGGTATCGTGAACGTTCCAATCGGTAAAGTATCATTTGAAAATGATAAATTAGCTGAAAACTTAAAAGCTTTACACGAACAAATCGTTCGTTTAAAACCAGCGTCTGCTAAAGGTACTTACATTACTAACTTATCTTTAACAACTACATTTGGACCTGGTATCAAATTAGATTCAGCATCTATCTAATTAGAATGGATCTATCGGAAAAATAAGGAAATCTTAAAAAATAAAGATTGACGTTAAATTATTTTTCCGCTAATATATATAAGTATTTTACGACCAAAGACAGTAAGTGGCGCATGCCTTAATTTCTTACCGAGGAAGTTCCACAGTGATGAGGAAGCTATCTCTATGTCTAGGTGACATAGAGATTTTTTTATTATGAAAAAATCTCTATATCAAATTTGATGGAGGTGAAACTGTTGACAAAAGCAATTATGGTTAAAAAGCAAGAAGAAGTATCTTTTATTGCAAGTGAATTAAAAGACGCAACATCAGTTGTAGTTATTGATTATTTAGGTTTAACGGTAGAAGAAGTTACTGACTTACGTAAACAATTACGTGAGAGCGGAACTAAGATGAAAGTTGTGAAAAACACAATTTTACGTCGTGCTGCTGTTGAAGCTGGAATTGAAGGTCTTGAAGATGTATTTGCAGGACCATCAGCTATTGTTTATAGTGCTGATGAAGTGGTTGCTCCAGCTAAGATTGTTGCTGAGTTTGCTGAAAAAGCAAGCGAATTATCAATCAAAGGTGGTTTAATCGAAGGTAAAGTGGCTTCAGCTGATGACATTAATGCATTAGCAAAACTACCAGACCGCGACGGACTATTATCTATGTTACTTTCTGTATTACAAGCTCCAGTCCGCAACGTTGCGTTGGCTGTTAAAGCAGTTGCAGAAGCAAAAGATGAAGACGCAGCTTAATTTTTAAAAAATATAATCATACAAACGGAGGAAATTAAAAATGGCATTAAACATTGAGAACATTATTGCTGAAATTAAAGAAGCAACAATTATCGAATTAAACGACTTAGTAAAAGCAATCGAAGAAGAATTTGGCGTAACAGCAGCAGCACCTGTAGCGGTAGCAGCAGCTGGTGGAGCAGCTGAAGCTGAACAAACTGAATTTGACGTTGTATTAGCATCTGCTGGTTCATCAAAAATTAAAGTAATCAAAGCTGTTCGTGAAGCTACTGGTTTAGGCTTGAAAGAAGCTAAAGAATTAGTAGATAACGCTCCTAAAGCAGTTAAAGAAGGCGTATCTAAAGAAGAAGCAGAAGCATTAAAAGCTTCTTTAGAAGAAGTTGGCGCTGTAGTAGAAGTAAAATAATCTTTTACTCTCATAAAACGTACCTAGTATATTCTAGGTGCGTTTTTTTTTATTTATCAGAGAATATATTTTTGGGGTTTCGTTCAGCTTGTTGTTTTTCAAGGCGGTGGTCGCTTTCAAATTCTTATGTTTGTGAGGGCTTTTTCAGCTTCATAGACGGGGCACGCTTAGTTGATGAAGATAGATAAAGAAAAAAATCAGCCTCATGAAGAGACTGATAAGTCGTAACTTATTTAGCATATTCAGCAATTAATTGTTCAAGGATAATGGCAACGCCATCGATTGTATTTGCTGGTGCAATGTTTTGAGCCATCGCTTTAATATGATCAGGCGCATTATCCATCGCATAGCTATGTTTAGCCATCTGTAACATCGAACGGTCATTGAGAGAGTCGCCAATTGTTGCAACTTCATCTAATGTATAACCTTTTGATTGAGCATAAGCTTCTACGGCTAACCCCTTCTGAGCATTAATGTGTGTGACTTCAATATTATCAGCAGCAGAAGATGTAACGTCTAAATCAGATAAATTACTTAGGTATTGACGAATTTGATCCAATAAATCCGTATTGGAACTGAAAAGTAGAATTTTTAAAGCGGGGTTATCGCTTGTTAATTCCATTTCGGTAATAGGTTTAACATCACCATAATGTGCGAGTAACTGAGCGTTAGTTACTTCATCAGTACCATCTGCTGCAGCGAGAACTTCTTCTTGACTAACATTCATAAAGTGTGCAATTCGTTTAATGAAGCCTTCATAATCTGCAACGTAGTAACTATTGAGTGTTGAAACAGCATAATCAATAGCTAAAGTATCTAAATGTTGAATAACACTTAAGACGGTTTCAGTTAATAGAGGATTTGAATCAGTCAAGGTACCATCTTTTTCATGAATCGATGCACCGTTTAAATTGATCATGCGACAGTATATATCTTGAGCTTGTGTCAGAACAGAGGCTGATTTAAAAGAGCGACCTGTTGCGATAATGAATTCAATATCAGTCGTTTCTTGTAATTTTTTTATTGCGGCAGCCGTTCTGTCGCTTATCACGTGGTTTTCATTAAGTAAAGTTCCGTCCATATCAGATGCAAAAAGTTTGATCATTGTTGACCTCCATTACGTTTTATCTAGTTTTAGCGTAACATGAATAGCCTAAAAAGTGATATAGTTATGGTACATGAATATGTTTTCTTAAGGAGAGAGAGAATGAGCGATCATTATTATACAAATAAACCTCAAAGTAGCCATGAACTAAAAGAGATTAGTGCAGAAGTTGGAAAACAAAGTTTACGTTTAAAGACAGATAGTGGTGTTTTTTCTAAGAATCGTATGGATTTCGGTTCTAAATTACTAGTGGAAACTTTTATTGAAGGGAAAGCAATGACTGGTGAGGAAAAAGTACTTGAGTTAGGCAGTGGCTATGGTCCTTTATTGTTGGCAGTGGCGAAACATTTTCCGCTTGCCAACTATGTAGGGGTTGAAGTTAATGAGCGTGCGCTTGAATTAGCGCAACAGAATACGCAATTAAATAAAGTAGTAAACGTTGAATGGTTACTGCATGATGCTACGAATTTACCGATTGAGGCTAACTATGACTATGTACTAACGAATCCACCAATTAGAGCGGGCAAGCAAGTGATACGTGAATTTGTTCTAACGGCTGAAAAATCACTGAAAGCGGATGGTGAACTCTGGTTAGTGATTCAGAAAAAGCAAGGAGCACCTTCTATGTCAGATTTTATGGAAGAAATTTTTGGTAATGTTGAACTAATGGGCCGTGATAAAGGTTACTGGATTTTAAAAAGTGTTAAATAATATTAAGCTGATATTCTACAAATAGGATGTCAGCTTATTTTTATTGTATTAGAGTTTTCTCATTTTAGATATTTTGCTTGTTGTTAGAAGATTTATGTTTTATACTATGATTATAAACAAAAGTCTTTAAAAAGGACACTTGTTGTAAAAGGAGGCGATGATGAGTTGTTAACACAAAACGAGCAACGTGTATTGGCTTTAATTGAAAAAGATCCATTTCTTACTCAACAAGAAATTGCTTCTCAATTAGATTTACCACGCTCTACTGTTGCAACGATAGTTTCGTCATTGACGAATAAAAAGCAGTTGTTGGGTCGGGCTTACATTGTCAACCATGGCGCTGAAATTTTCTGTATAGGTGGAATGAATATTGACCGCAAGTATTTACTGGAGGCAGAGCTAATGCCTAAAACTAGTAATCCAGTCACTTCTTCCGTGAGTGTCGGTGGCGTAGCGCGCAATATTTCAGAAAACCTTGGACGCTTAGGGTTAAATGTTAACCTATTATCAATCGGTGGTCGAGATCAAGATTTCGAAACTTTAAAGCAAGCGACAGAACCTTTTGTTAATTTTCAACACGTGACGCAACTAGGGGAGTACTCAACGGGATCTTATGTAGCATTGCTAGACGATGACGGAGATATGCAGTTAGCTTTAGCGGATATGTCAGTAGCTGACACAATGAACCGTGAGTGGATAAGTTCTTATCAAAATCTTTTAGCCCAAGCTAAGATGATTGTATTGGATTTGAATGTACCGTTAGAAACAACAGAGTATATTATTGAGTTAGCACGTAATAAAGACATTCCACTTGTGATTATTCCGGTAAGTTCACCTAAAATGGCGCACTTACCACGTCAACTAGAGGGGGTTAAGTGGCTCATCGTCAACCTAGACGAGTCTGAAACATTTTTCAATAAAAAAGTTGAAACAGCAGAAGATGTTGAAGAGCTTGTTGAAAGCTGGTTGGCCTTAGGTGTTGAGAATGTTATCATCACACGCGGCCAATCCTCCACCTTCTATGGTAATCAAACAGGTGAAAGAAAACAATTTCTGCCACCTGTTTCACCTCACGTCGAAGATGTCACTGGTGCTGGAGATTCTTATGCTTCAGGTTTAATTTATGGGCAATTACAAGGTTACTCGCCAATGGAAAGTATCCAATTGGCTATAACAAATGCTTATTACACTATTCAATCGCCTAAAACTGTCCGCTTAGATTTAACACAAGATAATCTAGAAAAACAAACAGAAGAACTAAAAGAAAGAGGGATCATTTAAATGACACATCCATTATTATCAATCAGCAAAGAAGTACAAGCAGCTTTTGACAACAACCAACCAGTAGTAGCTTTAGAATCAACGATTATTTCTCACGGAATGCCTTACCCTAAAAACGTTGAAATGGCTAAAACAGTAGAACAAATCATTCGTGATAACGGTGCAGTTCCAGCAACCATTGCGATTATGGATGGTAAATTTAAAATTGGTTTAGAAGAAGAAGACTTAGAATTGTTAGCAACGGCTGAAAACGTAGCAAAAGTATCACGTCGTGACTTAGCAAATGTCTTCGCAACAAAACAAATTGGCGCAACAACAGTCGCAACAACAATGATTGGTGCTAAATTAGCAGGAATTAAAGTGTTCGTTACAGGCGGAATCGGTGGCGTTCACCGTGGCTACGAAGACCACATGGACGTTTCAGCAGACCTAGAAGAATTAGGTCAAACAGATGTAACAGTAGTATGTGCGGGAGCAAAAGCAATCCTAGACTTGCCACGTACATTAGAATACCTAGAAACTAAAGGTGTGCCAGTAGTAGGCTACCAAACAGACTACTTACCAGCATTCTACACAAGAACATCAGAATACAAATTAAACTTACGCAGTGACTCAACAGCTGAAATTGCTGACATGATGCACTACCAAAACGAATTAGGCTTAACAGCAGGAATCCTAGTTGCAAACCCAATTCCAGAAGCAGATGAAATTCCGCACGAAGAAATCGACTCAATCATCACACAAGCATTGAAAGAAGAAAAAGCCGCAGGTATCAAAGGAAAAGACTCAACACCATTCCTATTAGGAAAAATCGTTGAATTAACAGAAGGCCGCAGCTTAGAAACAAACATCGCATTAGTATACAACAACGCAAAAGTTGGCGCGCAAATCGCAGCCGACTACAACAAGAAATAATTAAACAAACACACAGCGCTTCTAGACTCTAACTTAAAGAGTTTAGGAGCGTTTTTAAATTATTTGAAAATAAGCCCTCAAATTGTATCGGTTACAAATATTGCTCCCCGAACTTTGCTAGAGAGACTAGTGAGACGCACAAGAGGTTGCTGAGATGTATTATGGCTGAAATTGATTGATTTTGAACATTTATGATTGATTTATGATTGTTTTCGGTGTATCCTATGAGTAAGGAAGTGATGAAAATGCTTACAGAGGAAAGGTTCGATGTGATTCGCGAATTGTTAACAGGTGATTCAATTGTAAAAATTCAGGCAATTGTTGAGGCGACGCAAGCCTCGGAGTCAACCGTCAGGCGAGATTTATCGCAGTTAGAGGAATTGGGCGAGTTGGTTCGAGTTCATGGAGGTGCGAAACGTCAGTTTTCATTAGAGTCAGAACCGAGCGTTCCGGAAAAGAACTTACGTTTTCATGACGAAAAACGGTCGATTGGCCAATATGCAGCACAGTTGATACAGGACAATGAATTTATTTATCTGGATGCGGGGACTACGACACTTGCGATGGTGCCTCATATTAAAGCTAAGGGTTTAACAATTGTCACGAATAGTTTAGACTTAGCAGGGCATTTGTCAGAAGCGTCGTTGAATGTGATTGTGCTAGGGGGTAACTTGAAGAATCGGACTCGCGCTATGATTGGTTCAGACGTGCAGAAGCAGCTGAAGCAGTATCGTTTTTCGCGAGCCTTTATGGGAACCAATGGGATTGACGTAAGATTTGGTTTTACAACGCCAGACGCTGAAGAAGCACATGTTAAACAAACCGCAACGCAGCAAGCTAATCGGGTTTATGTGTTGGCGGATGCTAGTAAGTTTGATAAAGTTTCTTTCTGTCAGTTTATGGAATTGGATGAAGCGGTTGTGATTACGAGTCATTTAGGTGGCAAGTTAAGTGATAAGTATTGTGGTGTATTGGAAATAAAGGAGGTTGATCGTTGATGTTGTATACAATTACGTTTAATCCGGCAGTTGATTTAGTGATGAGAACAGATGAGCTGCGTTTGGGCGAATTAAATCGTGTACAATCAGCCGATTATGTGGCTGGAGGCAAAGGGATTAATATGTCTGTCTTATTAAAGCGTTTAGGGCATGACAATATTGCGACAGGTTTTATTGGTGGTTTTACGGGTGAGTTTGTAAAAAACAGTTTGCAGGCAGAGGGTGTAGAGACGGCATTTGTTTCTGTAGATGCGATTACGCGTATTAATGTGAAATTACATGCGGATCAAGAAACTGAAATTAATGCGAATGGACCGGAGGTAACTCAATTAGACGTTGACCGATTGATGGCGTATTTCGAAACGGTTTTAGTGGCAGGTGATGTTGTCTTTTTAGCGGGAAATGCTGCTCCGGGTATGACTAGTGAACATTATGTTCAAGTGGCGGCTATGTGTCGTGAAAAAGAAGCGCTGTTTGTCTTAGATTCAAACAAGGAACTTTTAACAGCCTGTTTATCAGAGCAGCCTTTCTTGATTAAACCGAACGCGCATGAATTGAGTGAAATCTTTGGTGTAGCCATCACTACAATTGCTGAAGTGGTAACTTATGCGAAGGAATTGCAAGTGCGTGGTGCACGTAATGTCTTAGTTTCTTTAGGTGGAGATGGTGCGGTTTTAGTGACAGAAACAGGGGGTGTTTATCAATCAAATGTTCCGAAGGGGCAAGTGGTTAACTCTGTGGGTGCTGGTGATTCAATGGTGGCAGGTTTCATGGCGAAATATATTGAAACACAAGATTATGCAGCGAGTTTGAAACAAGGTGCAGCAAGTGGTAGTGCAACAGCTTTCTCGGTAGGGATTGCTGAAGCGAGTTTAGTGTCAGAGTTATTAGAGCAAATAAAAGTGAAAAGTGTAGGTGTAAACTAATATGGAATTATCACAATTATTTATAAAAGAGGCTATTACTTTAAATTTAACGACACAAGATAAAGACAGTACGTTACGTTATTTAGCTGAGCGCTTTGCTGAAGTGGGCGGCGTATCAAATATAGAGGCGTATGTTGATAAGCTAGCTGCCCGCGAAGCTCAATCTACAACTGGCGTTGGCGATGAAATTGCCATTCCGCACGCGCAAGATGCCTCCGTTAAACAAGCAGCCATTGTATTCGCTCGTGCGGAACAAGGGATTGAGTGGGCATCATTTGATGGTCAACCTGCTAAATTAATCTTCATGATTGCAGCTCCAGAAGGTGGCGGCGAGCATTTACAAGCTTTAGCCAAATTATCTGGAATTTTAATGGATCCAGCTGCGAAAGCGGCTTTATTAGAAGCGTCAACTGCCGATGAAGTCATCGAGGTGATTGAGCGCTTTGAGCAAACCAAAGCTGAGGAAGCTGCCGGTTCAAACAGTGTTGCAGACACTCCAGAAGGCCCCGTTAAAAGTTCAGAACCGTATATTCTAGCCGTTACAGCCTGTCCAACTGGGATTGCACATACTTACATGGCAGAAGAAAAATTGAATCAAGCGGCTAAACAAGCTGGCTACCGTATTAAAGTTGAAACGAACGGACAAACTGGTGTAGGAAATCGTCTAACTGCTCAAGATATTGAACAAGCTACTGCAATTATTGTTGCTGCAGACAAGCAAGTTGAAATGGCGCGTTTTGATGGCAAACCGGTCATTGTCACTAAAGTGGCTGATGGTATTAATAAAGCAGCTGAATTAGTTGAGCGTGCAGCTAAAGTTGATGCGAAGATTTACCGTGCTAACCAAGAAGACATTGCCGGCTCGCAAAGTGCAGGCGATGAAGATGAATCGTTAGGTCGTAAATTTTATAAACATATGATGAACGGTGTATCGCACATGTTACCTTTCGTTGTAGCAGGTGGTATTCTCATTGCCTTCTCGTTTTTCTGGGGAATTAACTCAGCGAATCCAGCAGATCCAACCTATAATCAAGTTGCGCATGTATTAAAAACGCTAGGTGATTTATCGTTTGCGATGATGTTACCAGTACTTGCTGGTTATATCGGCCAATCCTTAGCGGATCGTCCAGGTTTAGTGATTGGTTTTATGGGTGGGGTATTTGCTAACCCGGGGGTATTAGCTGGCTTCAATGCAGCAGGAATCTTCGAGGATACAGTTGCTTCAGGTTTCTTGGGAGCTTTAATTGCTGGTTTCTTAGCGGGTGGAATCGTTTGGTTGTTACGTAAAGGCTTCAGTTGGTTACCAAAATCATTAGAAGGTATGAAACCAATCTTCCTCTATCCTGTATTTGGTGTGCTGATCATGGGCTTATTGATGTTCTTTATTATAAATAGCCCAATGGGAGCTGTGATGACAGGCTTAGAGAACTTGTTGAACAGTGTGCCACGTGAACTGTCACTTTTATTAGGTTTCTTAGCAGCAGCAATGATGTCTATTGATATGGGCGGACCTTTAAATAAAGCTGCTTATGTAACAGGTACAGCCCTAGTTACAGCAGCAGACGGAGCGGGCTCAGATGTAATGGCCGCAGTAATGATCGGTGGGATGGTGCCACCGTTAGCAATTGCGATTTCGGCTACAATCAACAAGAAACTTTGGGCACCAGAACAAAGAAATAGTGCTTTAGTTAACTATGTAATGGGAGCTGCCTTTATTACCGAAGGAGCAATTCCATTCGCAGCGGTTAACCCTTTGAAAGTGATTCCTGCATTGGCAATTGGTAGTGGGGTTGCCGGTGCGTTAAGTATGTTATTCGGTAGCGTTAGTTATGTACCACACGGCGGATTGTTTGCCGTACTTGCGGGTGGTGTCACCAATCCAGTTATGTATATCGTTGCATGGTTAGTGGGTGGTTTTGTCGGAGCGCTACTACTCAATGCACTCTTAAAGGATAATAAATAAGTTAGATTACGCCCCAAAGCATTTCGCGTTTCTCATTCTTTAGTGGAATGAGCGCGAGCGCTTTGGGGCGTATTTGGGCTTAGGTTTAATTGTATTTATTAACAATCTCCATAAATTGTTGACCAGTAATTGTTTCCTCGTTATATAGGAAGTGTGAAAGCTCGTTGAGTAATTCGCGGTGATTGATTAAGATAGTCTTCGCTTTGTTGTACTGCGCTCCTACTAGTTCAATCACTTCACGGTCTATGGCAGCTTGAGTTTCAGCAGAACCTGTAGAACTAGCTTCGTTACCTAGGTATTGATTGTTTCTTTGTTCAAAAGCCACCATTCCGAAAGTATCGCTCATTCCGTACTGGC
>Ga0194137_10001736_pt1 | contig 13142 bp, 13 predicted proteins | sample TARM_MetaG_T3_14_FD_134025 | JGI IMG/M metagenome (GOLD analysis project Ga0194137, IMG submission 134025) | Freshwater microbial communities from Pennsylvania, USA, analyzing microbe dynamics in response to fracking - TARM_MetaG_T3_14 (version 2) | ecosystem: Environmental > Aquatic >... | reverse complement strand
GTGCTCGGAGTGGGGGTGTGGGGTGTATTCCGAGGGGGAAGAACCACAGAAGGCACGGAAATCACGGAAGGGTTGTGGTGTGTGGGGTTGAGTACTTTCAGGTTGTTTGCCCACGAGAAGGCGCCAAAATACACGAAAATACTTCACATATGGTGCGCGGGTTTGAGGAAAAGGATCTATTTTGACTCCCCGGAGGAGCGGAGTCGGTAGAGGATAAAGTCGCCGCCCCGGGATTTGGTGGCCCGCACGGCGCGGGTGCGGTGATGTGCCAGAATGGAGGAGCGGAAGGGGTGGCGGGAGGCGATTTCCCATTCGGGACGGTCGGTCAAATCGGCCGTGGTGAGGAAATAGGTGGGCGCTTCGGGCGGGCATTTCCGAACGTGGTCGAGCAGGTCGTCCCGCATGCCGGCGTCTTGCCTCCGCAGTTCGAAGGCGTGGATGTCCCAGATAAACCGCAAGGGGGCGCCGAAGCCGGGCTGGTCCGTGTACAACACGGCTTGGCCCGGCAGGACTTCCGCCACCTGTTCAAACCAGTGGATGGCTCCCGGCCATTCCCGATTTAGGGCCATAAAAGAGGAGAGGGGAAGCCGCAGGCTTATCAAAAGGAAAACGATGATGGCTGGTACTGGAACAAGGCGTCGTGTCCGGGGGGTGGTCCTGAGTTTTCGTGCACAGGTTGCGGCGCCGAGGGTACCTCCTAAAATCATCCAAGGGATGACGACGGGAATGAAACGTCGGGAGACCCACATCATAAACAAATCATTGAGGGGTTCCCATGTCAGAACCAGCATAATCGCCGCTCCACTGACCGCCCATGCGGCGCGAACCGGGCCGCGAGCGGTCCACCACAAGACCGGCGCAAACAGTAAGATCCAACCAAGGCCGAGTGGGTGAAACAAACTTTCAAGGTAGAGCATGGAGACTCGCGAAGGGCCAAGGAGGGAGTCCATGACGGATTCGAGTTCGAGAGCGCGCGCCAAGGGTATCAGTTGCGTCGTAATGTGTGTGCGGTTTGGAAGGGTGGGGCGGATAAACCAATTGAATCCCATCCAAAGATACCAGCCCGTGGTGAGCAGCGTCAGCAGAGGCACCCGGACGGATCGCACTACGGTCTTGGTGAGGGAAAAACGCCCGAAAAGCAAGGAGATCAAGGTCAAAGCAATCCCGCATCCAAACGCAATGAATACTTTCGAACCCAATGGGCTGTAAAAAGGAGCCACACGGGTTTGATGGAATGCCCAGAATAACGAGAACGGGATAAAGGTGAGGAAGAAGCTCCAAAGCCCTTTTCGAAAGCGGGGATCTTCGGTGTAAAATGCCAAAATGGGGGATATCCCGAGTAAGAGCATGACCGTGTCGTACCGGGTGAGCTGCGCCATAGCTAGACTGGCGGCAGCCAGGACCGCGTCGATTGTCCGGTTTCCCGGGGAGGACTCCCAGCGTAAAAAGCACCCCAATCCTCCAAGAAGGAAAACCTGAGTCAATAGTTCTGCGGTTGAAAATTTGGCCTGCCATATTTGACCCGGAAACAGCAATAACCAGATCGCGGCGAGAGCGCCCCAGCCGCGATGTCCCGTCCAAAGAGCCGCGAGGCGGTACAGAAGGCAGATGCTGAGCGTATTGAGAAGCGGGTTCACCGCCAAGGCACCGTGAATGCCTCCTGCCAACGCATTGAAAAAGGCCATCAGCGAGGGATAGGCGTGGTAAAACTGTGGGGTGATTTTTCCGTTAAACACCCGCATCCCTCCAAAGGGCTCCATAATCCCATGTAAATTTCGGGATAGAATCGGGACCATGTGTTCGGGCATGTGCACTAGATCCGGCTGCTCGAAGAGCAAAGCCCCCTGTTTCCAGATGCGAATTGAAGTGTGAAGATAGACGCCCGGATCCCAGCCGCCTGGAATCAGTTCGCCGGCAGGCAGTGTGACACACAAACCGAATCCCGCAAGAAGCGCGACTCCCCAGGGCCACCAAGGAGATCCTTCGGGGAGCGAGAAGGGCGTGTCCTGACGAAAGGCGGACATTCGAGACAGGGCGAGAGGAACCACGAGCGCGAATAGCCCCGGAATCCACGGTGAAAACACCCCAAGGGCGGCGGTCAGCAGGCAACCGGCGGTCAAGACGAGAAAAGCGGTCCACCCTAGTCGGAACCACAGGTCGAAATTGGAACGAGAAGGCTTCATATGGAGGGAAAAACGGAAAGGCGCGTGATACGGATCGGCGTTGAACGGGTGAGAATGTTGAAGGGAGCGGAGGGTAAACAACAGGCTGTCGATTGAAATGCAATTCAAATCGATTTTTGCGGGTTACGAAGGACTCGGAGAAAGGGAGGAGCATCTGAATCGGGCATGGGTGAGGGCGATTCTCCAAATGGATGGCACGTGTGGGTTCGCTTCATGGTAGCGAAAAAATGGGCAAGGCCATATGCGCACCGAAAAAATCGAAATTGCGCAGGGCGGGGATTCGTTTTGAACGACCGGAGCGATTGGAGTATGGGAGCCGGTGTTCTTGACGGATTTTGGCGTTCGAAGCGGAAGTCCGGGAGGGCGTTGACGAAAACAATCTTTCCAAACGACAGCTGGTGACTGACATGAAGTTGAAATCGATGTTCCGTATTTTGATGTTTTGCGTGTTGAGTGTGATATGGACCGTGTCGCTTGGCGCGGCCGAGCCGGGGAGTGTGATTTTTATTCATCCCGACGGGACGGGGCTGGGGCATTGGACCGCGGGGCGGCTGGTGACGGTGGGGCCGGACGGGATGTTGAAGTGGGATCGGATGGAGCGGTTGGCGGCGTATCGTCCGCATCAAAAGGGTTGGCTGTCGACGACCTCCCACGCGGGGGCGACGGTGCATGCCTACGGAAAAAAGGTGCATCCGGATTCGTACGGGATGGATCGGGATCAGCCGTTGACGGCCGTGTCGGGAAAACCGATGTCGATTATGCGGGAGGCGATGGAGGCCGGGATTCGATGCGGGATCGTGAACAGCGGCCATATCGCGGAGCCGGGCACCGGGGTGTTTCTGGCCTCCTCCGAATCCCGGAGGGACATTCCCGGCATCGCCGCGAAGATACTTGAAAGCGGGGCGGACGTGATTTTCACCGGCGGCGAGATTTATATGTTGCCGAAGGGCGTCAAAGGCGCGCACGGCGAGCCGGGGGTGCGGGAGGATGGGCGGAACCTGCTGGAGGAGGCGCGGGAACGGGGGTACACGGTGATTTTCACGCGGGAGGACTTGAAGACGTTGTCGTCCGATGTGGGTAAAGTGATCGGCGTGTTCGCGGCGGACAACACCTACAACGCGTTCAGCGAGGAAACCCTGGAGGAAAAAGGACTGGAGCCTTATGGGTCGGGGTTGGCGACGGTGGGGGAGATGACCGCGGCGGCGCTGCGGGTGCTGTCCTCCGATCCCGAACGAAGGTTTTTTCTGATGGTGGAAGAGGAGGGGACGGACAATTTTTCGAACCACATCAACGCCTCGGGCATGGTGGAGGCGGTGCGGCGGGCGGACGAGGCGATCGGCGAGGCGCTGGCGTTTCAGGAGGCGCATCCGGAACGGAACGTGCTGACGTTGGTGGGATCCGACAGCGACGCGGGGCATCCCGGCGTATGGGCTCCCCACGGTGTGACAGAGGAGGAGGTCTTGCCCGCGCAAACGCTGACCGGGGCCGCGTTGGACGGGGCGAAGGGCACGGGCACGAGGCCCTTTGTCTCCGAAGCGGACGCGCGGGGGATGCGTCACGCTTTCGGCATCGCCTGGGCCTACACGGGCGATATGCCGGGGAGTGTGGTCGCGAAAGCGCACGGATACCGGAGCGGGCTGCTGGGCGCCACCCTTGACAACACCGGAATCTACCGGATTCTGTACGGCGTGTTGTTCGGGAAGGAGTAAGCGCTTTCGCGCCTTCTCTTGCATCCCGGTCGGGAAGTATGATACGATGCGCGCCCTTTTTCACCCATAGGAGAAATGAAAATGAAAAAAGTCGGATTTATCGGATGGCGCGGCATGGTTGGTTCCGTTCTGCTGGAACGCATGCGCGGCGAAAACAATTTTGAAGGATTTGAAGCCGTATTTTACACCACTTCCCAGGTCGGCCAGGATGGCCCGGACGTGGGAGGCGGCTCCTCTCCCCTGCGGGACGCCAAAAGCGTGGAGGCGTTGGCCGACATGGATATTCTGGTGTCCTGCCAGGGCGGCGGCTACACGAAAGAGATGCATCCCAAGCTGCGGGAATCGGGCTGGGACGGTTATTGGGTCGACGCGGCCAGCGCGCTCCGCATGGAGCCGGAGAGCGTGGTGGTGCTGGACCCGGTGAACCGCAAGCTGATCGATCGTGGATTGGAAAGCGGCGTGAAAGATTTTATCGGCGGCAACTGCACGGTCAGCCTGATGTTGTTGAGCATGCAGGGGCTGTTCGAGGCTGGGCTGGTGGAGTGGCTGAGCGCGATGACGTATCAGTCGGCCTCCGGCGCGGGTGCGCGGAACATGAAGGAACTGGTGTCCCAGATGGCGGTGTTGGGCGAGGCTGGCGCGGACCTGGCGTCGGATCCGGCCTCCGCCGTGCTGGACCTCGACCGGAAGATCACCGACAAGCTGCACGACGGCGCGTTCCCGGTGGAGGAATTCGGCGTGCCGCTGGCCGCCAGTCTGATTCCGTGGATCGACAGCGCTATGCCGGACGGCCGCACCCGCGAGGAGTGGAAAGGGATGGCGGAAACCAACCGCATTCTCGGCAGCGAAGGCGAACCCGTGCCGATCGACGGCCAGTGCGTGCGGGTGGGCGCGATGCGTTCCCACAGCCAGGCCCTCACGGTCAAACTCAAGCGCGACGTGTCGCTGGACGAGGTGGAAAGCCTGATCCGCGGCGCGAACGACTGGGTGAAGTTCGTGCCGAACGAGAAGCAGGCCACGCTGGACCAGTTGACGCCCGCGGCGGTTTCCGGCACCCTCGACGTGCCCATCGGCCGGGTGCGCAAGATGACGATCGGACCGGAATACCTCACGGCCTTCACCGTGGGCGATCAGCTTCTCTGGGGCGCCGCCGAGCCGGTGCGCCGGATGCTGATGATCTTGCTTGGCCGGTTGTAAGGCCGGCGGGAGACCGCCGGGGCGGGCGTGTTCAGTGTTCAGGTTTCGGGTGTCAGGCGCATCCGGACCGGACCGCTTGCTTGTGCCTTTCAACCTGAAAACCCAGCCCGTCGTTCCGACGGACTGGGCTGATATCGGCGCGGACCTTTGGCCCGCAAACACGCGGATTTGAGTCAGCCTTCATGCTTTCAAATCACCCTTGAGTTCGTGTTTTTCGGCTCAGGCCACGGCTTCCGTATGAATTTTCAGGTCCAAGGCTTTCATCACCTTGAGGATGGTATCAAAGCCCGGGGTCCGGTCTCCAGAAAGAGCCTTGTACAGGCTTTCCCGGGAAAGCCCCGCATCACGTGCGACTTGTGTCATGCCTTTGGCGCGGGCGAGGTCTCCAAGAGCTTTGGCAATAAAAGCGGCGTCTCCATCGGCTTCTTCGATGCAGGCTTCCAGATAGGCCACCATTTCCTCCGGAGTCCGAAGGTGTTCTGTAACGTCAAAACGGGTGGTTTTTGTTTTAGGCATGCTAGGGCTCCAGGGTCTTCATTAATTGGATGGCGGTTTGAATGCCGTTTAGTGTATCCTAAGGGATACACATCTGCCAACCATTCCGCATGTTGGAATTTTATGCTCCCAGAGGGGATTTTCCCAAGAATCCGGAACACATCCTGAACATCCTGTGATCCCGTCAAAAGGAGTGCGGAGTGGATCAGGGGGACGAATCGGGGGTGCCCATGCCGAGGCGGGTGATGGCGAAGTCGTAGCGGACGGGGTCTTCGGGGCAGAGGCGGGCGAAGGCGGCGGTGACGCGGCGGGCGGCCTCGCCGTCGGGGGTGCGTCGGCGGGTCAGGCGCAGGCGTTTGGCGATGCGGAACAAGTGGGTGTCGAGGGGGACCCAGAGTTTGGCGGGGTCGAGGCGGTCGGCCCAGGGGCCGGGGTCGATTTCGTCTCGGCGGACCATCCAGCGCAGCCACATGGCGGGGCGTTTGCAGGCGCTGGGTCCGGCGGGATTGGGGAGGAGGTGTCCGGGGTCGTCCTCCACGGCCTCCCGCAGGTCCCGGACCATGCCGGCGAGGGCGCGGCGGTAGCCTCCGGGACCCGGGGCGGCGTCGCGGGCGAAGCGGGCGGGCAGGTCGTGGGTGGTGCGGAGGATGTGCCAGCCGCGGAGGTGTCCGAGGAGATGCGGGGCGCGGGTCCAGCGGTAGACGAATCCGGCGAGGGCGTTCCGCTGTTCCTGGAGGGAGGCCTGGGCGAGAAAGGCGGCGGGTTGTCCCTCCCAGCGCCGGTCGACGCCCCGGAGCGCGGCCTGGATGGAGGCGACGCGTCCATAGGCGAGGGCGGCGGCGGTCCATGCGGCGATTTCCCGGTCGGCGGGGTCGTGGAAGGACCAGACGAAGGCGACGGGGTCGGAGGCGCGGAAACGGGCATGGTTGAAGCGCCGGTAGTTCCATTCGAGCGCGGCCCGGCGGTCCGGGCCGCGCAGGCGGCCGAGGGCCGCCACGGTGTCGGCGTTCACGCGCCCAGCGCGTCCACGGCCTCGAGCACCTTTTCGGGATGCGCCTGGGCCTTGGGGACCTTTTTCCAGTGTTTGATCACGAGACCGTCGGGGCCGATGACGGTAGTGGAGCGGATGACGCCGATGCGTGTTTTGCCGTACATCATTTTTTCGCCGTAGGCTCCGTAGGCGGTCATGACCTCTTTGTCCTCGTCGGAGAGCAGGGGGAAGGGGAGGTTGTATTTTTCGGCGAATTTTTTGTGGTCCTCGCCGCCGTCGGGGCTGACGCCGAGCACGACGACGTCGCGTTGGGCGAACTCGTCGGACAGGTCGCGGAAGCCGCAGGCCTCTTTGGTGCAGCCGGGGGTGTCGTCCTTGGGGTAGAAGTAGAGCACGACGGTTTTGCCGCGGTAGTCGGCGAGGCTGTGGAGGGTTCCCGAGGCGTCGGGGAGGCTGAAATCGGGGGCGGGTTGACCTTCGGTAATCGGCATGGAGCTTCTCCGGGTTGGAAGTGGATGTCTCGAAAAGCCTCAGAATAATGCGGGCGGGCGGTTTCGCAAGTCGGGATCGTGGAAAGGCGTTTGCGCGCTTGAAAGTCGGCCGGAATCGTGGGAAGGGAGGCGGACGTATGCGCGCCCACATTCTCCAGCATGTTCCGTTCGAGGGGTCCGGCCGTATCGGGCCGCGGCTGCGGGCCGACGGCTATGATCTGGCCCGCACGTCCCTGTACGCGGGAGAGGCGTTGCCGTCTGTGGAGGAGGTGGATTTTCTGGTGGTGATGGGGGGTCCGATGAGTGTGAACGAGGAGGAGGCCTACCCGTGGCTGGTGGAGGAGAAGCGGTTTCTCCGCGCGTATGTAGAGTCGGGGCGTCCGGTGTTGGGCGTGTGTCTGGGAGCACAGTTGATCGCGGCCGCGGCGGGGGCGAAGGTGTTTTCGGGTCCGGAGAAGGAGATTGGCTGGTTTCCGGTGGAGGGCGTTTCGTCGAAGGTCCCGGGGGTGTTTCGGTTTCCGGAACGCGTGGAGGTGTTTCACTGGCACGGGGAGACCTTCGAGTTGCCGCCCGGAGCGGCGCATCTGGCGCGGAGCGCGGGATGCGCGCACCAGGCGTTTCAGTTGGGCGGGTCGGCGATCGGATTGCAGTTTCATGTGGAGACGACGCCGGAGACGGCGGCGGCGCTGGTGGAGAATTGCCGGGACGAACTGGAGCCGTCGCGCTTTGTGCAGACGGAAGAGGAGATCCTGTCGGCCCCGCCGGAGGCGTATGACCGCATTCATGAAGTGATGGACGAGGTGATTTCCTTCCTGCAACGGGGAGGGGCGGCATGAGGTACGCGGCGTCGACCACGGTGTTGGGCGTGGCGTTGTTGGTGTCGGCGTCGGCCCTGTCGGGATGGATGACCTGGACGTTGTCGGAGGATCCGGTCAGGTCAGTGCCGTCTTTCGCGGAGGGGGTGGAGGTCGAGGCGCGGGCGGCGGGAATCCCGGTGGCGACGACGGCGGAGGTGGAGCGCATGCTGGAGGAGGGAAGCCATTTGTTTTTGGACGCGCGGGAGCTGGAGGCGTACGACGAGAATCACGTGCCGACGGCCTTTTCATTACCGATCCGGGACTTTGAATCGAAATTTCCGGAGATCGCGCCTTTGCTGGAGGCGGACACGCCTCTGTTGGTGTATTGCGGGGGTCCGACCTGCGACGATGGATTGCGGTTGGCGTTGCGGTTGCGGGAGGCGGGATACGGGGGCGCGGTATTGTATGTGGGCGGCATGGAAGCCTGGGAGGCGCGCGATGGTGAGTGAATCCCGCGTGTCGGCCTGGTTGGCGCTGGTGTCCCGGGTGGTGGTTTCTGGTTTGTTCATGTATTCCGGCGTGGTGAAGCTGGCGGAGCCGGAAATCTTCGCCCGGGCGATTCAGGGCTATCGGCTGGTGTCGGATGGATGGATCGTGCCGTTGACGTATTTTCTGCCGTGGCTGGAGGTGTGGTGCGCGCTGGTGTTGTGGCTGGCGCCGCCGTTCCGGCGCGCGGCCTGGGAGGTGCTGACGGCGATGCTGGGGGTGTTCACGGTGGCGAAGGCGTCGGCGATGTGGCGGGGACTGGATATTTCCTGCGGTTGCACGGGGTCGGGAGACCCGATGGGCTGGGGGGACGTGGCGTTGAACGTGTGGTGGCTGGTGTTGTGTGGGATCGGGCTGGCGTGGGATCGCCGGGGCGCTCAGATTTTGCGGGTGGTGAAGCCGCGTTCGGCGAAGTAGCGGCAGACTTCGTCGCGGTAGCCGTGGGTGGCCCAGATGTGCTCGGCCCCGGTGTCGGTGACGGTTTGCAGGAGTTCGGGCCAGTCGACGTGATCGGAGACGGGGAATCCGGCGTCCATGCCGGCGGTCCGTCCGCGTTTTTTGAGCAGGGTCCAGCCGGAGGCGAATCCGATTCGCGCGGGTCCGAGTTTGCGGCGTAGCGCGGGGTTCATGGCGGCGGGGGGAATGACCAGCATGGCGCTGGATCCGGCCTCTTTCAACCGGGTGGGGGTGAAGGTGCGGGTGTGGGGCAGTGAGATCCCGGCGTCGCGGTAGATGGAGAGAAAGGGGATGAGGGCGCCGTGCACGAGGATGGGGCCGCGGTCGGGCCGGAGCATGGCGAGTAGTCGCTGGGCTTTGCCGAGGCTGTAGCCGAGGAGGACGCTGGAAACGCCGTCGGCCTGGTTGCGGGCCCACCAGCGGTCGATGTCTTCGGCGATCCGGGCGGGGTCGGGCCAGCGGTAGACGGGGAGTCCGAAGGTGGTTTCGGTGACGAGGAGGTGGCAGGGGACGGGTTCGAAGGGTTCGCAGGTGGGATCGGCGCCGCGTTTGTAGTCGCCGGTGACGACGGCCACCCGTCCGTCGACCTCGATACGGACCTGGGCGCTTCCGAGCAGGTGTCCGGCGGGGTGGAGGGAGATGGTGGCGTCGCCGATCCGTCGTTTTTCGCCGAAGGGGAGGGATTCGAGCCGGGTTTTGGGTCCGACGCGGTGCCGCACGATGGCTTCGCCGGAGGCGGAGGTGAGGGCGTGGGCGTGGCCGCGCCGGGCGTGGTCGGCGTGTCCGTGGGTGATGATGGCGCGGTCGACTTTGCGGACGGGGTCGATGTAGAGTCCGGCGGGGGGACAATAGAGTCCCTTGGGCGTGGGTTCGAGCAGGGTCACGCGCTCTCCAGGGCGGTCCGCATGGCCTCCCAGGGAAGCCGCACGCAGGCCATGCGCATGGGGCGGGCGCGGACGGCGCCGAGCGCGGGGAGATCAGCGTGGCCCCAGGGAGCGGTCCATTCCGCGTCGCCGGCGAAAAAGGCGAGCGCCTCGGCGACGCGTTCGGAGGCCTGTGCAGGGGTCTGTCCCTCGATGTGAAGGCAGAGGGCGGTGGCGGCGGCGACGCTGACGGCGCAGCCCTGGGCGTGGAATTGGAGGTGCCGGACGCGGTTGTCTTCGAGATCGAAGGTCAGGGCGATTTCGTCGCCGCAGGCGGGGTTCCGACGTTCGGAAACGGGGTCGGAGAGGGGTTCCGAATGTCGGAAGCGGGTGTCGCGGGACAGCTGTAGGAGCCGGTCTTCGTACATGGGGGGTTCTGTAGCACGGACGGGCGGGAAAACAAGCGTTCGGGGCCGTGAAGGGTCAGCCGGGGTGCATGACCAAAATCGTCCTCATGTCCGAGACCTCGCGTGCACCCCTATCGGGGCGCGCCATTTTCTTGTGGAAGTCTCTCGGGGGCATGGCCCCCGAGCTTTACGCGTTGGCTCCTCCGGAGCCTGATTCACGGCGATCTCGTTTGAATGGGACCTTTGTGAACACGTTTTCCAACGCATCCCTCCTGAGGAGGTGGAGGCTGGATTCAGGACTGTAGGACGATTTTGGTCATGCACCCGGTCAGCCGCGGCTGACGAAGACGAGGAGGAGGGAGAAGAAGCAGAGGACGAGGTTGAAGAGGGGGATCTGGAGGTCGGGGGGGAGGCTGTAGATCATGAGCACGGCGGGGATCCAGACGATCCAGGCGCTGACCTGGACGGTGGCGTAGCGGTGGCGGAGGCGGGGCCAGGGGTTTTCGGCGCGGAAGCGGGTCCAGGAGAAGCCGGCGTTGCGCCAGCCGTAGAGGAGGAGGGTGCAGGGGGTGGCCCAGAGGAGGTTGAAGGGGCCCTGGTCGACGAGGAGTTTGAGGAGGAGGGTGTGCGGATCGCGTCCGTCGCCGAACCAGTGGTGTTGGAGGGTGTAGAGGGTGTCGACGGCGGCGCCCTGGAGGGCCCAGAACGCGAGGAGGAAGGCGAGCTGTCGGAGTCGGTCGCCGGGGGCGATGCGTCCGCGGGCGCAGAGGACGATCCACGGAAGGAGGCCGCCGAAGAGGGCGGTGGAGAGGAGGGCGAACCAGGGATCGGCGTGGGCTTTGAGGTCGCCGACGGCGGTGAAGGCGGGCCGGAGAGCGGGCGCGAAGAAGTAGAGGCCGAGCAGGGTGGCGGCGAAGAGCTGGAGCACGAGGGCGGGGAACCGGTTGCGGCGGAATCCTTCTTTGCAGACGGCGGCGACGCCGCGGGTGGGAGGCGTGGACATGCGGGGGTTGTAGGGGCGGAAGGGTCGGGATGCGAGTCCTTTTTCGGATCTCTCCCTCCAGACGATCTTGATCTCCGGGCAAGCCCGAAGATCGCCCGTGCGCATCCCTTTGCGGAGGCCGGCGGGGACTCTTCCTTGACTTTGAGGGATCGGGACGGAAGATAGGCCGCGTTATGAGTCCCGTGGTCAATCTGCATCCCCATTCGCCCTCCGAAACCGGCGCCCGCATGCCCGACATGCGGGTGGAAGATCCGCAAACCCTGGTCATTTTCGGAGGCACCGGCGATTTGACGCGTCGGAAGCTGTTGCCGGCGATGTTCGCGATGGATTTCGAGGGGCGGCTGCCGGAGCGGCTGCGGATCGTGGCGTTTGGTCGGCGGGACTACACGTCGGAGAGTTTTCGGGAGGAGATGCGCGGGGAGGTGGAGCGTTTTCAGCGGGTCAAGGGCACGGCGGAGCAGGTGGAGGCGTTCGTGCAGCGGATCGACTATTTCAAGGGCGGGTTGGACGACGACGCGTCGTTCGAGGCGTTGCGGCGTCGGCTGGACGATCCGGAGTTGTATCCGGAGAACCGGGTGTTTTATCTGAGCACGGCCCCGGGCTTTTTCGGTCCGGTGATCGAGAAGCTGAAGGCGGCGGGCCTGATTTATCTGCCGGGGGATCCGTACTGGAGCCGGGTGGTGATCGAAAAGCCGTTCGGGCGGGATCTGGAGAGCGCGATGGCGTTGAACCAGGACGTGTTGCGGATGCTGGACGAGTCGCAGGTGTACCGGATCGACCATTATCTGGGGAAGGAGACGGTGCAGAATATTTTGTCGTTCCGGTTCGCGAACACGATTTTCGAGCCGGTGTTCAACAGTACGTTCGTGGATCACATCCAGGTGACGGCGAGCGAGACTGTGGGCATGGAGTCGGGGCGCGGGGCGTATTTCGATACGGCGGGGTCGATGCGGGACATGATGCAGAATCATATCTCCCAGTTGCTATGTCTGGTGACGATGGAGCCTCCGAGCGGGTTTTCGTCGGACGCGGTCCGCAATGAAAAGGTGAAGGTGTTGCAGAGCATCCGGCCTCCGCGCATCGACGAGGTGCGGAAGAACGTGGTGCGGGCGCAGTACGCGGCGGGCGAGGTGAAGGGGAAGGGGGTGCCGGCGTACGTGAACGAGGAGCGGGTGCCGGGGTCGTCCCGCACGGAGACGTTCGTGGCGGCGCGGTTCTATATCGACAATTGGCGCTGGTCGGGCGTGCCGGTGTATTTGCGCACGGGGAAGCGGATGGCCCGCAAGCAGACGAGCATCACGGTGCAGTTCAAGAAGCCGCCGATGGAGTTGTTCCGGACGGTGGAGTGCGAGGGGGACGTGTGCGATCTGACGGAGGCGCGGCCGAATACCTTGACGTTCCGGATTCAGCCGGACGAGGGGATCTCCCTGCACTTCGCGACGAAACGTCCGTCGATGCACATGGTGGTGGAGGATTCGGAGTTGGATTTCAATTACGCGGAGAACTACGAGGGCACGCTGCCGGAGGCCTACGAGCGGTTGCTGATGGACGTGATGCGGGGGGACGCGACGCTGTTCATGCGGTCGGACGAGGTGGAGGCGGCCTGGCGGTTGATGGATCCGATTCTGCAGGCGTGGCAGCAGCAGGATCATCGGATTCCGTTGCATTTCTACGCGCCGGGGACCTGGGGGCCGCTGGCGGCCGACGAGCTGTTCGAGGGCCGGGCCGGTGGCTGGTTGAATGAGTGACGGGGAAGGTTCTGGATTGGGGGCTCGGACAGGTCGGACAAGGGGGGACAAGTCGGACGGGTCCGGGCGGACTTGTGGTTTGACATTGGCGTTAAAAACTGTACATATGTTTAAAGGTTCCCGGTTTCTTGTTTGTGGTTTTTTGTTTCTGGTTTAGATCTTTACCTGACTCCTGACTCCTGACTCCTGACTCCTGACTCCTGACTCCTGACTCCTGACTCCTGACTCCTGACTCCTGACTCCTGACTCCTGACTC
>Ga0194137_10001735_pt1 | contig 13150 bp, 9 predicted proteins | sample TARM_MetaG_T3_14_FD_134025 | JGI IMG/M metagenome (GOLD analysis project Ga0194137, IMG submission 134025) | Freshwater microbial communities from Pennsylvania, USA, analyzing microbe dynamics in response to fracking - TARM_MetaG_T3_14 (version 2) | ecosystem: Environmental > Aquatic >... | reverse complement strand
TAGCGTCATGCTGTTCCGTGCCCTCGGCACCGGAGAGCATTGCTCAAGTGTTTTCATCGCCAGTTTCTGGCATTTCGCTTGTGACCCATGTAGCGGTTACGGCGATTCATCTCCATCGCAATCTATCCGACGGGACCAGCTCCCATCGGGACATGGTTACCCGTCCTACTCCAAGGAATACCATGACAAAACATCTTTCCATCGACCGAATGCTCGAAGCTGCACTCGATAGTGAAATGCCGGGCCTGGCCAACTTCGTCGAGTATGCAGAGTCCCTTGCCACCATGCTGGCGAAGAACCTCGCAATGCATCTCGATATCGAGACGCAAGACGCTGTTTGGCAGGGCGCCGCCTTTGGCGGACTCTGCGCGCGCTTCGGCCCAACGACCCCTTCGCAAGCCTGTCCAGCCGTCATTGACGACATGGACAAGGAAGGCGACTGGGAGCTGCTCAGTACGCCCGCAATGGGCAAGGCGGCATTACGTCCGAGTGGCCTGAGTCTGCCTAGCGACACCCTGTAATCACCCTTCATCAATCTCCCAGTGGGGCATGTCCCCATGGGGCGGCTCCACGTTTCCATTCAGGAGCCAATATGTTCAATATCACTTCCCACCACGACATCCCCGCCGAGTTGCGCCGAGCCGGACTTTACCCGTACCTCGACAACGAATTGCGCGAATACTGGTTCCATGCCATCGATGTCGCTCACATGCTGCTGAAGCGGCACAAAGAGGCACGGGGCCGCGAGACGTACTACCAGGATCAGTTCGGCGTCGACTTCATCGGCGCCCTGCAAAATAACTGGATACCCGAATCCGCCGGCGTCACTGGCATTTTCAGGCTAGACCATTCGCTGACTGCGGAGCAGAAGAAGGTCGATGCCGGATGGTGCGAATACAATGCGGCGCGCGAAGAGCTGAAAACCCTGCCGCGGGGCAGCCAGATCCTGGTCCATAAACGCAGCGTGGCTTATACCGCTTGGGAAGCCCGCATCCATGCAGGTGGCCAGTACGTCAGCGATTGCGCAACGATGCAAAAGTATGCGCAACAGCCGCCGGCGACGGCTGCGGTCAACTGCCTGCTGTCCTACGAGGCTTATCTGGCACGCAAGCAGGCGGAAAGCGAAATCCTGATGCTGGCCAATTTCGGCCGCATCCGCGAACTGCAACTGCAACCAGGTACGGCGTTGAAGGAAATCGAGCTTTTCCATAACGGAAAGATGCACAAGTTCTCGTTCACGATTCAATCCATATCGCCAAACGGAAAACTGGTGCTGGCCGCCGGAAAGCTTCGTGGCAGCGCGAATAGCTTCTCCACGACGGTGGACGCCTGCAGCGTAGACCAGCAAAGCATCGTGGTGCCGACCGTTCCAGTCAAGGTTCCGGCCGACACCGCTACTGCTGCATTGTTCTGATGGGAGGGTCTATGTACGTTCGCCTTCCCGATGGTTACAACGGTCAGACCTGTCTGTTCAATGCGAACCCGATCGAGCGTGACGGTGCGGTGGTAAAACTCTCCTGTGCTGAACCTGGCAAGGAGCACCTCATCGCCTGGAAGCGGGAGACCGACGTCAGATCTGCGCTGACGCAGGCCCTGCAAAGCTGATCTCACAGCACAACCAACCGCTTGCCCCTCATGGGGCAAGCATTCCCCTTAGTCGCTTTGTACTGCTCCTCTATGCCTAGGCATCGATGAGCACTGCTCAATGTTTTTATCGCCGCGATGCGGCATGTCCTGCATTGGCCTTCTTATGGGTCCATGCAACAAACATTGATGCCTCAGCTGTGCTGAGGCCTACGCTAGGAGTCTTTCATATGGAAATGTGTTTTGTCAGTTCGGACCATCGCTGTGTCATCGACATGGTGCGCGAGGATGGGAAGTCATGGATTCTCGGCCATAGCCTCGAACAGGTGCGATGCCGGTATCCGGACGCCCAAGAGATGGCGCTGGAGGAGGCGGTCACGGCAATCGAAGCCAACATGGTTGCAGGTCCCATTTCGGAAATCAGCAAGGACACATTCGATTCAGCGTTGGCCTGCATACCACCGCGGCGCTGGATCAACGATGGAACGTCCGAATCATTCATGAATCCCGAGCACTTTTACGGTGCAGTGACCTCGGTGTACGTGCGCATTGGAACGCGCTATTTCACATTTCATGACCGCTGCACTGCGAGTCATCTCGCCGCTGTCGAACGGGTGCAGGAACGGCTTCAGCAGACGGATGACGCTGCAGGGATGCAGTGAACTACAACGATCAACAAGCGAGGAGATCCCCATGAACCAAAAGCCGGAAACTGTGCTGCTCATTGCCAGGGATACCAGCTATCCCGTTTGCTATTTTGCGGATGCAGTATTGCGGGCAGACGGGCAGGTTGAGCAACTGAGCCGATACCGCTACGAGAGTGGCGATCTGGTTTCAGAAGAACTGGCTTCGCATATTGCAATCGATAGCCTCGCGGTGCGGCTGCCAAACGGCACGCAACGAGAGATTGATCCCGTCACCCTTGTCTTGAACGCGCTTATCTAGGCGTTCTCCCAACGGGACCCGATGCTTCGGGTCTCGGTTTCCCCTGCCATTTACCCGTCCAATGACCAATTATCGGCCTCTTCAGGGCCGGTCCGGTTATGCCACTCAAAGCGTCCGGCGACTTTGTCGACCGGCGCATCACAACCAAAGGATTACCCATGCTCACATTGACTACGCCCCGCCACAGAACCTTCATCGCGATTCCAGGGATTCAGGGAACGGGCCATGATGATGTTTCCGCCTACGGCATCCTCATCGACGAGGCGATTGGCCGGTTGTACAACCGGTGCAGCGCAGACTTGCTACTGCTTGCGTTTCTTGAGATATGCACTTCTCGCATGGAGGGCTATCAACGGATCGCAACGCATCTTCGTGCTGCGACGCCTGACCAGAAGTGGCTGCGCGACTGTGCCGCTACAGAGCTTTGCCGAAGCGTCTTTGAACTGTTGCAGCCGGAGTTTGACCGGAAGCAGCACGCCATCAAGCAGCAGGTGGCCGAAGCGGAGGCGGTGATTGCAAAGTTCCGCTACGACACGCCGGCCGCCGTTACGCAAACGACGCTACCCAGCGGTGCCAAGGTCTATGGCTTTCGGTTCCTCAAGGATGCATGTCCTGGACAAGTTCTGAAAAACGGTGACCATACCGATTCCCGTGTCTTAGCCGTAGTAGTCGCGGCTGATAAGCGCTTGCTACGACCCTGACGTCACTCATGCAATCTGAAACAGGTCCTTCGTTTGTTGAAGGGCCAGTTCTTCTGCCGCGGCACACTCCATGCCAGCATCATGCTGCAGAATCCCCGCACGTTCCTCAAAATGCTCCCGTTGTACTAACGGGAGCGCTTCTACTTCGTTCCGAATTGCGCGATTTGCGACTAGTGCCCAGTCTGTTTTAACGTTTTTCATGATGTTTTTTGCGGTGCGTAGGGGTACGAGCCGTATCCTTTTTCAGCAGGATAACCTGTATTAGTTGGAGACGTCGAGCGCGGAAAGTGAGAACATCCTTAAGCTTGGCTGCTTGCTTGCGGCCGAGTCAAGAAGCCATCACTTAAACCATTGTGCCGACTATATGACGACTTCCTATTCTCAGAATACTGAACCGAGCCCTTCGGGCCGCTTGGGAGTGCGGCTTACGAAAGAGGTCAAGATAGGGGCGATCGTGACGCTGTTTTTGCTCCTCGTTGCGGGTAATGTCCTGAGCCTGACCCATCACGCAAGTCATAATGCCGGATTCCAGATAGTCAAAAACATACTTGGATGGGTTACACCAGAGGACGTAGCCAAAGCCTTGCTGTCTCGTAGTCCAACGGTCATCCGAGATCAGCAGATCAAAGAAGCAACTAAAGTGCTACAAAAGGAAAGGGATGATATCGCGAATAAGTACGGTAAGCTGAACGCTGACCATATTGCGCTGGGTCACGATCACAAGAAATTAGAGGTCGCCCACAAAAAGCTAGATGCTGATCACAGAAAGCTAGATGCCGGCCATCATAAGCTAGCAGGCGATTATCGGAACTTAAATTCAGATCACATGCAGCTTCAGCAACGAGAAAAGCAGCGTGCGGCAATAGTTCATAAGGTCGTGGAAAAAGCCGGCGAGCGCCAGGCAAGGCATGCATTACGTAGCGTGGCATCTGCGCCTGGCAAGACCATTCCCGTGGTTGGTGCCGCACTTATCGCCGGTGCCACGGCTTGGGATATCTATGACGCGTGCGAACTCTTGAATGAGCTTGACCAGCTTACAGCTGCATTCGGCAATAGCAGCAATCATAACCACCGCCAGAAGGTCTGCGGGTTACCTTACCCGACGCAAGCAGGGTTACTGCAACGTGCACGGGCAAACTGGGAAGGCGTCTACGAAGAAGCCGCAAAGGAGTTGCAAGGCCTTCCGCGCGTGTCTATCCCGACCGTTCCGCAGGTCCCCAGCTTGAGAGACATCAAGCGCAGCGTTTGCACTGTCATAGGTGCCGTCGGCCCTATTTGTCCGTAGGCCGAGGAGGCTTCAGACAACCACACGTCTATCGATTTCTCAGGCACTGCATTTTCCAGACATGTGCCGGACCATGGTCGACAAAGCCCTCAGTCAGAAGGGCGAAGAACGTCATCCTTCCGACGACGTCATCACTTAGACAGACTCATAAGTGGAGTTGCCAAAAAGGAATGGCCCGCAATGCACTAAGAAGCGGCCATTGACGATCTTCAGGTGACTGACGGCGATCGACCCGCTGCAGTCTGTCGCACCTTCTACATGCCAACGGCAGGTAATTGAGTAGTGCAGTCGCATGGACCGCTCGTCTACCGACAGCACGTCGGTCAGAGCCGAGCTAGAGTAAGCGTACCTGATCGGTCGGCATTGCGCCGGTTATCTGCCGCTCGCATTCCCTTTCCCCTGAATTTCGGTGAAAATAGTCCCCCGGTTCTTTAAACTTCAGAAAAAAGGGAGCAGGAGTGCAGACAACTCCAGAAATCGGTCAGCTTGCTGTCGTCCGTAAGCGGCCCTTCGTTGTTACGGAAGTTATCCCGTCAGCCTTAGGTTCGGGAAGCGATACCGCCAGCCCGAATCACTTGATCAAGCTCTCGTCGGTGGAAGACGACGGCCTGGGCGAGGAACTGCAGGTCATCTGGGAACTGGAGCCCGGCACCTCGGTGCATGAAAGATCCACCCTCCCCGATCCAACCACCTTTGACCACCCGAAGCGGCTGCAAGCTTTTTTAGATGCTGTTCGTTGGGGGGCAGTCTCGCAGGCCGACGACAAAGCCCTGCAATCCCCATTCCGCAGCGGCATTGAGGTAGATGACTATCAGCTCGACCCGGTTGTTCGAGCCTTGTCGATGCCGCGGGTCAATCTGTTGATTGCTGACGACGTGGGTCTCGGCAAGACTATCGAAGCGGGATTGGTCGTGCAGGAAATGATCCTGCGCCACCGTGTCCGGTCGGTGCTGATCGTCTGCCCGTCCTCATTGCAGGTGCAATGGCAAGAGGAGATGCGCGACAAGTTTGGCCTGGAATTCCGCATCATCGATAGCGACACCATAAGCCAGTTGCGTCGCAAGCGCGGTATCCATGTCAACCCATGGTCACACTTCCCGCGGCTAATCACCTCCATTGATTTTCTCAAGCGCGAGCGTCCACTGCGCACTTTTCGCGAGACCCTGCCCGCAGGCGATCAGCCTGCCTACCCACGGGCATATGACCTTCTGATCGTCGACGAGGCCCACAACGTCGCTCCGTCAGGCCGCGGTAAGTACGCTACCGACTCGATGCGCACCGTGGCCATCCGTTCCCTAGCCCCGCATTTCGAGCACAAGCTGTTTCTTTCGGCCACGCCCCACAACGGCTACCGGGAAAGCTTTGCTGCCCTGCTGGAGCTGCTCGACAGTCAGCGTTTCGCCCGTGCTGTCACGCCCGACCGCAACCAGCTCGATGCCGTGATGGTGCGGCGTCTGAAGGACGAACTCAAGCTGCGCTGGGACGGTAGCCGACGCTTTGCCGAGCGCATCGTCCAGCACCTCGAAGTTCCCTATACCGACGACGAGCGCCAAGCCCACCACGCCCTTCAAGCCTATTCTAAACTGCGCCTGAAGCATGCCGCCTCTGACGGCGAGCGCATGGCCGCGGAATTCGTGCTCAAGCTGCTCAAGAAGCGCCTGTTCTCTTCCCCAGCGGCCTTTGGCATTACCCTGGAAAAGCACATCCTCACCGTCGGCGGCAGAAAGGCGGCCAGCAGCGCCCGGCGCGACATCGAAGATTTCTCCGACGACTACGCGGACGACGACGAATACGAGGCCGAAACCGGCGAGGTCGTCAGCTCGGTCAGCCAGACCTTGTCGCCCATTTCCACGGAAGAGAAGGCACTGCTACGCCAACTGGGCGAGTTCGCAGCCAAGACCAGCCAGCGCCCCGACTGCAAGGCACAAACCCTGATCGACTGGCTCAAGCAGACCTTGCGCCCCAACGGCAATTGGAACGAAGAACGCGCCATCATCTTCACCGAGTACCGCGCCACCCAGAAATGGCTGTTCGACTTGCTGGCACGGGAAGGTTTTGCCGAGGAAGATCGCTTGCAGATGATCTACGGCGGCATGCCCAACGACCAACGTGAGCCGATCAAGGCGGCCTTCCAGACGCACCCGAAGGATTCCAAGGTGCGCATCCTGCTGGCTACCGATGCTGCCTCCGAAGGTGTGAACTTGCAAAACCATTGTTCCAAGCTCATCCACTTCGAGATTCCCTGGAACCCGAATCGCATGGAGCAGCGCAATGGGCGGGTGGATCGCCATGGCCAGAAAGCTAGCGAGGTGCATATCCATCACTTTGTGGGCAAAGGCTTCGATACCGCCAAGACTTCGGGCAAAGTTGGCGATCTGGAGGCCGACCTGGAATTCCTCATGCGTGCTGCCCTCAAAGTGGAGACCATCCGCGAAGACCTGGGGAAAGTCGGCCCTGTCATCGCCAGCCAAGTCGAAGAGGCCATGCTAGGGCGGCGTACCCGTCTCGACACCACCCGTGCCGAGCAGGAAGCGGAACCCGTCCGTCGCATGCTCAAGTTCGAGCGCAAGCTACGCGAGCAACTGGAAAGGCTGGCCTCCCAACTGCACGAAACCCAGAGCGAGCTGAACCTCACGCCCGAGCATGTCGAAAACGTCGTTTGCGTTGGGCTGGAGTTGGCCGAGCAACCCGCCCTGGTCCCAGTCGAGGTCGACGGAATCTGGCCAGACCCCACCGGGGTGCGCAAATCCTGTCCGGTGTTCCGTCTCCCGGCGCTTTCCAATAGCTGGGCGCTCTGTGCGGATGGCCTGGCGCACCCCCATACCAAGAAGATCCGCCCCATCGTTTTCGATGCCGCCCTTGCCGCGGGGCGGGACGACGTGGTGCTGGCCCATCTCAACCATCGCCTGGTGCAGATGTGTCTGCGCCTATTGCGCGCCGAAATCTGGTCGCTTGGCACCCAAACCAAGCACCTTTCTCGCGTGTCGGCTTGCGTGGTCGAAGACTCGGCACTGACCCACCCGGTGGTCATCGCCCATGGCCGCATTGTCGTCCTAGGAAGCGACAACCACCGCCTACACGAGGAAGTCATCACCGCCGGCGGCGCGCTCATCGAAGGTCGTTTCCAGCGCCTCAATGTGGGCGATACCAAAGCCGCCTTGGCCGCGGCTACGGCGACCGAAGCCCCCTCAGCCATCGAGACTCGCTTCCAGGCTCTCTGGCCTAAGCACCGCGATGCCCTAATGTCGGCCCTCGAAGCGCGTAAGGTCGAGCGCACCAAAAATCTGGAAAAGAATTTCGACGAGCTGGCCGAGAAGGAAGTGAACAAACTCACGACTGTAATGACCGAACTTCAGCGTGCCATCCAGGCGGAAGTTGATCGCAAGGATGGCCATCAACTGCTGCTCGACCTTGGCGGCGACGAACCCGGCAAACAGCAGCGTGAACGCGACCTGGCAGCCCTGCGTCGTCGCCTCAACGAAATACCGGAGGAAATCGAGCGCGAGTCCGAACACATCCGATCCCGCTTCGCCAACCCCAGCGCTCGTCTGTTCCCGGTCGCCGTCACTTGGCTAATACCGCGGCGAGCCGTGCTTGAAGTCAAGGGAGGCAAGGCATGAGCGTCACTCGTCACCACGCCGACTGGCTCTCCCTCGTCGAGGTTTCCGGCCCCTTCGTGTCGCTGCCGGTATTGCAGCGAGTCTTCTCGGGCGGACTGGACAAGCGCGATCCGGCCAAAGCCAAGGCGCTGCGTGCCGCCTACGAAGAATGGCAGGATAACCCCACCGCACCCGGCAAGCAGCGCGCCTGGGTTATGCACGTCCTCACATCGGTACTGAGTTACCCGGAAAACCAAATCGCGGAAGGGCAGGCGCTGCCTGCGGGCTTAGAAGCCAACATGCCCGAAATGGGCGAGACTTTGCGCCCTGATTTCGTCCTGGTTGCTCCCGCTGGTTCCGCATTAGCCGGACAGCCACAGCTCCTCATCACCAGCTACATGGCGGAGCAAAGCCTCGAAAAGCCCGTTTCGGCCAAGCAATGGAAAGCCACCCCCGCGACTCGCATGATGGAGCTGCTGCATGGGGCCAATGTGCCACTGGGCTTGGTCACCAACGGTGAGCACTGGATGCTGGTCTACGCCCCCCGCGGCGAGACTACCGGCTACGCCTCTTGGTACGGGTCGCTGTGGCTGGACGAGCCGATCACCCTGCGAGCGTTCCACTCCTTGCTCGACGCTGGCCGCTTCTTCAACGTAGCTGCCGATAGCACGCTGCTGGCCCTGCTCAAGGAGAGCGCCAACGATCAGCAGGAAGTCACTGATCAACTCGGCTATCAGGTGCGTGAGGCCGTTGAGGTACTCGTACAGTCATTCGATGCCCTCGACAAGGACAGCAACCGGACGCTGCTGAAGGGCATCAAGCCAGCCAACCTCTATGACTCGGCGCTCACCGTCATGATGCGCCTAGTCTTTCTGTTTTCTGCAGAAGAGCGCGGCCTGCTGCACCTGGGCAAGCCGCTGTACGACGACAACTACGCCGTTTCCACTTTGCAGGAGCAGTTGCAGGAGGTGGCCGACCGCTACGGCGAGGAAGTTCTGGAACGTCGCTTCGATGCTTGGGCGCGTCTGCTAGCCACCTTCCGCGCCGTGCATAGCGGTATTCGGCACCAGGACCTGCTCATGCAAGCCTATGGTGGCTCGCTGTTCGACCCCGACCGTTATCCCTTCCTCGAAGGCCGTGCCGCTGGCAGCCAATGGCGCAGCTCGCCTGCCGAACCGTTGTCGGTGAATAACCGCGTCGTCCTGCACCTGCTCAACTCCCTGCAACGTTTGCGCACAAAAGTTGGCGCTGGTACGACGGCGGAAACCAGAAGGGTGTCATTTCGGGCTCTGGGGGTGGAACAGATCGGCCACGTTTATGAGGGGCTGCTCGACCACACCGCCTTCCGTGCCGACGAAGTGGTGCTCGGCATCCGCGGCCCCCGGAGCAAGAAACCGGAAATTGCCCTCACCACACTGGAGTCCCTCCTGGAGCAGGGCGAAGACAAGCTGATCGAGCGCCTCAAGGCAGATACCGGGCGTTCCGTTTCTGCACTGCGTCGCGAGCTGAATGACGGCAGCTTGCTCGACGAACACAAGCTCATCATTGCCTGCGATCAGAACGAAGCCTTGCTGAATCGCTTGCGTCCCTTCGCGGGACTGATCCGCGAAGATTCCTTCGACCGGCCTTGGGTAGTGCTGCCTGGGAGTATCTATGTCACCGGGGGCACCGCCCGTCGCAGCACCGGCACCCACTACACCCCGCCCTCGCTCACCGAACCCATCGTCCAGCGCACGCTGGAGCCGCTGGTCTATGTCGGCCCCGCCGAAGGTTTGCCCAAGGAGCAGTGGAAGCTCAAGTCGCCGAAAGACATTCTCGACCTCAAGGTCTGCGACATGGCCATGGGTTCCGGGGCCTTCCTGGTGCAAGCCTGTCGTTATTTGGCCGAATGCCTGGTCGAAGCCTGGGAAAACGAAGAAAAGGCCCACCCAGACCATGTGCTGATCGCGCCGGACGGCAAGTTCTCCGAAGGCTCACCAAGCGAGCGCTTGGTGCCCGTCGAGGCCGCGGAGCGCATCGCCATCGCCCGCCGCGTGGTGGCCGACCGCTGTCTCTATGGCGTGGACATCAATCCCATGGCGGTGGAGATGGCCAAACTCTCCATGTGGCTCATCACCGTCGATGCCAAACGCCCCTTCACCTTCCTCGATCACGCCTTCAAGTGCGGCGACTCGCTGCTGGGCATCACCTCGCTGGAGCAGTTAGAGAACTTCAGCCTGCGCCCTGATGCGGGAAAGTTACAGGGATTTAATGCTCCTGGTTTTACACAGCAAATTAAGGAGGCCAAGAAGAGGCGCAAATTGTTGGAGACGATACTTTCCGATACGCCGGAGCAGATCGCAGCCAAGGCGGCGCTGTATGCCGAGGCGGAAGAAGCTGTTGCCAAACTCAGTGCCGTGGCGGATGTGATGGTGGCTTTGGAGCTGAAAGGACTGAAAGGCAAAGCCTACGAGACTGAACGCGAAGCCACAGCGGATCAGATGATGGCAAATTGGGCTCAAGGGCTGGCTGAATTACAACAGTTTGCTCGCCAGAGTCTTGGCGCACGGCACTGTTTCCATTGGTCGTTGACTTTTCCTGAGATCATGGAAAGCGGTGGCTTCCATGCCTTCGTTGGCAATCCACCATTTGTTGCCAGTAGAAACTTCCAAGAAAATTTCGGTGAAGATTACACACGTTTGCTAATCACGCATCACCCTGGTAGCGGTGGACAAGCCGACATCTGTGCGTATTTTTTTAGGCAAGCATGGCAGCTGAGAAAAAAAGAAGGAACGATTGGGCTTCTTGCAACAAACACAATTTCGGAAGGTGATACCAGAGCGGCTGCTTTAGATTTCATTCTTCAATCTGGGGGCAAAATATACTCAGCTAACAAGTCATTCCCTTGGCCTGGTGGGGCATCTCTTTATGTAAGCTCAGTACATTGTTGTGCGGATGACCTAAAGATACTTGCTTACTTAAACGGCTGCGAAGTTCAAGGTATTGATGCCACATTGTCGGATGCAGGCGTTGTATTAAAACCATTTAATTTGCAGGCCAATATCGGGCGCACATTTAAGGGAACTGGGTTAGGGGCGGATTGGTTCATATTTGATGAGGAAGACGCCTCGCGCCTTTTACAGAACCGAGGTGACAATGAAGTTCTCAAGCCTTATCTGACCGGACAAGGTCTAGTCACGAACCACAAAATAATTCCAGATAATTACTGCGTCGATTTCCCTGACATAGAAGAAGGCGATCTTGAGAGTCGTTACCGTCCAATTTGGAATGCAGTAAAAAGACGCGTTATTGAGTCGACCGGCGGGGGTATTGTCGCCAGATGGTGGAGGCACAGGCGTTCAGCGGGGAACCTATACAATGCCATTGCACGCCAAGGGTTGGCAGAGGTGATTGTTAAAGCTCAAACAGGCAAAGCATGGGCATTTGCAATTACGCCAACCACTTGGCTATTTGATCAAAGTGTCATTGTTTTTCTTCCTTTCATCCAAGGGCAATATGCAGTTCTTCAATCTGAACTGCATTGCGCGTGGGTGGAACGCTATTCGTCGACACATGAGACAAGACTTCGCTACTCCCCTTCAGATGTATTTGAAAATTTTCCATTCCCGGAGGGCGGTAACGAGCTTGAATTTGTTGGGCATAGGTATTATCAAAAGAGAAGCGAACTAATGTCGTCTAGGCGTCGAGGGCTAACAGCTACTTATAACGAAATCCAAGATGCTAGTTCCTTAGACTCCGAAGTAGTTCAGCTTCGTAAGCTTCAGGAAGATTTAGACATTGCTGTCGCCAAAGCCTACGGCTGGCAAGACCTCGACCTCGGCCATGGCTTCCACGAAACCAAGCAAGGTATCCGCTTCACCATCTCCGAAGCCGCCCGTCGCGAAGTGCTCGACCGCCTGCTGGCGCTGAACCACCAGCGTCACGCCAAAGAGGTCGCCGCCGCAGCAACCCAAGCATCCGCAACGCCTACTAAGCGAGGCCGCAAGAAGAAAGACACCGGCGGCCAGGCGACCATGGATTTCTGACTTTGAGTAATGCATGACCACACCTACAACCATTGCGACTCCCAACCCAACTGCGCTGGCCACCAAGACGCCCAGCGACATTCGTGACGAACTCACCGACATGGTCATCCGCGACCTGCTCGGCCCCGCCGGCGGCCCGGACGAGGAGCTGAGCCAGTACGAAGACCACGCCTACAGCCGCTACCTAGTCGGCATGCTGGCTCCCAAGGGCAGTGAAGTCGCTGGCGGCGAGCTGGACGAACTGGCCGCGGGCGATGGCGACGAAGGCGAGGAAGGTGCGCCGGAATCCGGTGTGCCCGCGGGCAGCACCTATTTCCCGTCGTCGATGGGCCTGAGCTTCGTTGTAAGCACGGAGGCCAAGGAGATCATCGTCGAGGCCGATTGGGGGCAATACCTGCGTGTCAAAAGTGCGGTGCAGAAGAAGAGGGATGGCAGCGAGGCCAATGCCTGGCAACGGCATCCGGTGGTGGCACCTCCCCTGATCCTTGCCCTCAAGGTCGGCGTAATCAACCCCACCGAGTTGCATAAGGATCATCCGCTGGTGCAGTTGCAGGGCCGCATGCGCCAGACGGCGGATGGCTGGGTGGTGACGCTATTCATGGTCAACCAGCAAGAAGAGCGCACGCGCCGCGGCGAGCCGAAGGACGAAGTATGGGTGTTCCAGCCCAAGCTGCAGGTGCATGGCCACGAGAACCAGCCGATCTTCGTGCAACGCAAGAATGCCAAGGCCGATCTCTCCAAAATGGACTCGCTGACCCGCGAGGAATCGGAGACGCTGGAGATGCTCTACCGCCACCAGCGCGAGTTCGCCGTCGGTCACGGCATTTCGGTGCATGCCACACTGCCGGAACCTCTGGCTGAGCAGGCCACCCAGGTGGAAACGGAATGGGTGCCGCGTTTCGAGGTACCTCAGCAAACCCCACGCTCTGCTGCCGACGACGAGAACCTCGACGGCGTGGTCATGGACATGAAGGAACTAGCCGAACTACCGAAGTCCGGCCTGATCGCTAG
>Ga0194137_10001734_pt1 | contig 13150 bp, 16 predicted proteins | sample TARM_MetaG_T3_14_FD_134025 | JGI IMG/M metagenome (GOLD analysis project Ga0194137, IMG submission 134025) | Freshwater microbial communities from Pennsylvania, USA, analyzing microbe dynamics in response to fracking - TARM_MetaG_T3_14 (version 2) | ecosystem: Environmental > Aquatic >... | reverse complement strand
TGTAAGGGGGGTGGTCTAAATTAGTGATCAAAAAAGTTCTGTTAAGAAAAAACTACAATCATATACAAGAAAAAAAATATATCAAGAAATCAAAAAAGATTTGATGGAACAACTAGAATTGAATGGCACTTTAGGCGCCTTTTATACCGATTTGATTGACGATTACATGGATTTTTGGGTAACTAAGAGCATGCTTATTGAGGATATTCACGAAAGAGGCACGACTGTGGACTATGATAATGGTGGCGGTCAGAAAGGGAAGAAAAAGAATGATTCGATTGATCAGCTGATTAAAGTAAATGGCCAAATGCTTAAAATATTGTCCGAGATAGGAATAAAACCATCTGACTCAGGCGGTGATATCGGTGATCTGTAGAAAATTGAATCCTCACATTCAAAGGTGGATAGACATCGTAGAAAAAGACGAAATTAGGTGCTGCAAAGAACAAAAGCAACTTGTAAAGCTGATAAGAAAAAGTTTTGATACAGAAGATGTTTATACGGATGATGAGCAGCTTGAAAAATATTTAGGCCTTTCTAAGTATTTGAAATATGATCTAGTTTTTGAATGGGAGGCATTTTGTATTGCCCTTCATGATTGCACATACTGGAGAAAAACAGGGGAGCCAAGATGGCCATTTTTTTTCGGAATGATGGGAAGAGGAACTGGTAAAGATGGATTTATAGCTCTCGATTCGTTATGTATGATATCGCCGTATAACGGAATCAGGGGATATGACGTTGACATATGCGCTAACAATGAAGAACAAGCGATGCGGCCATTGAACGATCTGATCGAAGCTTTTGAAATGGATTCAAAGATAGAGAAGAAATTAAAAAAGTTCTTCCGATGGAATAAGACACTCATGCAATGCATTAAGCTAAAAGGAATTATTAAAGGCAGAACAAACAATCCAAAAGGCAGAGACGGAATGCGTTCCGGAAAAGTTGTTTTTAATGAGGTTCATCAATATGAAAATTATGATAATATCAATGTTTTCGTAACTGGTTTAGGTAAAAAACCGAATCCAAGAAGAATGATCGTTACGACAAATGGAGATGTTAGAGAAGGGCCACTTGATGACTATTTAGCAGATGCAGAGGCAATTTTAGAGGGAGCAGAACCAGATAATGGCATGCTCCCATTTATCTGTCGTCTTGATGATATTGAAGAGGTGCACGATCCAGAAAATTGGACGAAGGCAATTCCATCATTAAAACATCTTCCACACCTATTTAGTGAAATAAAGCTTGAATATGCTACATGGAAAAAGAACCCGGCATCATTACCAGCGTTCATAACTAAAAGATTTAACAGACCATCCGGTAGAACTGATATGCAAATCACTGAGTGGGAAAATATACAGGCCACAGAAAGAGAAATTCCAGACCTTGACGGTTGGATGTGCGTTGCTGGTATAGACTATGCAATGCTAAATGACTGGGCAGCTGTTAATCTTCATTTTGTGAGAGGCGAAGAAAGAATTGATATTAATCATGCATGGATATGTGCTAATTCAATCGATCTTCCGCGAATTAAAGCACCTTGGAAATCATGGGTTGATGATGAAAATATAGAAGTGACTATAGTTGATGAAGTAGAAATAAACCCTGATATTTTAGCTGGATACATTGAAGAGGCAATGCTTAAATATTATGTTAGAAAAGTTGTACTAGATAATCACCGATACGCTTTAGTGAAAAAATCACTAGAGCGTATCGGTTTTGTTGGTAAAGAGAAAGTGATTTTAATAAGACCATCGGATATTATGAGAATTGCTCCGGTGATTATAAGCTGCTTTAATAAGCAGCTTTTTACGTGGGGAAATTCACCCCATCTTAGATGGGCAACCAATAATACCAAGTTGATTAAGTCAGGAAAAAGAGAAGGAACTGACACAGGAAATTATTATTTTGGAAAAATCGAAAGTAAAAGCAGAAAAACAGACCCTTTTATGGCCCTTGTAGCTTCAATGGTATGTGAAGATGAACTGGGCAGTGGCGGAATAATTGAAACGCCAGATGAAGGACCAATAGGTTATTAAACACTAGGAGGTGGTTAGCATGAGTATAAAAGCATGGATTAGTAAATTGATTGGAGCAGGAGGCGATATGACGGAAGTCACGATAGAAGAAATCATGGGAACGGCCGGTGAAATCTATGTCAGAGAATTAGCATTTTGCGCATGTGTTAATATTGCTGCCAATGCCATAAGCAAATGTGAATTTAAGACATATGTAAAAAACAAAGAAGTCAAAGGCGCAGAGTATTATCTATGGAATTATGAACCGAATAAAAACCAAAATAGTAGCCAGTTCATTAAAAAGTGGATATATAAACTCTTCCGGGAAAATGAAGTATTGATTATTGAAAACAATGGTCAGCTTTTAGTAGCGGACTCATTCTCAATAAAAGAATATGCACTTTATGAAAATATTTTCTCTAGTGTAAGGGTTGGAGATTATACCTTCAATCGGTCGTTTGCCCAATCAGAGGTTTTATATTATAAACTTTCAGAAAAAAACATGTGGAAGGTAACGGCGGGTATTTACGCAGGATATAAACAGCTTCTTGAATATGGAATGCGAAGTTACAAAAAAAGCCGAGGACACAGGGGAATTTTGAAAGTTGATACCATGGCATATAACACAGATAAGGAAAAGTATAAAAACCTTATCAATAGGGATTTCAAGGCTTTCTTTGAAAATGAAAATGGGATCATGCCTTTATTTGATGGATACGATTACACCGAACTAAACGGAAAAACATACAACAATGATTCGACTAGGGATATTAGAGCGATGATCGATGATATCACGGATTTTACAGCAAGAGGTTTTGGAATGCCTGCAGCATTAGTCAACGGAACCGCTGGAACTGAAAACGCAGTAGAGCAGCTACTAACTTTCTTCGTAGATCCTTTGACGGACATGTTTGAAGAGGAGATAGTGAGAAAAAGGTATGGAAGAAAGTCTGTGCTAGAAGGCACTTACCTTACGATCTATACGAATTGCATTAAACACATTGACTTACTTTCTGTATCTACAGCCATTGATAAGCTGATCAGCTCTGGTGTATTTTGTGTTAACGACATCCTTAAAATGTGTGGCGAAACTACCATAGATGAAGAATGGGCCAACAAACATTTTATAACTAAAAACTACTCTTCAATAGAAGAACTATTAAAAGCGATAGAAGGAGGTGAAATGAAAATATGAAAAAGTTTTATTCATTAGTCCAAGAGGACAGAAAAGCTGAATTAATGATTTATGGAGACATTACTTCATGGGAATGGCTAGAAAGTGATGTATCAAGCTATACACTATCTAAGCAGCTAGAAAATTTAGACGTTGATGAAATACATGTATTTATTAACTCTTATGGCGGAGAAGTAGCAGAAGGCCTTGCAATCTATAATTCTCTTAGAAGGCACCAAGCGAAGGTTATCACATATTGTGATGGATTTGCTTGCTCGGCTGCTAGTGTAGTATTCATGGCTGGAATTGAGAGGGTAATGGGGGATGCGTCACTTATTATGATTCATAATGCATGGACCTACACATCTGGTGATGCTAACGACCTAAGAAAAGAAGCTGATGATTTAGATCAAATAACTAGGGCATCTATTCTTGCATACATGAAGTATGTCAATGTTGATGAAACAAAGCTGAAACAGATGCTTGATGATGAAACGTGGTTACTTCCACAAGATGCAGTAAACATGGGATTTGCTACAAGAATCGCAGAATCAGAGAATACCGGACAAGCTTCACAAAGCGTTAAAAACTCTCTGCTTAATCTGATAAAAAATAAAAAAATCACAAATCAAGGAGAAGAGCTTACTGCCGCAAAGATAGCAGAAGCGGTTGTAGAAAGATTGATGCTAAATTCTGTGGAGCCTCCAAAAGAACCGGAAGCGATCCCAGAAGGTAAGAAACTATCTAAATTTTTAAAGAGTTTATCCGCATAAGGAGAAAGGAAAATATATGAAGAGCAAAGATATTTTAAATCAGGAAAGATTAGAGATTATGCAGAAGATGCAGTCGGCCATCGAAAGTGAAGATCCAAAACAGTTTGCAGAAATGTTTGGAGAACTTGCTGACAATATCCAAAGTCAGGTAATGCATGAAGCTGAAGAAATGATGCAGAAAAATGATAAATCAATTTTAAGCGCCAGAGGGGTTAGGGTTCTTACAAGCGAAGAGAATAAATATTACGAAGCTGTAATAGAAGCCATGAGAACTTCAAATCCTAAACAGGCCCTTGCTGATCTGGATGTTACAATGCCGACCACAACGATTGATTCCGTTTTTGAAGATTTACAGAACACTCATGAACTGCTTAATGTGATTAATTTCCAGAATACAAGCGGCTTGGTTGAAATGATTATAAATACTGGTTCCCAGCAACTTGCAACATGGGCAGCTCTTAGTGCAGAAATTATAAAGGAGCTAACAGGAGGGTTTAAGAAAGTTAAAATGGCTCAGCATAAACTTTCTGCCTTTCTACCAGTTTGCAAAGCAATGCTTGACTTAGGTCCCATTTGGCTTGACAGATATGTAAGACTTATACTACAGGAAGCTTCATACCTTGGACTAGAAGAAGGTATTATCAATGGCACCGGAAAAGATATGCCGATAGGAATGAATAGAAAAGTTGGCGAAGGCGTTACGGTGACAGATGGTGTATACCCTCTCAAAGATACGGTTGTAATAACTAGTCTTGATCCTGTTACTTATGGTAACGTGCTTGGCGGAATGGCAAAAACACCAAACGGTAACATTCGAATAATTAAGAACGTCATTATGATTGTTAACCCAGTAGATTATCTCACGAAGATCATGCCAGCCACCACAGTAAGAAGCGCAGACGGCACATATGTTAACAATGTACTTCCTTTCCCAACAACAATTATTCAATCAATTCAGATCCCGGAAGGCAGAGCAATCATTGGACTAGGTGATAGATATTTCATGGGAATAGGTACAGAGAAATCAGGAAGAATTGAGTATTCTGATGAGTACAGATTCTTAGAGGATGAAAGAGTTTATCTTGTGAAGATGTATGGACATGGCGAACCACTCGACAATAACGCATTTACATATTGCGATATCGAAGATCTTAAGCCTGCTATTTATGAAGTGTTCGTTGCTAATACAGAAAACAATGCAATACCAACAATGCTAAAAAATATTTTTGATGCACGATTGAGCGCGTTGGCCGTTGGAAGTTTAACCCTATCCCCAAGATTCAATAAGTCTGTATTCTTCTATACAGCTGCAACTACTAATGCAACCAATTCTGTTACAGTAGATGCAATAGATGATGATGCAACCATCGAAATTCTTGTTAATGGATCTGAAATTCAAAACGGAGCTGCCGCAACGTGGAATGCAGGAATAAATACTGTTGCAATTACGGTGACCAGCGGAACTGAAACAGAGACTTATACTGTTGAAGTAACTAAATCCTAAAAATTAAGAGGACTATATTATGACAGTAGATGACCAGTTATTAACTGATGTTAAAAATTATTTAGATATAACTTGGGAAGATGATGCCGGTGATAAAAAAATCACCGGCATTCTGTCTAGAGGAATGAATTTTATAGACGGAATTGCAGGTGAGACACTTGATTATTCCCTAGAGGAACTACAAAGGGAGTTATTGTTTGATTATGCAAGATATGCCAGAAGTAACGCTTTAGATGAATTTCAGATTAATTACAGAAAAGAATTACTATCCTTACAAGTTGCTAGGGAGGTGAAAAGGTTTGATACAGAAGAAAATGCAGTCATTCAATGATGGGATTGTTAAGATATATAAATCTGAAACAGGCCAAAACCTTACATTGATTCAAACCTTGAGATATACAGAAAGGACAGTGGGATACAATAGATTCTATAAAGCGTTAGAAAGAGATATAGAAATAGACTTAATTATAAGATGTCCTAGAATTGAAATATTAAGAAAAGACACGGATATTCTAGTTGCAGTATTAAATGGAGAAAATCGTTATAGAGTTATACAAATACAATTCCCTGAAGATAAAGTACCGCCTGTAATGGATTTGACACTAGAAAAAGTTAGTGAGTACGCGGATGTAAGCGTGGTATCGGATGCACAATTTAACTGTGAAATTGATGTTTACGGCAAGTTAAAAGGAGTAAATGAAATAGGTGAAATATATTTTAATTACAGTAAAATTAAATCTATTTGGGCCGAAATCACCGCAGAGACAGGTACAATTAAAAACTCAACAGGAAACAGTGAGTATGCAGAAATAAGCCATAAATTTATCGTTAAAAGTAATGAAATTAACATTACTAATGATATGTATTTTATTTTTGAAGAAAAAAGATATGATGTTAAATATTTTCTTCCAAACTATAAATATAAGGATGTAATTGAAGTATTCTGCTCAATGGTGATAGGATGACCGGATTTGACATAAGGGAATTAACACAATTTCAAAAGGAATTACTTGATTTAGCAACAAAAAAAATGCCAAAAGAATCAAAGCAATTTTTACGAAAAGAAGGTACAAAACTTAAAAAACTTACTTTAAAAACTGCTAAATCAAAAGTTAAGAAGAAAAAGGGCAATTTGTTCAAGGGTATTAAAAGGGGGAAAGTATATACATATAAGGGCAATGGCGCTCTTTCCATTCGAGTTTTTGGAGGAAAACCTGCATATCATGCGGGGATACTTAATGATGGACATAGGCAAGTTACTAAAAGTGGAAAAGAAGTTGGATTCGTTGAAGGTAAGCATTTTTTTGAAGATGCAGCAAGAGAATTTGAAGAAACTTATTATAATGATACCCAAGAATTTATTGATACGCTATTAGATAAGGGGTTGAGCTGATGATATCACTATTACAGATAAATAAAGCTATCGTTGACACCATAAAAAAAGCCTTAGTTGATTCTGAATATGATCCTGAAGGATTAATTATAGCTGAAGATGTTTCGGAACCAATAATCAGACCGTCACTAAAGATAGCGATTGAAGATTCGAATAATGGTAAATTTAACTCTCAATGTAGAGAGAAAACCATCACGGTAAGAGTTTATTTTTTTGCTCCAGATAGGTATGAATATAAAATTGCTAATGCCGAGATGCAAGACCTTCTGGAAAATACCTTCCTTAATGATTTGAAAGTCACGGAAGGTTTTTACATTCCTATCGAAAGCGTGGAGAGTGAGGTCTCGGATACAGTACTTATATGCAGTTTTGATTTATATGCCATTGAATTACTGCCGGATACCGACACGAGCGAACCAATGGAAGAATTAGAATACAAGGAGGAAATCAAATGATTAAATTACCATCAATTGAAATAACATTTAAGCAGCTCGCAACGTCATTAATTGAGCGTAGCGAACGTGGAATTGCCATATTGATAGTAAAAGACGATACAGATACAACGTTTAGTTATAAGGAATACAACAGTATTACAGCAGCAGAAAATGAGAGTGCCCTATATACAGATACAAATATGCGGTATATCAAGGACATTTTTAATTTTGCGCTGAATAAGGTTGCAGTCGTAAGAGTAAATGCCACCGATGGAACTATAGCAAACGCATTGACTATTCTGGAAAGCAACATTAAAACAGGCTGGATTACTATTGCGGATGGAATAACACAAGATTTTGCTACGTTATCAAGCTGGATCAAGTCAAAGGAACTTGAAAGAAAAAGTTACAAGGCAGTTATTTATAAAACAGCAGCTCCAGACTGTAAGCACATTGTAAATTTTTATAATGACAACGTGACTTTTGCAGATGACAGGGGAGAAACTACAGGCGAAAAATACTGCCCTAGCCTTATTGGTATATTGGCAAGTTGCAATGTAAACAAAGGTTCAACATATTTTGAGTGCTCTAATCTTTCTAAGGTAACGGAAGTGGCAAACAATGAAACTGCCGTAGGAGCCGGGCAGTTCATATTGGTTAATGATGTAGATACTGTAAAGATCGCACTAGGTATCAATTCACTAACTACTACTGATGGATTAACGGCTACAGAAGATATGAAATTTATTGATATAGTTGAAGCGATGGACCTTATCAATGACGACATTTCAACCGTATTTAAAAATGAGTATCTTGGCAGTTATAAAAACAATTATAACAATCAAATATTGTTTATAAGTGCGGTAAACACATACTTCAAGGAGCTGGCCAAGGATTACATCCTAGATGATCAATATGCAAATAAAGCTGATGTGGATACGGAAAGCCAAAGAGATGCATGGATTGGGACAGGAAAGGCAGAAGCGGAAACATGGACAGATCAGGAAGTAAAAAATAATGCGTTCAAGCGAACGGTATTTCTAGGCGGAGACATTAAGATTCTAGGTGCAATGGAAAACTTGAAGTTTGCCGTTAATTTAGCGTAGGAGGTGGAACATGATAAATAAAAATAGAGTTTTAACCGGCAGCAGCGGAAATGTATGGCTAAATGGGAAATTGATGGCACAAGTAAAGAGCATAGAAGCTAAAATCACAGGCAACTTTGAAGAAGTGAACCTTGTAGGAGATTATGCTACACATAATGCTTATACCGGATGGGCCGGAGAAGGCACTTTGGTAATGCAAAAAATAGATAGTACGGTCTTAAATTTAATGGCAGATGCATATAAGACAGGGACTATGCCGGAAATTAAGATTATTACGCAACTTGAGGACAAGTCGACAAGCAAGTCGGAGCGAGTTGCAATTAGTGATATTGTAATTACCGAATTTATGATTGCGAAGTTTGAAGGAAAGGCTCTTGTTGAAGAGGAACTACCGTTCAAGTTTTCTGATTACGACATATTGGAAACCATTCAATAAGCTAATACACTAAGCTCCGGCATAATTCCCGGAGCTTTATTTTGGAGGAATTATGGAAAAAGCAACATTTAAGGATCTGATTGCAAGAAAGATGCAAAAGGAAGATGATAAGCACAAATTTAAGGAAATTGAAGTAAAGTCTATTGGAAAATCATTAGTTTTCAAAAAGCCAAGCGATGATGCAATGCTTGATGTAATGGATGAAATTGAGAAAGACTCAAGCACAAGGGGAATAGCTTCAGCTTATAAGAAATTGATTTATAAATCCTGTGAAACTTTGCAAAGTACTGAACTGCAAAATGAATTAGGTATAATTGACCCATTCGACACGGTAGGAGCTATATTTGACCTATCTGATGTGCTGATGATTGGTGAAGAACTATGCGAGTTCTCTGGAATTGCACAAATTGGTGAAGAAATAAAAAACTCATAAAGGAAGATGATTACTTATATGAAATAGTAACCTTCTTCCTTGCGCGAGGTGTTCCGCTTAATGATCTGATAAATGCAAACGCTTATGAGAGGCTGATGTACAGTGTAGCAAAAGAAAAGTATTGGAGAGAAGAAGCTGAAAAGTATAATGCTATATTCGGTAAGTAAAGGGGGTGACGAAAATAGGAAGCAAAACTATAAACACGGTTCTATCTATGCAAGATAAATCGAGTAAAACCTTGACCAAAGTCGCAGATAAAACCAAAGACATAGAGCGACAAACGAGAAAAGCAAATAACATGGTTAAAAAATTTGGTAAAGATACAGCGGCAGCTATGGGAGGTATGATTAAAAACGCGACAAAACTTGCGGCAGCCGGAGCAGCTGCAACAATGGTATTTGCAAAAAAGAGCGTAGATGCTGCCCAAGTACAACTTGGGAACGAGTTGAAACTGAAAACAGTATTAAAACAAAGAACTAATGCCACTAAAGAACAAATTGATTCAATTATGAAATTAACAGCAGCGCAGCAAGCAAATGGAGTTGTAGGTGATGAAGTCCAGCTTGCAGGAGCTCAACAAATTGCCACTTTTGTTAGCAATACAAAAAGTGTTAATGAGTTAATTCCGGCTATGAATAATCTATTAGTCCAACGAAAAGGGTTAAATGGTACCACCGAGGATGCTGTAAACATCGGAAATATGATGGGCAAAGTATTAATGGGACAAACAGGAGCATTAAAAAAAGTCGGAATAACATTTTCTACAGCAGAAGAAAAAGTGCTGAAGTATGGTACGGAAGAAGAAAAAGCTGCAATGCTGGCAAAAGTAATTACTAACAATGTTGGAGACATGAATAAAGAGATGGCGAATACAGATCAGGGAGCCATTCAACAAGCAAAGAATTTATTCGGAGATATGCAAGAGCAAGTTGGAATGAGACTTCTGCCATACTTGGGAAGGTTTTCTAAATGGTTTTCTAAAAATCTACCAACAATACAAGCAAAGGTATTAGCGGCCACAGATGCTATTATTTCGGGAACAAAAAAAGTGTACAAGTTCATTCAAAAGGTATACATGTTTTTCATGAAGTATCGGACTGTAATAACGCTAATTGGAATATTTGTAGTCACCCTTGCCACAGTGATAAGCGTAGTTACAACGGTTGCAGGAGTGGTGACGGCACTTACCGCAGCAACAACAGCGCTAAATATTACGCTCGGGCTATGTCCTATAGTATGGATTATTGCAATAATTGCGTTAGTTATAGCGGCGGTAATAGCAATGATAATTTACTGGGATAAGATTAAAGAGGTAGCAGCTAAAGTCTGGGCGTCAGTAAAAGAGTCGTTTGGTAATATGAAACAAAGTGTAATTGATGCTTTCAACTCCATGGTTGAAAAAGTTAAAAAACTATGGGCAGATCTTAAAGAATTTCTTAAACATCCTATTAAGGGAACTGTTAAACTCTTTAAAAAAAGTAATGAAGATAATGAGCAAGAACAGACTGGCACGATTAATAAAAATGCACTTGGTACATCATACTGGAAAGGCGGTATGACTTCCATTAATGAGCGCGGAGGAGAGATTATTGATTTACCAAATGGATCCAGAGTAATCCCTGCCGATAAAAGTAAAAAAATAACCAACAGTAAAAACGTAACAATTGGAAACATAAACATAACGGCAAAAGGAGTTACTTCACAAGAAGTGCTAAATGAAGTTGTTCCGGTGCTCAAACTAGCAATTGCGAATATGTAAAGGGGGCATAATATGGATATTTTCTTAAGCATTAACAATAGAGAAAAAGTAATTCAGTTGCCTGTGCTTCCACCAGAGTTTACAATTCAATCACCTCAGCAAAACGAGACATACCAGACTATAGGGGCAGGAGAAATAAACCTTATCGGAAATAAAGGGTTGAAAAGCATTAGTTTTTCCAGCATATTTCCTGCTCAAAAATTAGCATACTCCAAGAATACTTCTATGTTTGGATGGGAGTTTGTAAAAGAGTTAGAGGATATGAGAGACAGAAAAATCCCTTTTAGACTTATAATTACGGATACACCAATCAATATGCCGGTTACAATAGACACGTTTGAATATGGAATGAAATCAGAGACAAAGGATATTCAGTATTCAATTGAGCTTAAGGAATTTCGATTCTTAGAGGTGAAGTGATGATTCTAAAAATAAACAATAAAGACATTACTTCTATAGTTGGCAGCGTATCACTAGACAGTAATATTGACACCCTAGGGGATCAGTTAAGTTTTGAAATAGCATATTCTAAAATGCAGTACTATCCAAATATAGAAGTGAACGTGGGCGATTTAATACAATTATTTAATGACACTGTAGAAGTGTTCAGGGGAATAGTAGTTCAAAAGACAAGAAATGAAAAAACGCAGTCATTTTCTTGCTTTGATTATGCCTTTTACTTAAACAAGTCCAAGATACTTAAACAGTTCAACAATGTAAGAGCTGACACGGCAATAAAACAACTATTAAGCGAATTAGGAGTACCAACTGGGAATGTTGCACCTATGGCAGTCATAATTAATGCGATTTATTATGACAAGGAAGTATCTGCAGTAATTGACGATATTATAACCACGGTAACTAATACCACAGGAGTTAAATATGTAAAAGAAATGAATAAAGGAAAATTTTGCGTTTATCAAGATACGGATCTTGTGATAAACTGCAAAGTTAAACTTGCAGACAATTTGGCATCGGTAGATATTAGTCAGACTGTTAGTAATCCGTCTAAAACAGCAAGCATTGAAGAAATGAAAAACAGTATCAAAATTTATATCAATAGTGATGAGAAAATTACAACTTATGCCGAAGTGAAAAGTGATACTCTCATTAAAAAATATGGGCTGCTTCAAGAAACACAGAGCATTGAAGAGGCAAATATAGCTCAGGCAAAAAATATAGCACAAAATCTTTTGAATGATCTCGGAAGAATTATTGCAAGCGGGAGCGTAGAAGTGTTAGGACATTTTGATTTAAGAGCCGGAAGAATACTTGAGCTAAATGAGCCAATAACAAATTTAGTAGGCAAATATAAAATTAAATCAGTCAGCCACAGTATAGGAACAATACATACGGCAAATCTTGAACTTACGGAGGTATGATATGGATGCAATTGTAGAGATGGCAAAATTATTTAAAGAAAGAGAAAACAAGCCAATTCAAGGCATTTGCATTGGAAAGGTAGTAACCGCACCGCCAAAGCTCAAAATTGTTGTAAATGGGTTTATTTTAGAGGGTTCAAGGTTAGTGATTTCACAGCACTTGCTTTCTTCATATAAACGGAGCACATCGCCGACAATTAATGTGGGGAGTGCATCTGTGGGAGATCATGGGGACCATACTCACACAGTCACAATTAGCGATATAACATTCACTGATACATTAGCCGCCGGTGATAAAGTGATTGTCGTTCCAAGTGTAGATAATTCGACCTATTTTATAATTGACAAGGTTGGTGATATTTAATGTTCCCAGATGTAACAGTAACTGAAAACACAACCACAACCACAGAGACTGCCTCGATTGGTAAGTCTTTTTTATTTGATTTTGATACAGGAGATTTTTCACTGCAAGACGGAAACGTTGTGGTTGCAGAAGGCATTGAAGCCTTAAAGGTTTGGATTGTTAAAACAATTAAAACCGAAAAATATAAGTTTGATATTTATGATGAATATGGAGCCACGCTGCAAGATTTAATCAGTAGTGGCTATTCAAAAGCTTTTATTGAATCTGAAATAAAAAGAGAAATTACAGCAGCGCTGCTAAAAAATGTTGAAATAACTGGCGTATCTGGATTTACATTTACGAGAGAAAATAGAGGCTTGACTGTAGCG
>Ga0194137_10001731_pt1 | contig 13163 bp, 8 predicted proteins | sample TARM_MetaG_T3_14_FD_134025 | JGI IMG/M metagenome (GOLD analysis project Ga0194137, IMG submission 134025) | Freshwater microbial communities from Pennsylvania, USA, analyzing microbe dynamics in response to fracking - TARM_MetaG_T3_14 (version 2) | ecosystem: Environmental > Aquatic >... | reverse complement strand
GGTCGGAGTATTAATGATTACTCCCTTGAAGCCATCGCCAGAGTCGAAAACTGGTGTAATACTTTACCTAGAAAAATACTAGGCTATCTTACTCCTGATGAAGCTTTCGAAGATCAACTAAGAAATATTCTATATTCATAATTTACCATAATATTACAGCTTGGAGATTAGTTCAATTTGTTATTGCAATTTAGGGATTAAATCTTTCTTTATTTTTCTATCATTGATGTTGAGGTTTAAAATATCCAAAACCATCAGAACCTCTTTTTCTATTTTTAGAGGGTTATCTGCATCAAATAGAGTAATAACATCCTCAAACTCTTCCCCTTTAATCATTCTGCTTATATTTACTATGAAGTTTTGAAAGAACTTACGGTCAGTAACCTCTACCACCGAAGCCAGATCTTCTTCAATCACCAAATCATGCTCCAAGCCAAGAATTTTCAGTATCACATTACCACCAGCCTTTTGGTCGTATCATTAACATCACCGTCTTTCTCCCCTACAACATACTCCATACCTGCATACTGCTTCTCTGTAATAACAAGCATTTGTACTAACCCATCAGGAGGCTTATGTTTATTAATCTTCTTTTTCATTAGGTTAGCAACGGTTGTATTTAGTGTAATCTTGGAGTACACAGATTGTTGGACCATTAAAAAACCTTCCTGTATTAAAAACTTTCGAAATTTACGGTATTCTCTTCGATCTTTTGAGGTTAAGGTGGGAAGATCGAATAACACAAGCATTCTCATATATCTATAACTCATAGTGAAACTTCAGTGCTAAGGCTATATCTCTATACTCTAAAGCTTGGAAAGCTTTTTTCGTATAAACCTCCACTGCATTTATTAGATAGTGCTTCTTCCCACCAATGGAAACTTTTTTATTCAATAGGTCCACCAACCGCATTTTATAATCTTTATCAAACTCCTGTGTTTGATGATTAAAAACAACTTCATCCACCAGTACTCGGAAAGGTTCCATCAAATCACTGCTTAAGTTGTACGGGTTAAACTCACTTCTGTGGTGAATACCAAGTTGTGTTAGATATCCGTTTTTGCATATTTCTTTGTTAAATGTGGAAAGAAGAATCGCGTAACCATAATCCAAACCTGCATTGATGTCACTGCTAAGATCTCTCGTGAACTTCTTTCCGAAAAGAGCATTAAAGTATACTTTTGCAGCATGTCCTTCCCGGTTTGTTTTGTCTCCTACTTCAATATTTTCTTTGTAGGTTTCAAGAAGTTTGTACTCTTCCTTTTTCATTTTCCTAAGAATTTTTGCTTGGTTCCCTATTTTATTTTTCGCTATTTCAGTCCAAAGTAACTCCTTATCCTGACTGTTCCACTTAATTTGATGTTTGATTTTCTTACTGCTGTTGTGGCTTCCATAAAAAGGAATCAATTCACTCTGTGGGTTTCTTTTTTCATCGCAAAAAATGACTTTTACTTTGCGTTTAATCAATTCACTAAGCAAGTATGCGGATATCGTTGTTGCTGTAGAGTCAATCATTACAGTGTGAATCTCTGATAAATGAATCATATTACATTCATGGTTTCTTATAATGAGGTAATTGTTCTTGTAGGTTAGTTTGCAATTGCTACTTATGACAACTACTCGCCAACTCATATAAATTACAACTCCTCTCTTGTTTCGAACATACCGGTTACGGACTGATTAACAATAACGAAGTTTTCCAGCTTTATAGTTCTTCCTAATCTTCCCGCTTCACCGCTTAATCCAATATTTTTTAATGAAGCCCTTTCTCCGGTAGCTCTGGTGATTTTCATTATTTCAAGAAGTGTTTTAACTTTTTCTTCGATCGTAAGCTCTTCAAAATTACTTTCATTATTTTGTAGTCCTTCAGAAACATTACCTACAACGGGGAATTGATCGGAAATTTTATTAAACATTGTCTTAAACAGTGCAGTAAGTCTTTCATCATTTTCTTTATTATCTACAAGATCATTAATTTTGATATCATTTAAGGTTTTCATGCTATCCCGATCTAGAAACAGTTGCTTGGCGTTTTGTTTTTCAACGTCACTTACAATAAAAATCGGATTGTTATCTTCCAATGCTAACTGATATTTCATGATTTTATCACGAGTAATTTTCACTTCTTCAAATCCCAGGGTCTCAATATACTCTTTAGTCGTCATTTTACCATCTTTAATTTCTTTAGCTACAGGAATGGGAATATACGTAATATGTTTACCGGATTTTGCTCTTTTTTTAGATAGATCCTTCCCTGAAAAAACAACAGAATACGCTTTGTTCATACTACTATACCCGCCGTATTTGTTAGGGTCTAGGTCCTTTTTTAGGGGAATCAAATTTTTCATAGTCCCCGGTGAAAACACGGTTTGTTTAAAAAACTCCCCGGTATTTTCTTCTAGTTTTTTCGTTATAAAATAATCTTTATAATTTACCGCCTTTTTAATTTTTAGTATCTCATCTTCTGCATCCCACAGGCCAAAGTTTCCTTCTTGTGTAGTTTTAAAAGAAGAAATGATCACTCCGTCTTTTTTCCCTCGCAGAAAATTCGGGTCCTTTAAAGGATTTTTCTTAAATTTGTAATATTCACCATACGTTATTTCATCTTTCAAGTAAGGAAAAGTTTTACTTACAAAGTTGGATAGCACACTTACCATATAGGCATCATGGGCATGATGGCAATCATTTACTTCACGTACTTTATATACTTCCAATGCTTTACGTAAATCATCTACCAGTTTTGCTTTTATCGTGTATATTTCCGTGTTCGTGTAATACTGATTGAAAATGCTCACCAGGTGCTTGGAAATTTGTCTTGTCTCTACTAATTGCCGATTGATGAAGCCTTCCAGTTCTTTTTCGCTGAACTCGACTCTGGTTAGATTGTATAATTTTTTCGAAGTAATCAAATTACTTTTGTATAACTTCTCCCAAAATTTTTGCATCCTACTAACAACTTTTCGACTTAACAACAGTTGATTGTTCTTATCCTGATTCTCGATACGTTTTACAAGCACCAAATTATCGATACTGTTATCTTTGATGTAAGACCGCGGGATAATATGATCCAATTCATAGGTACTTAAAGCATTAATATCCAGTGGTTCTCCCGAATACATACACTTCCCGTTTTGAATGAAATAAAGAAACAGCCTTTGTTCCCGTAATTTTTTATCCTGATCCTTAAATCCTTTTAATTCATCGTGAATTGACTTACTGTATGCTTCATTTTCACTTTTCATCCCCTTAAAAAGTTCATCCAGCTGTTTGTAACGGGAAATCGTTCTTTTGGAGGTTTGGTCTTCCCTTGCCATTTCAAAAGAAATACGTTCCGGGTCTTTCCCCATGATTTTACGAATTTCTTCTACTATTTTAACCGTTTGCCATATACCTCGCTTAATTTTTGGCGAGCCTTGTAGTTGATCAATTTCCTCGTAGTTTATCGTATTACCCTTTGATTCAATACCGGATTCTTTTTCGATAATCTCACTAAAATTTAGTTTCTTATCCGTAATAACCTGCATAAAATTCATCGGTCTTTCCCGCATAACGTCAATGATGGTGAGCTTTCTTCCATCTTGATCTTTTGCCATAATTCCGTCTAAAAGTTTGTTTGACAGCCTACCCCATCCTTTATAGTTCAAGCGACTGATTTTCTCAATTTGTTTTGTAGTAAGCGCCTGGCTGTATTTTTCTTTAAGCTTTTTAATTAAAATTTCCTTATCTTCAAATAATGCAATCCATCGAATAATTTCCTCAATCATGGTTTCATGCTTTCCCAGGTTACCTCCTAAAATTTTTTCAAAGGTTCGGTAGGAATTTAAGTTAGAAGCAAATTCATTTTCTTTCTGAAAACCCCGGAGTGAAATCTCCCTCGTTGGAATCATTTGATGATTGTGCATAAAATCTATCAGATCTTTTTCCGTAACTTTTAGTTTTTTTGTCTTCTTAAATAATTCATCAATTACAATCCGTTTTTCATTTTCATCGGTAAAAAGTACTTTTGAACGACTGAGGTCACTTAGTCGATTATTCGCGGAACTCATTTTTTCAATTCTAAGATTGTTTAACTCATTTAATACATTATACTCACTATACAGCAACGAGTCCTTCGGCAAAACATCTTCGTCCAATAAATAGCTACACTTATTCATCATCTTACTCATAAAGCACTCAGCCGATGCGGATCGATCCACTATCTCCTCAAAGTTCCAGGGATTGATATCTCCCTGATAATTTTTCTTAATAAAAGCGAAGGGGCTATTCTCATTAAGGGGTCCAACGTAGTATGGAATCCTAAAAGCAATCAGCTCTTGCAGTTTCTTATGGTTTTCTTTTAAGAAAGGATAATGACTGCCTTGTTTTTCTATAATTTTATCCATCTCTGCCATGTGTATTTGATAAGGAATAGAGCCATTTTCAATCGTTCGCTGTTTCGGTAGCAAGCTTCGATTCATTGCCTCCCGCAAAAGATAATCGTATGCTTTTTTATCCATGATTTGTTCTTCATGCTTTAATAGGATTTTTTCAATTTCTTTGCATAGATCTTCCTGGGTACACTTGTTGTAAGAGATTTTCTCCCCACCGTTATACACTTTTACGTAATTTGAATACGTATTTCCGGTTTTCCCCGGCTTTTTAAAAATCTTGTTGTACTCTTCACGAGGTAAGTAATCAATAAAAACTTTTTTTAGAAGTTGTAGATCATCATGGTGTTTTCCATACTTTTCAATCATTGCTTCAGATAAGGTATTCTTGTTTCCTAAAATATCTTTTAATTTAACCATGCTGAAGATTTTTTTCAGCAGGTAGAAAATGTCCTCTTTCTCTATCCCCATGTATTTGAGTTTCTCTTCTTCATCATAATCTTCGGATAAACTGAATTTTAGTTTGCTTTCTTCGTCTTTTTCTACCTCCAGGCCAAACAAAGTAATAAAATTGGTTTTGTAGCCTAAGATTCCATTGCATATTTCTTTCTTTACCTTAGGGTCGATTTCTATCGGCGTCAGTGCTTCATTCAGCTGATCTTTCAATTGTCCTCTTGAAATATTTTTCTGATTTAAAATTTTAATAAGGTTTAACCCGATCTTTTGAACGTTTTTGTACAAAGACTCCTTTGCGGTTATACCACTTAAAAGATTTAAAATATCCTCTTCCATTTTATTAAAATCAATATCCGAAGAAAAATTCTCCTCTTGGTTTAAAAAATTACCTCGATACTTCATTATATGATGCAGTGCCAAATAAACTAAACGAATGTCTTCCTTACCCTCAATATTCATTAAGTGACTCCTCAGATGATAAATCGTAGGAAACTTCTCAAAATACTTACGATCGTTCCAGTCTCCTTTTGTAAAGAGTCCTGTTAAATTTCCGCTTGCTTTGATTTTTTCATTTTTATCTTCCTGTTGTAAAAAAGTTTCTTTTAGACGCATGAAAAACAAGGGATCCACCTTTTGAATCTCTGTTATGAAAATTCTTTGTAGGCGCTGTATCCGAGCTTTACGCCTTGCAATTCTTCGTCTCATGCTCCTATGTAGCCGTCGTCCTTCAGCAGTTTCCCCTTGATCGAAAAGCCTTACTCCCCAAGTATTCTTACCTTTGTGTTTTAATAGTTGATTATCCAAATCCGTTATAGCCCATCCCACAGAATTCGTTCCGATATCAAGTCCAACACAATATTTTTCAATTTTTTGCATATTTCTCTTCCCCCTCTTCGATTTTTATGTTATACTTAATTTGTAATTTTGATCCCATTCGAAATTACACGGCAAAGTTAAAATAAAGTCTTGTGTCTCACAAGCCTAACTGTCTTTTTAAGACCATCCTTTAGAGGATTCTAAACGACCCGACGTAGGGTCGTTTTTTCTTTGTTATTTAACCTGTAAACTTTTGAAGGCAGTAAACCTTTATTATTTACTGCCTTACAAGAGTTTTAAAAAATGTTACATACTACCTTGGTAGCAATTTTTAGAATCAAGCCATTTGATTTTCCTGCCGCTTCTTAATCCCCATTGTTGCAATAATCCCACCGGCTAGGGCCAATACCATAAAGATTGCCACCAATGTTCCCCCAAGTATGGCTCCTAAAACAGATGCAATAATTAGAAAAACACCGATCTTTTTACTTTTGCTACCGATTGCCATGGCACCCAAGATAATTACCACAAAGGAGAAAAATAATCCTCCCCAGCCAAGGCCTGATACAGTGGATGCCCCTTCCGCTTCAAATGCACCGCCGATTCCTCCTATGAACAATGTTGCAAATGCAGAAAACACACCAAAAATTCCTGCAATAATCGCAATAATACCTCCAGCTTTTTGCATAATAAACCTCCTTATATTATCATCTTTACACATCTTATCCTTTGAAAACTACTAGAAGACAGTGAGATCCATTGATCTATTAATTACTAAATTAATCAACTTCTCCAGCCTGAATTTCATATATTGCTTGTCCAAAACCAAATACAGTTGGTTCAAATATAAACTCAAAGGCTTCGCTGTCTTCGGGAACTTCGAATGCGATCTCCCCAGCCATTGTTCTACCTGCTCCCAATTCACCATCTAGACTTCCCCGCGTATCTGCCATCCAGCTTTGGTCTACTGAGTAGTTTTGATCGTCATACATGGAAAACATCAACATAGATGAAATCGACGTACTTTCATCTCCAATATTTTCAATTTCTACGTCAATTACCAACCAACGTTCTCCATCATCTGGTCCCATCATATCTTCTCCTTCTTCCCATCGAGCAGACCTTGCTTCAAATTCTAAATCCCCCATCTTTACTCTATCTCCTATTTTCAAGCCAGTTTCTTCTTCCATTCCATCTCCGCCGCTCTCATCTTGGGGCTCTTCATCACTTTCTTCTTCTCCGCTTTCTTCTTCAGCGTTTTCATTTCCATCATTTACTACTTCCGGCTCCAAATCCTCTTCACACCCTATTACCAAAACCATTGCTAAAAACACCACAAAAATCCCAATCAATACCTTCTTCATCTCCATCGCTCCCTTTTAAAATTATAGTAATACTAATACTTGCTTACCGTACTCAAGAACATAATTCCTAGTGTTTTATGAAGAATTAATATAAGTCCAAGTTTTTTTTACCATTGGTTTCCCCCCTTTCAAGAATCTATAGTATTTCGGTTAATTATAGAAGCTATAATTTCCGAATGATTCTACGTTCCATACAACCCTTGAAGTTCCCTGTAGCTTCATTTCCCTTTTATGCTGTATTTTAGAATATAGTATAGTGTTTTACATAATAGCCTAATATTGGATAGCAAGTATAAAAAAACTCGACACACCTACACCTTTTTAGCATTTCAGCTTGTTTTAGTATCTGTCTGTCGAGTCATAAGGCCTACATTAATTTCTTTGATAAGTGTTTGAGCTTTCCGTAGTTTCCGCAGCTGTCAGATATTCCTCAGAGACGTTATTCTCATAGATTTCTTCCTTGCTGACGTTTCCACACATCTGCTCTGCTTGTTTCATAACGATCTGCAGGGCTTTTGTAGCCTGTTTTGGTGGATAGTCATACTTCTTTAACAGCCGTTTTACGATTCTTCGCATACCGGCTTGGGCGGACTTCCGTACGCTCCAGTCGATGGTCAGGTTGTTTTTTATGGTAATCGTGAGCTCCTGGGCAATTTTCTTTAAGGTTTCATCCTCCAAGAAATCCCGAACCACTTCATCGTTGGTAAGCGCATCATAAAAGGCAATTTCATCTTCCGTAAGACCCAGCTCTTTTTCGGCCTCTTTTAGATTTTTCATATCCCGGGCCATATTAATCAGCTCTTGAATGACCTCCAGGTTGGTAATCGCCTGATTACGGTACTTGTTTAACGCCTTTTGCAGCTTTTCCGAGAAGAGTTCGGATTTTACCAAATTCTTACGCTCCATCAGTTTGATATTGCCTTCCAGCAGCTTCTTAAGCATCTCCACTGCAAGGTTTTTATGCTTATAGTTTTTAATCTCCTCTAAAAACTCATCCGATAAAATTGATACATCTGGTCGGTCCATTCCAAGGGTGGAGAAAACATCCACCACTTCTTCGGAGATAATCGATCGCTGAAGCATCTGATTCAGCCGTGCCTCAATCTCCGCTGTACTAGGGCCGCTTCCACTTCTTTGCTGAAGTTTGGCAAGGGAGGCTTTTACCGCCTTAAAATAGCTTACTTCCAAGGCCACCGCTTTGCCTTCTTCCATGGCGGAACAAAGAGCATGGGCTTTGGCCAGTTCAATGGTAAACTTTTTATAATCCTTCTGTTCCATTTCATTCATGGAAAGCACGTGATTCATTCCGCCTTGGATGGCTTCAATCTTATCGGTATTGTCCCCTTCCAAGTACGATGTATAATCATAACCATGCATCATATCCTGTAGGATTTCCAACTTTTCACGCATGATGGCGACAGCTACGGAGGTATCAATACCGGTATTTTTTCGGTCCACGTCGGTATATTGGCTGAGGGCTTTTTTAAGACTCTCAAAGATGCCGAGGTAATCGACTATGACCCCGCCGGATTTGTCTTTAAATACCCGGTTTACCCGAGCGATGGCCTGCATCAAGTTATGGCCTTTCATGGGTTTGTCAATATACATGGTATGCATGGAAGGCACATCAAATCCGGTAAGCCACATATCCCGAACGATGACAATTTTCAGCTCATCGTCTTCATCCTTCATTCGTTTGGCCAGTAAATCCCTGCGTCGTTTTCCACCGAGATGCTGTTGGTACTTCTCCGAGTCGGCAGCGCTTCCGGTCATGACCACCTTGATTTTCCCCTTTTCCGCTTCATCGCTGTGCCAGTCGGGGCGAAGTTTAATAATCTCTTCATATAGTTCCACACAGATACGACGGCTCATACAAACGGCCATGGCTTTTCCTTTGATGGTTTTGGATTTTTCCTCGTAGTGATGGACCAGATCCGCCGCCAGCTTTTGAATCCGGTTGGGGGAGCCTACAATGGTTTCCAGTCTTGACCACTGGGTTTTGTGTTTTTCCCGCTGATAGTCCTCTTCCCCTTCGGTAATCTCTTCAAATTCCTCATCTAAAGTCTTGAGTTCCTCTTCCACAGCGTCGAGTTTGATGATTCGATTTTCATAATAAATACGTACGGTGGATTCGTCCTCCACGGCACGGGTCATATCATAGGTATCAATGGTATGTCCGAATACCGCTGTGGTCGATCGGTCTTCCAAATCAATGGGCGTTCCGGTAAACCCTATAAATGATGCGTTCGGCAGGGCGTCTCGTAAGTGTTTGGCATACCCGTATTTTACTTCTCCGGTCTTCTCATTGGCCTTCGCTTCCAGTCCGTATTGGCTTCGATGGGCCTCATCGGCTATGATGATCACGTTTTTTCGGTCGGTAAGTACCGGCATTTCACCCTCTTCCGACTGGAACTTTTGAATCGTTGTAAAAATGATCCCGCCGGATTCCCGGGCGTTTAGTAAATCGTAAAGGCCGTTGATCTCACCGTTTACCTTTTGATGATCCTTTAGGCGTCTGACATGGGCCTGCTGGGGTTTTTGACGAAGCAACTGTTCCGATTGGGCAAAGGTTTTGTAAAGCTGATCATCCAAATCGTTTCGATCGGTAATGACCACAATGGTGGGGTTGTTCAGTACATTAATTAGTTCTCCGGTATAAAAGACCATGGAAAGACTTTTCCCTGAACCCTGGGTGTGCCAAATGACTCCAACCTTTCGATCCCCGTCTTCTTTTGTCGCTTCTATGGTACGGTCAATCGCTTTTTTCACCGCATAATACTGATGGTAAGCGGCCATGATCTTAATGATGCTTTTGTTTTCATGAAAGGTTTTTCCTTCCTCATCCCATTGCTGCTCCTTGGATTCATGGAACAGGATAAAATTTTTAATAATATCCACCAGTCGCTCTTTATTAAGCATTCCACGAATCATGGGCTTATACTGAAAATAATGGAGGGGCAGAATTTCTTCTCCGTCCTCGGTTCGCCAGTTCATATACCGTTCTTCATTGGAGGTAATGGTTCCCGCTTTGGCATTGACCCCATCGGTAAGAATACAAAATGCGTTATAGTTAAATAGGGACGGAATATCCCGCTTGTAGGTTTGTATCTGATTATAAGCCTGAAGCACTCCGGCCTTTTCATCGCTTGCGGATTTAATTTCCATTACCACTAAGGGTAGCCCATTGACGAACAGTACGACATCGGGTCGTCGATCTTCTCTTTCTACTACAGTAAACTGATTAACCGCTAAAAAGTCATTATTTTCCAGGTGTTCAAAGTCTATAATATATACTCTTTTGGTACGGATATTCCCCTTTTCCTTAAAGGAAATCTCCATCCCTTCCGTCATCAGTTCATGAAAATGGCGGTTGTTTTCCTCCAGTTTCGGACTGTTAAAGACGATCAGCTGTCGGTAAGCCTCCTCTAAGGCTTCGGGAGGAATCCCTTTATTAATGCGGTACAGGGCCTCTTTTACCCGTGTGGGCAGTATCACCTCACGGTAATCCATCCGCTCCGGATAGCTTCCGTCGTGGGCAATATCCGGACCGAAGGCATAATCATATCCTAGGTTTTGAAGTTCTTTCAGTACAATTTCTTCTAACTGATTTTCTGTAAAACTTCCAGATTGACTCAAACGATTTCTCCCCCTATAAAACTAATTAGAATGAACTGCGGACTCTTTTACAAATTTTTCGACTTCCTCTTCCCCGTTTAGGTCCAGTGGTACACGAATTTCGCCGGACATGAGTTTTGGGAGGAGGGTGTCGCGGATGGATTTAATTCTTTCATTCTCTTTTATAATTAGATTTATATCTTCAAGAACACTTAAAACAAAATTATTGTAAGCTTTTATAATTCTATCTTCTGGAATCATTATTTTAAGCGATCCTAGGATCTGTTGATTAAGATTTTTAAATACTGTCCCATTTGATGAGTTGATTAACATTTCAAGTGCATTATTTATACAATAATAAGTATAAATTTTAAGGGTATGATCTTCAGACCTTACTCTAATTGTAAAACCCGAATAGACTTTGTTAGTTTCTTGCATTACTAGTAACGTTTCTCCTGGTTTAGCACTTCTCACAACTAAAGTATCAAATCTCGCTAGTTTATAATCAGCTAATTGTTTTTCTGGTAGTTTTATTTCATCTAACCTTTTATCATTCACAAGAGTTGAGCCATCAAAATCTCTGACATTCACAACTTTTACAGTAGTTCCTTCTTGATTTCTTCTATAATTAACTCCGTTTTTCATACTAGCAATATCTTTTAACAGCTTTACCTCCCACCCATTTGGTATTAACCCCAACTCACTTTCAACCATCTTTCCCCCACTGGATTTATAGGGTTTTCCTTCTTCATTAGGGAATTCAAAATCTACAAACCAGTGTTTGAAGATTGCCTGTGCCATTTCCTCGAGGGTTTTGTTGATTTGGTTATTGGTTTCGATTTTTTCGTCGAGGGTGGAGAGGAAGTTGGCGATGGCTTTTTGTTCTGGGAAAGGGGGTAGCGAAATTTTCAAGCTCCCAATTACTCCCGGTTTAATAGAAGGATATGCTGAAGTGCTTGATTCAGCAATGTTATGCAATAACTTGGTTATTTGCTCTTGTGTTAAAAATCGGTATAGGTATTCGGGATCAACTGTGTTCATATTCGGTGACAAAACAGCAAAACCAGTAGAAGCTATCATATTTTTCACTGGATTTTTTATTATTCCATAGTGTTCTTGATTAGGTCTAACTGTCGAAATGAGAATATCATTTGCTTTGACTATTCTTTTCGCTCGACTAGGTATTTTATCTTCTCCTTTAACCAGTTTTGGTAATTTACTAATTACTCCTTCTGTAAGATTCCCTGTGTCTAAATAGTAAATGTAGTCAAATTCATCTTGTTTTGATAAACTATTCTCATTTATTAAACAGATATCATTTATTAGGTATTGTTTTAAATCTCTGTAGTAATTATTAGAAATACTATCCTCCATACCCATCCACCCCTTTTTCCTCAGGAATGCTAAATCCAATACTATCTAAATTTTCGCGAATGTTTCTTTCAAGTTTATGAGATTTTGTAAAAAGCTCTCCTAATTTGTTCGTCAATTCTTCCATGTGCTCTTCAAAAATAATGCCGTCATCTTCTGCATCTTCAATTCCTACATATCTTCCAGGAGTTAAAACATGTTCATGCTCTCGTATTTCATCGATTTCTACGGATTTGGTGAAGCCTTTTAGATTTTCATACCCTCCATCTTCATTTCTCCATTGATGATAGGTTTCTGCAATTTTTTCTATATCTTTCGAATCTAATTCTCTATGCCGCCGGTCAATCATAAAACCAAGATTTCTGGCATCGATGAATAAAACTTCCTTTTCTCGATTTCTAAAAGGTGGCAGTCCTGGAATATTAGTTCCGCCTTTTTTATTTCTACTTAGAATCCAAAGAGATACAGGGATTCCGGTCGAATAAAACAGTTTATCAGGAAGAGCGACTATAGCATCAACCAAATCATTTTCCAGTAAGTTCTTTCGGATTTCCCCTTCATTGGAGGTATTAGAGCTTAATGAACCATTAGCTAGAACAATTCCTGCCGTCCCTCCCGGTGCAAGGTGATAGACCATATGCTGTAACCATGCATAGTTGGCATTACCATTCGGGGGTGTTCCGTACTTCCACCGTACATCGTCGGTAAGCTGGTCTCCTCCCCAGTCGCTGATATTAAAAGGAGGATTCGCTAGAATATAGTCTGCCTTTAGGGTTTTGTGAAGATCATGATGAAAAGTATCATCATGATGGGGTCCTATATTCCCATCTAGACTTCGAATGGCAAGGTTCATCTTACACAATTTCCATGTGGTGGAATTTAGCTCCTGCCCGTAAATCGAAAGGTTTTCTACTTTCCCTTGGTGACTCTCTACGAATTTTTCCGACTGAATGAACATTCCACCACTACCGCAGCAGGGGTCATAGATTCTTCCTTGGTAAGGTTCGATCATTTGTACTAAGGTTTGTACGACACTAACCGGGGTGTAAAACTCGCCGCCGCCTTTTCCTTCCACACTGGCAAATTGTCCAAGGAAGTACTCGTACACTCGCCCAAGAAGATCTTTTTCACCGTTATCATGAAGACGAATGTTGGAAACCAAATCAATCAACTC
>Ga0194137_10001730_pt1 | contig 13169 bp, 11 predicted proteins | sample TARM_MetaG_T3_14_FD_134025 | JGI IMG/M metagenome (GOLD analysis project Ga0194137, IMG submission 134025) | Freshwater microbial communities from Pennsylvania, USA, analyzing microbe dynamics in response to fracking - TARM_MetaG_T3_14 (version 2) | ecosystem: Environmental > Aquatic >... | reverse complement strand
TATGATTGGACGAATAGAACGACGTGAGTATGGTGAAAGGATAAAGAGGGTCTAACCCAGTAAAATCAATAGGTTCAACAGAAAATCAAAAATGTACATTTTGAAAGTTAGTGCCAATCAGTGAATTTACATAAATAAGGAAATCAAGGTGCTTATACAAGCACCTATACATTATATAGCTTCTAAACACAAATGAAATTTTATTTAAGAGAGGACAAATAAGATGACTGACTTGAGAAACATTCTATTTTCACCACCAGATATCTCAGATGAAGAAATTAACGAGGTAGTTGATACATTAAAGTCTGGATGGATTACAACAGGGCCTAAAACAAAATTATTCGAAAAGCAAATTGCTGAGTATTGCAATACATCAAAGGCAGTTGCTCTCAATTCAGCTACAGCTGCAATGGAGATGACTTTAAGACTTCTTGGAATTGGACCAGGAGATGAAGTCATTACTTGTGCTTATACTTATACTGCATCTGCAAGTGTGATCACTCATGTAGGTGCCAAGGTAGTCCTAGTAGATTCAGGAAAGGACTCTTTCCATATTGATTATGATGCTATCGCTGATGCAATTACAGAAAAGACAAAAGCAATCATTCCTGTAGATATCGCTGGTGTAATGTGTGATTACGATAGAATTTTTGAAGCTGTTGAAAGTAAGAAACATCTATTCAATCCTTCAAATAAACTTCAAAGAACATTTAGTAGAGTTGTTGTTGTTGCTGATGCAGCTCATTCAATAGGTGCTACTTATAAAGGAAAGATGAGTGGCGAAGTCGCTGACTTCACATCTTTCTCTTTTCATGCTGTAAAGAATTTAACTACAGCAGAAGGTGGAATGGTTACTTGGAAAGATATTGATGGCTTTGATAATGAAGAGATTTATAAGCAGTATATGCTTCTTTCCCTTCATGGACAATCAAAGGATGCTCTTGCTAAGGCTAAGCTTGGTGCTTGGGAGTATGACATCGTCGCCCCAAACTATAAATGCAACATGACCGACATTATGGCATCTCTTGGACTTGCACAGTTCAAAAGATATCCAGAGATTCTTGGTAGAAGAAAAGATATTATTGAAAAGTATGATGCTATATTAAGCCAATTAGAAGTAACATCTATGAAGCACTATGATGAGACCTATCAATCTTGTGGTCATCTTTACTTGCTAAGACTTAATGGAAAGGATGAAGCATTTAGAAATGATGTGATTACTAAGATGGCTGAGAAAGGTGTATCAAGTAATGTACATTATAAACCGCTTCCAATGCATTCAGCATATAAGAACTTAGGATTTAAAATGGAAGATTATCCGAATGCGTTTGATATGTATAAGAACGAGATTACATTGCCGCTCCATACTTTGTTGACGGACGCGGATATTGAGTATGTGGTTGATAGATTAGAAGAAGCAATAGATGAGCTTAAGTAATGGGGTGAAGGTGTGTATCGTAATTTTTTTAAGAGAATATTCGATTTAGTATTAGCAATTATAGCACTTCCATTCTGGCTGATTATTTTAGTTGTTGTCGGTCCGATGATCTATTTTCAGGACAAAGGCTCGATCCTCTATAACGCTCCTCGCCTAGGTAAGGATGGGAAGATATTTAAGATGTATAAGTTCAGGTCTATGAAAATGAATGCGCCTGATTTACGTAATGAGGATGGTTCTACTTTTAATGCAGAGGACGATTCAAGGCTCACAAAGATAGGTAAGTTCATCAGAAAGACAAGCCTTGATGAAACGCCGCAGCTTATTAACATTATCAAAGGAGATATGAGCATTATTGGTCCTAGACCAGATCTTCCGGAACATATGGAACTATACGAAGGAAATGAAGCTAGAAAGCTTGAGATAAGACCAGGTGTTACAGGCTATAACCAAGCATACTTTAGAAATACAATTCCCTGGAAAGAAAGAATCAAGAATGATATTTACTATATTGATCATTTGTCAATGTGGATGGATATTAAGGTGTTCTTTAAGACGGCGGTATCTGTTCTTAAGAGGGAAGATGTGTTTGTAGAGCAGAAATCAGAAAATAAGAATGGTGAGAAAGCTAATGTCTAGTAAAAATTATGAGCTAAGACCTCTACAGTGGGACACAGATTACTTTGGCGTAAGCTCTGCTAGGGTCAATCTAAGTGGCATTGTAGATGAGAGAGGTCAAGAAGAGATAATAGAGTTTTGCAAAGGCTATGACTTTGTGACCATCTCTAACCTTGACAACATAAAAGAGAATAACCACTGGATAGGCAATAGAACGAACGCTTTTCTTGCTGATATGAACATTCAGTTCCTTAAAGTCTTGGCAGATAAACCTGACTATCAAGATGAGAAGGCTTATGTGGTGAATTGCTTATTTAGGAATGAACAGGTTGTTGATATTGCGAGGAAGTCGTTTAATTATTCTAGATTCTTTAATGATCCGAAGCTTCCTCGAGAGCAAGCTAAAAGTATTTACCTGCACTGGACTGAATGTGCTTTTGGTCAAGAGAATAAGTACTTTGTTATATCGGAGAGAGAAGGAAATGTAGCAGGGTATATACTTTTCTCCTTTAATGAAGACAGTAGTGTCATTGAGCTTATTGCTGTTGATGAAAAGTATCAAGGACTAAAAGTTGGAAAGTCATTGATTTATACCATGGAATCATTTGTTATAGATAAAGGAATAAAAAAAATCAAAGTTGGAACACAAGTGAATAACGTATCTGCAGCTCAGTTTTATAGTGCTATGGGATTTAATTATGTAAGTTGTGGGAGTATGTATCATTTGTGGAGAAGATAGTGGGAGCGAATCCAATGAAGAAGATTCTATTCATATGTACTGAAGGTTTTGATACGCCAGGTCCATCTAATCATTTAATTGGAACCTTAATAGAAGATCTCTTAGAAAATGGATTTCACATTACTTTGGTGCAGAGTCGAAGGCAGAAAATTAATGAAGATATTCCAGATAATTTAATAGGCAAATCAAACTTCGAAGCAATTACACTAGACAGGAGAGTAATCGAAAAGAGTTCGTTTATTAAGAGGTATATGGAAGAAGTAATTTATCACTTCAGAGCATTTAAGCAATGGAGAAAAGTTAGGGATATTGATGCAGTTTTCGTTCAATCATGTCCTACAGTTATGTTTTCTATAATATTACTGAAACTATTTACGAAATATCCAATCCTTTATAGTATTCAAGATATGTGGCCAGGAAGTGCAGTAAATAGTGGTGTCCTAACGAACAAATTTATCGCTAACTTTTTTTATGCTCTTCAAAAGATAGCTTATAGTTTTAGCGATATTTTAACGGTTATTTCCGAAGATATGAAAAGAAAAGTCATTGAGCAAGGAGCCAAGGAAGAGAGAATTTATCCAATTGTCAATTGGTTTGATGATAGATCGGTTCATGAAGTTAATTGGTCAGAAAATAGATTCGTTAATAAATACAACTTGACTAAAAATAAGTTCTATATTCAATATGCCGGAACTATGGGTTATGTTTTTGATTATAAAATGGTTCTTAATGTAGCAGAAAAGTTGAGTGACTATAGAGATATTGAATTTCACATGATAGGGCAGGGTAGTCAGAAAGAGAGTTTTATCAAAGAAGCTAAAGAAAGAGGATTAGATAATATAGTGTTTTTTCCACTTGAACCACAACATATGGTTTCTGATGTATATAGTGCTTGTTCTATTTCCTTGATTCCCTTGAAAAGAGGCATTATAGGAAATTCTGTTCCTAGCAAGGCAGGTCTTTTAATGGCATGTAACCGGGCTATAGTGAATTCAGTTGATGAAAATTCAGATTATTACCAAATATTTAATGAAAATGAAATTGGAATTTCGGTTTCTAATAATGATTCTGATGGTGTGGCTGAAGCTATAGTTCACTTATTTGAGGATAAAGATAAACGAGAAAAATATGCTTGCAATGGTAAGGAGTTTGGCCAGGCGTATTATTCTAGGAGCGTTAATACAGAGAAATTTGTTAAATTATTTAATAAAATAATAGCGAAATGAATGAGGTATAATTATGTTCAAAAACAAAACATTACTTATAACAGGTGGTACAGGATCTTTCGGTAATGCAGTAATGAAAAGATTCTTAAATACAGATATAAAAGAAATTCGCATCTTTTCTCGTGATGAGAAGAAGCAGGATGATATGAGAAAGATTTATAAAAATGATAAATTGAAGTTCTATATAGGAGACGTTAGGGACTTGGCAAGTGTTAAGAACGCAATGCACGGCGTAGATTATATTTTTCATGCTGCAGCCCTTAAGCAAGTCCCTTCATGTGAGTTCTTCCCACTTGAAGCAGTTAAAACTAATGTATTAGGAACAGATAGTGTTCTTACAGGTGCTATAGAACTGGGAGTTAAAAAGGTCATTTGTCTTTCCACAGATAAAGCCGCTTATCCTATAAATGCTATGGGAATTTCTAAGGCTATGATGGAGAAGGTATTCGTGGCCAAAGCAAAAACTGTAGATCCTGAAAGAACATTGATTTGTGGAACAAGATATGGAAATGTTATGGCTTCAAGGGGATCAGTTATTCCATTATTCATTGAACAAATTAAAAATGGACAACCCTTAACAGTAACAGATCCAAACATGACAAGATTTTTAATGAGCCTAGAAGAAGCTGTAGAGCTTGTAGTATTTGCATTTCAAAATGCTGAAGCTGGAGACATTATGGTTCAAAAATCACCAGCATCTACAGTAGGAGACTTAGCTCAAGCTATCAAAGAGCTTTTCAAAGTAGATAATGAGATTAAAGTTATAGGTACACGTCATGGAGAGAAGCTTTACGAAACACTTCTTACCAAAGAAGAGCATGTAGTGGCAAAAGACATGGGCGGATTCTACAGAGTGCCTGCGGATAAGAGAGATTTAAACTATGACAAGTACTTTGTTGAAGGAGATGAAAAACTGTCATCTGATGACGAGTACAATTCACACAACACAGAAAGGCTTAACATAGAGCAGATTAAAGAGAGGTTATTACAACTTGATTATGTTAGAGAAGAACTAGAAGGTTGGGATAAATAATGAAAATATTAGTCACTGGAGCCAAAGGCTTTATAGGAAAAAACTTAATAGCAGAACTTAAAAATAGAAAGTACGATTATATTTTTGAGTTTGATAAAGAAACAGATCCTATCTTATTAGGCGCTTATTGTAAAGAGGCTGACTTTGTATTCCATCTTGCAGGGGTAAACCGTCCAAAAGAACAAACGGAGTTCATGGAAGGAAACTTTGGATTTACATCAGATTTACTAGCTACTTTAAGAAAATATAATAATACTTGTCCAATAATGATTTCATCATCTATTCAAGCTGAACTTGATAACTCTTATGGTGAAAGTAAAAAAGCTGGAGAAGACCTTCTATTTTCTTATAGTGAAGAAACAGGTGCAAAGGTATTAGTATATAGATTTCCTAATGTGTTTGGGAAATGGTGTAGACCTAATTACAATAGTGCAGTTGCCACATTTTGTAACAATGTAGCACATGCTCTCCCTATTCAAGTAAATGATCCAAGCGTAGTTATGAATCTTGTTTATATAGATGATGTAGTGAATGAACTTATTAATGCCCTAGAAGGGAAAGAAAATAAAGTGGGAGAGTTTTGTGAAGTATCTGTTGTACACACGGTTACTCTAGGCAAGATTGTAGACTTGATATACTCGTTTAAGAAAAGCAGAGAAGACAGATCAGTTCCAAATATGTCAGAGGAATTTACTAAAAAGTTATATAGCACTTATTTAAGCTACTTACCAAAAGACGAGTTTAGTTATGAACTGAAGATGAATGTAGATCAGAGAGGATCTTTTACAGAGTTTATTAAGACTCCCGATAGAGGCCAAGTCTCCGTAAACATCTCAAAACCTGGAATTACAAAAGGAAACCACTGGCACCACACTAAAAATGAGAAGTTTCTAGTTGTAAGTGGTAAAGGGGTTATCCGCTTTAGAAAAATAGATTCAGAAGAAGTAATAGAGTATTTTGTAAGTGGAGATAAAATGGAAGTGTTAGACATACCTACAGGATATACACACAATATTGAAAATTTAGGTGATACAGATATGGTTACAGTAATGTGGGCCAATGAAGCTTATGACCCTGAAAAACCAGACACTTATTTTCTGGAGGTATAACTGATGAAAAAATTAAAAGTCATGACAGTTGTAGGTACTAGACCAGAGATTATAAGACTATCAGCTGTCATAAATAAATTGGATGAATCAGAGGCAGTAGAACATGTACTTGTTCATACAGGGCAAAACTATGACTACGAACTTAATGAAGTATTTTTTAATGATTTTAAATTAAAGAAACCAGACTATTTTTTAAATGCTGCAACAGGAACAGCAGTAGAGACAATCGGAAATATCCTAGTAAAGATAGATCCTATTTTAGATGAAGTAAAACCAGATGCCTTTTTAGTTTTAGGGGACACAAATAGTTGTTTATGTGCTATAGCAGCTAAGAGAAAGCATATTCCAATCTTTCATATGGAAGCTGGAAATAGGTGCTTTGATCAGAGAGTTCCAGAAGAGACGAACAGAAAGATTGTAGACCATGTAGCTGACATCAATCTTACTTATAGTGATATTGCAAGAGAGTATCTTTTAAGAGAAGGTCTCCCTGCAGATAGAATAATTAAAACAGGCAGCCCTATGTTTGAGGTCCTTAATTCAAGAAAAGAAGATATTGAAAAATCCGATGTGCTTGAAAGATTAGGACTTGAAGCGGACAAATACTTTGTAGTATCTGCTCACAGGGAAGAAAACATTAATTCAGAACAAAACTTTATGGATTTAGTAGATACTTTAAACACAATTGCTGAAAAATATCAAATGCCTTTAATCGTAAGTACACATCCAAGAACTAGAAAAATGATTGAAGCTAAAGGTATTGAGTTTAACCCATTAGTGAAGACCATGAAGCCACTTGGGTTTAATGATTATGTTAAGCTTCAAAAGTATGCTAAGGCTGTTTTAAGTGATAGCGGAACAATCAGTGAAGAGTCATCAGTTCTTGGCTTTAGAGCACTAAATATTAGACAAGCACATGAAAGACCTGAGGCAATGGAAGAAACTTCTGTGATGATGGTTGGGTTAAAAAAAGAAAGAATTCTACAAGGGTTAGAAGTATTAGAGAAACAGGATAAAGATACGTTAAGATTGGTTGCAGATTATAGCATGCCAAATGTTTCAGATAAAGTATTAAGAATTCTATTATCTTATACAGATTATATCAATAGGATAGTATGGGGGAAGATAATTAATGACTAAGCAAAATTATCCAAGAGTTTTAATCATTAGCCATAATCCATTTGATTTAAATTTAAGTATAGGAAAAACATTTACTTCATTATTTAAAGGTTGGCCTAAAGATTCTATAGCTCAATTATATTTACACAATCAAGTTCCAGATTCTTCGGTTTGCAGTAATTTCTTTCATATAACAGAAGAGCAATTATTATTTAAGAAAAAAGAAGAAGTTGGAGTAATAGTAAATGCAGATACTAAAGAAGTATCAGAAGGACAAGATGCTGCAATAAGAAATTATATAAAAGAAATGGAACTTTTTTCACTAGGTAGAAATATTTTATGGAGTTTTAGAAAGTGGAGTAATTCAAATCTATACGAGTGGATTGAAAAGTTTTCACCAGAAGTAATATTTTTCGCTGCAGGCGGGTCTTGTTTTTCTTACGATATAGTGAATACAATATCTAAAAAGTATTCTTTACCTGTTTATTTATATTATATGGATGATTTTATCTTACCGAGAAAAACAATGAACTTCTTATGGTGGATAAACTGGTTGTCGCTACATCAATCACTAAAAGAAATATTGCCTAGAGTAGAAAAAGTTTTTACAATTGGAAAAGATATGTCACTAGAGTATCAATCAAGGCTTGAGAAGGAATGTATAGAAATAATGAATTCGGTAGATGTAGAAGAGTTTATTAAAGTCTCCAGTGAAAAAAGTAATTCAAATAGAAAAACTATACGAATGGCTTATTTTGGGGGATTACATTTAAACAGATGGAAAACACTATCTAAATTAGGAGAAACTATAAAAAAAATGTCTGTTGACGGTGATTTAAGCATCAGCATAGATATATATACAAATCAAACTCCAGAAAGAAAAATTTTAGAATTGATAAATCAACCACCTTATATACAATATATGGGAAGCGTATCTAGTGATGAAATAATAATAGAAATGAAAAAGTATGACTTGTTAGTTCATATTGAAAGCTTTGAAAAGAAATATACTAATAAAACTAAACTATCCATTAGTACAAAAATTCCAGAATATTTAGCGACAGGAAGACCTATTTTAGCTGTAGGACCAAGAGACATATCTTCTATTAAATACATTAAAGAAATAGGTTCAAATTATGTAATTGATGTTATGGATAGCAGTCTTATTGCAAGTATTTTAGGAAACATATGGGAAGATAGAAGCAACCTTAATTCTATCGGTGAAATAAATATAGGGATAGCTAAAAAAAATCATTCTGCAAATAAAAGTAGAGAAAACGTGAGGCTCGTATTGAACAGAAGGTCTTGTTAGTTAGTAATTTTTCGGAGTGAAATGTATACGAAAAATTGATTACCAATCTAAAGAAATTGATAAATGAGGTTTGAAATTTATGGGTTTAAAAAGAATGAATATATATAGTATTAATAAATTATTTTGTATTTTATTTTGTATGTGGTTTGCATGGCCATATGCAACTCATAAGTTAGGTATGTATTTTGGCATAGTGATTTCTTTTTTATGGGTTATAACTACAGGGCAATTCATGTTAATTAAAAGATGGAGCTTAGACTTAGGTGCTATATTAGTTTTTTTTATAACTTTAATCCCGTATTTGTTAACAGGTGAATTTAAGTATTCGTCACTTAATACAGTTTCCACACTAGGAACTTTTTATCTTTTTTTTCTAGGAATTTTTATGTTTCACTATTACAATTACTATAAAAAAGATTATCCTTTTTTAGGCAAAGCTGCAACTATAACTATAATATTTTATTTAGTTGGAGGAATTCAAACATATATAGGTTTATTAAATCATCCACTTGCTTCAAGAATTTTAGCACAAAATACCAATCCACAAGCTCAAGAAATGTTTTTAAGCCTGGGGATAGGAGGATTTGGTTATATATATAGTGCTGTTTTTTTATCAATTATGATAGTTTATCCAATAATTAAACAGAGAAAAAATATCCCTAACAAAATTATAGTTTTATTATGGTTAACGAATATTGTACTGTTAAGCATGATCATAAAAGCATCTTATACTTTTGCAATATTAATAACTGTAAGTGGTTGTATTTTAGTGTTGCTAATAAAGAATAAATTTTTATTATATTCCTTATTAATGGTTACAAGTGTTTTTATAATTATAATTCCTCAATATTATATAGCGGGGCTATTTCTGAATATTGCAGAGCTATTCTCAAATAATGTCATAGTAAAAGAAAAAATAATAGATTTTTCAACAACGCTATCTGGTGGTTACTCAACTAATTCACAAACTTTTAATAGGATAGATCTTTATTTATCTTCCTTGAGGACATTTTTAAAATATCCTTTCTTTGGTCTTAATGCATCGTTTGGGGATACAAATAGTATAATAGGTGATCACTCGGGATGGTTTGATATGATGGCGTATTTTGGATTATTTGTAGTATTACCTATGTTTAGTGCGATAGGGTTAAGCTTAAAGAAAACTCTTAGATTACATAAAAGAAAAGATTCATTTATGTACCTTTTAATTATTTATGTTTTCTTTATAGTATATGGATTTATTAATCCTATTTTATACGTTTACAATATAGGATTAGTGGTGTATTTTATAGTTCCGTCAATACCTTATATTGAAAATTACTTTAACAGGAATTGTGAAAAAATCAATTAACTAATCAAAACTTTAAAACGGGGGATATAAATGAAAGTATTATGGGTTACAAATATACCTTTACCTGAATTTAGCAATCTAGTAGGTGAAAAGCCACTTCCATATGGTGGATGGCTTGTCGATTCATCTAAAAAGCTAGCAAATACTGATCATATTAAACTATATATTTGCTTTCCTAAGGCTGGTGTTAAATCAGTTTTAAAAGTAAAAGGTGAGGTAATAGATTATTATGCATTCAAACCTCTTAAAAATAAAGATTTTAATGAGATAGATGTAAATATAGAAAAAATTATTGATGAGGTTAATCCTGATATTGTTAATATTCATGGAACTGAGATGAGTCATTCATTAGCAATATCAAAAATATGTAAAAAGAAAAATATAAACTCTGTAGTTACCTTGCAAGGATTAGTTTCTTTTATTGCGATGCACAACAGAGCTAATTTGCCAAGTAGCATTTTTTATGGAAAAACACTGAGGAATATTATTAGAAAAGATAGTGTTTACGATTTAAGTAAAAAATATTCTCAGAGAGGAGAACACGAAAAGGAAACTTTGAATACGTGTTTAAAAGCTATAGGAAGAACTACATGGGATGAATCATGTATAAAGACTATAAACCCAAATATAACATACTATTCTTGCAATGAAAGCCTAAGAGAGTCTTTTTACAACTCAAAGTGGAATTATGAATTATGTGAAAAAAAGTCAATATTCTTGAGTCAAGGATTTTATTCAATTAAAGGATTACATTATGTATTGGAAGCCATGGATATAATTTTAAAAAGACACTCGGATGCGAAGCTTTATATAGGAGGAAATAATCCTATAAAAATGGATCAATTAAAGGATAAAATCTTAATTACCAAATATGGGAAGTACATAAAGAACCTTGTTGATCTAATAAATACAAGAGATAATATTATATTTATGGGGCCATTAGATGAGGAAAAAATGTGTCAAAGGTACTTGAAATCTCATGTATTTGTATGTCCATCATCAATTGAGAATAGCCCTAATTCACTTGGAGAAGCAATGATATTAGGGGTTCCTAGTGTGGCCTCTTATGTTGGTGGTATACCGGATATGCTAAAAGATAAAGAGGAAGGGTTTTTATATCAGCATGATGCTCCTTATATGCTAGCTCAGTATGTTTGTGAGATATTCGAAAATGAAGATTTAGCATTGAAGTTTTCTAATAATGCTAGGCAACATGCGTTAAAAACTCATGATAGGGATGAAAATGCGAGAAACTTGATTGAGATATATGAAGAAATAAAAAGGTAAGAGGGGATAATATGAAAATAACATTTTTTTCAAATTTTTTAAATCACCACCAACTACCTTTTTGTAAAGAAATGTATGAATGTATTGGTGAGGATTTTAGATTTGTTGCAACAGAGCCAGTTCCTGAAGAACGTTTAAATATGGGTTACCATGACATGAGTACTCAATACCCATTCGCTCTCAATACTTATAGTAGTAAAAAAGCATATGAAGAGGCTGTTAATCTAGGAAATGAAAGCGATGTTGTGATTATTGGGTCAGCACCAAAATTATTCATTGAGAATAGGCTTAAAGCTAATAAGCTAACTTTTTATTATATGGAGAGGATTTTTAAAAAAGGAAGACATCGTATATTAAATCCGAAAACTTTAAGTTACTTACTATTAAATCATTCTCGTCATAGAAATAAAAATTTATATATGTTATGTGCTAGCGCATACACTTCAGCAGATTTCAACTTAGTCGGAGCTTATAGAAATAAAGCCTATAAATGGGGCTATTTTCCAGAAGTAAAGAAGTACGATTTAAATGAATTAATGAGCATAAAAAAACAAAATAAAATACCTAAGTTACTTTGGGTTGGAAGATTTTTAGATTGGAAACACCCAGATGATGCGGTTAAACTAGGAAAAATGTTAAAGGATAATGGATATAAATTTGATTTAGACATTATTGGAACTGGACCTATGGAATCTCAAATTAGAAATATGATTGTTAGTAATAATCTTCAAAATGAGGTTAAGCTTTTAGGGAGCATGAAACCTGAACAAGTAAGAGAACATATGGAAAAAGCCAATATATTTTTATTTACAAGCGATTTTAATGAAGGATGGGGTGCAGTACTTAACGAATCCATGAATAGTGGATGTGGAATAGTTGCTAGTCATGCAATTGGTTCAGTGCCCTTTTTATTAGAAAATAGAGTTAACAGCTTAATATATAGGAGTGGCGATATAAATCATCTTTATGAAAATGTTAAACACCTTTTGGATAGTGAAGATTTGTGTAACCAGATGGGAAGCAATGCGTATAAAACATTACAAAGCACTTGGAATGAGAAAGAAGCAGCCACCAGACTAATAAAATTGTGTCAAGTTTTATTAGACGGTAATGAATATTATTTTGAAAAAGGTCCATGTAGCAAAGCTGATATTGTTAAACAAAAATATAATTACTGATTATTAACATTCAAGGAGGGATTCAAATGAAGAAGAAGATTGGTATCATCACACTAGTTGATTACAATAATTATGGTAATAGATTACAAAATTATGCAACGCATAGAATCTTGTCATCTATGGGTTATGAGGTTGAGACAATTGATTATAATATACAGCAGAATAAGGTATTAATCAGTAAAATACGTAGAGTGAGTAAATTACCTCTTAAACAGATAATACGTCAGCTTAGCAAGAAGATTAATAGAACAGTAAATAATGAAGAAGATAAAAGAAGAATTAACATACAAAGACAGAAAGAGTCAAACTTTAAAGAATTTTCCTCGAAACATATTTGCGAATTTAAATTTATTATAAAAAATAACGCGGATTTAGAGTATCTAAATAAAAGATATGATTATTTTGTAGTAGGCAGCGATCAGGTTTGGAACCCATATTTCTTTAATGAGAGCACAAACACAGAACTAAACTTCTTAAGTTTTGCTTCTAAGCATAAAAGGATTGCATTTTCAGCAAGCTTTGGAAATGATTATATACCTGAGAATTATTCTTCGAAATTTACAAAATGGCTTTCTGGAATGGAACATATTTCAGTAAGAGAGGATAGCGGACGGGATATTGTCGAGAAATTATCAGGGAGAGAATCTAAAGTTTTAGTTGATCCGACGCTTGTATTAACGAAAAAGGAATGGTTAGAGATTTCGAAGCCAATTGATATCGACTCAAGAAACGATTATATAGTGACTTATTTAATAGGTG
>Ga0194137_10001728_pt1 | contig 13173 bp, 20 predicted proteins | sample TARM_MetaG_T3_14_FD_134025 | JGI IMG/M metagenome (GOLD analysis project Ga0194137, IMG submission 134025) | Freshwater microbial communities from Pennsylvania, USA, analyzing microbe dynamics in response to fracking - TARM_MetaG_T3_14 (version 2) | ecosystem: Environmental > Aquatic >... | reverse complement strand
ACCTAAAATTGCTAATAGTAATTATGGTATATTTGATAGACTTGTTTATACAGATACTCATATAGGAATGGACGTAAACCCACATAATAAGTCTCAGTATGGTGGGAAGTGGGACGAAGATGAGATATTTAAGCAATTGGACGCTATGCTTGCTTATGTTAAGCAGGAAAAAATGTCTGATGTAATAATAGTAGATGATCTAGGTGATCTTTTAGATGGTTGGGACAGTAAAACCGTTCGCAAGAAACACGATTTACCTCAAAATATGAATAATGAAGAAGCGTTTGACGTTGCACTTAGATTTAAGCTTAAACAAGCCAGTTTTCTTTATAATATATACAACAAGGTAATATTTAACAATATTTCAGAAGATAATCACTCTGGCGCTTTTGGTGCTATTCTTAATAACGCATTTAAGGTTATTTGTAACCAAATGTTTGATGATAGTGTTATCGTGAACAATTATAATAAATTTTTCAACCATTATAAATATATGAACAATACATTTATTATAACACACGGTAAGGACAGCACCAATCTAAAGGCTGGCCTAAAACCAAATCTTTCCGTTAAAGGTAAAGAACAAATTGAAAACTATATTGATAATAGCTATTTGCTTGAAAGAGGAACGAGAATAGAGTTATCAAAGGGTGATACACACGTTGAGGTTTATGATAAAAATTCATCATCTAAGTTTGATTACTTTAACTATCCAGCATTTTCACCACCGTCTTATTGGGTTCAAGCTAATTATACACCCAGAGATTATGGGTTTGTATTTTATAACTTTAAAGATACTAATCATTATTATAAGAAACCGTTTTATTTTAATCAATAGGGGATAACGATGAAACCTTATTACGAAACTGAAAACGGAAAGCTATTTTGCGGGGATTGTTTGGAAATTATGCCAATAATACCAGATGGAAGTGTAGATTTAATTCTAACCGACCCACCTTATGGAACAACCGCCTGTAATTGGGATTCTGTAATTCCTTTTGATGAAATGTGGAAACATTTAAATAGAATCATTAAAAAGAATGGTGCTATAGTATTATTTGGCTCAGAACCTTTTAGCTCTGCTTTGAGAATGAGTAATATTAAGAATTATAGGTATGATTGGGTTTGGAATAAAAACAATACAAGCGGATTTGCTCTAGCTAAGAAACAGCCTATGAGAAACCACGAGATTATCTCTGTGTTTTACAATAAGCAATGTACATACAATTACATAAAAGAGCCAAGACAAATGAGCGAATCAAGCAAGAAAAGAATGGAGTACGCTTTTACTAGCACAAAGGGTATCAATCAGCAACAAAATGGAATTAAAAAAGTACAATTCATACCAGAAGATAAGGAATTGTCTTATCCTAAAACAATAAAGTTTTTTGAAAATATAGCTAACAACTCAAAGGAAAGAGTCCACCCCACCCAAAAACCAGTAGCACTTATGGAATACTTAATAAAAACCTACACCAACGAAAATGAAATAGTTTTAGATTTTACAATTGGCTCAGGAACAACGGCGGTGGCTTGCGAAAAAACTAACCGTAAATGGATAGGAATAGAGATGTTAGAAAAATATTGCAAAATAGCGAAAGAGAGAATAGAAAATGAACAAGAACAGCTTAAATTAAATTTATAGGAGGTTATTATGCATAAAGATAAAAATAAATGGGAAAAGATTAGTTGTAACAATGCCCATCCTGGAATGTATCTGGGGAAATTATGTAAATATGGGCATGAATATAAAGGAACAGGCAAGAGCTTACGTTATGATTCCTCTAATGGTTGTGTTGTTTGCTCCAGAAATAGAAGTAAACGTAGATATAAAGAAATTAAAGAACTTTGTCAATACCCATAAAAAAAATAATTGACAATTTTGTGATATTTTATAATTTTTACATAAATTATTAGGAGGTAATATGTATAAAGACAAAATTGATGAAATACTGGACATTTTAGCTGGAAGCGCCCTAACAGATGAAGAATATACTGATGTAGAGGCATTATTGCTACAAATTGAATCTGAATGTCAAAAGCAAAATGTTTAAAAAAGAAAACTATTAGGGTTGATTATTCAGATAAGGAAACTGGTGAAATCACTGCTACAAGGTATTATAATAGTTATAATACTATCAAAAAAACATATCGTTTTATTAAACTCAATAAATATCTACATAATTTTTTTATTTCTACTAAATATATGGGTTATTTCCTATTGGTTATAACTAAATTAGAACGATATACCAACCGAATTGTAATGTATAGTAAGCGTGGAGTGCCAATACCTATGAATAAGAAAATGTTATGTGAATATCTTGACATTTCACGCCCAACCCTAAATAAGTTTTTAGAAGATGCTGCTATCAAGAACATAATTAAATACAACGAATATGAAGAAGCCTATTTCGTAAATCCTAATTATGCTATTAATGGCAAATCAATAGCTGCAGAGATAGACAATTTCTTTATGGAATAAATATGACATTTTATAAGATATTTAAGTGGGGAAATTTTGTAACATGCCCAGGGGAGTTGCCTAAGACACCACAACTTAAAATATGGCGGTATTGTAAAAAATATCGTAAAGATAAATTAGAATTAGATTTTTGTATCTTTAAACAATGGATACATTTTACTTTTTATATAAGTAAGCCAAAATAAGGTGAACTATGGCAAGATTATCATCTAAGCAAAAACGTGAATTAATACAAGAAATAGAAAATAAATATATTAAATCTGAACATAAACTTAGTTATACTAAGTTATATGAAATTTATAAAGACGCTGGTATAGGTTATAATTCTATTGCCAATGCTGGCAAACAATATAACTGGCCAGAGCGGCGTAGAGAATACTGGTCCCGTCAAGAACTTATAAACACCCAAAAAGAAGTTACTAAGTTTAAAAAGGGCGGGGTAAGCGTCCTTAATTTTGTTAATGATGTTATTGATAAAATGTATAAGAAAATGAAAGAAAGGGATGTAACTCCATCTTACTCAGAACTTCATAAATATATTGATCTACGTGATAAATTAATGGAAAAAAGTAAGCAAAAAGATGAAGTTATAATTTTAGGTGCTTCCAAAATGCCTAAAGAAGAGGAAATTTATCCACCTCTTTATGATGGCATAGAAGCTATTGATATCGATAATAAATCAGAAAATGCGGAAGTAATAAAAGATGAAAATAAATCGGATTGAATTTTCAGATGATGGGATAGCTGCCATTTGTCTTGAAGATGGTATATTACTGGAGAATTATTGCAGACAATATCTTATTAAAAGAATATTGGCGGAAAAAAAATAAATGAAAATTGATTTGTCCTTATTACCACAAATAATGAATAAAAAGTATTATCCTTTATTATATAATACTGATAGGGAATTAGTACTTTGGGGTTCAGCTGGTAGTGGTAAATCTCATTACTGTGCTCAAAAAACCATTATAAGGACAATAACAGAACCAGTTGGGCATAGAATACTTGTAGTTAGACGATTTGCGCCATCTTTGCTTAGATCAGCTTGGCGATTAATACTTGATTATATTTATGAATGGGATTTATATAAATATTTTAAAATACATAAAAAAGAAATGATACTTACCTTTAAACCGAATGGCAATGAGATAATGTTTGCTGGAATAGATGATGAAAGTAAAATTAAATCTATTGAAAAGGTTACTTCTATTTGGGTAGAAGAAGCTAATCAATTACAATACAGTCATATTTTACAGCTTAAATTACGCCTTAGACCACGTTTTAAAAGTTATCCACAATTTATGACCAGCTATAATCCCATTAAAACTTCATGGACTTATAAATATGATTATATAGATGACCAGCATTTAAGCTATCGTAAGAAAGTAATTAATAAAATCAAATATAAGGGCGAAATATTAGATTATCCAACTTATAAATCAGTAATCCATACCACTTATAAAGATAATAAATATCTTGAGCCAGAATATATAGCCTCTTTAGAAAATATGATACATCAAGATCAAGCATATCATAAAATTTATGCTTTAGGGTTATATGCTGATATTTCAGGACTTATATTCCCAGATGTTAATTATATTGATAAATTCCCTGATAAAGATTTTAAAATAGAAGGATATGGACTTGATTTTGGGCATAATCATCCTACTGCTTTATGTTGGGTTGGTATTAAAGGACAGAATATATTTGCCAAATCTTTATATTATGAAACCGAAAAAACAGTTGAAGATACTATTAAATTTTTAAATGCTTCCAATATAAGCAAACAAGATAAAATTATAGCAGATAATGAACGACCTGACGCTATACAACAAATTAAAGAAGCTGGTTATAATATTATCCCCTGTAAAAAAGGACAACATTCAGTAATAGAAGGCATAAATCTACTTAAATCCTATAATCTTTATTTTCTTAAAAATGACCAAAATTTTATGTATGAACAAGAGCGTTATAAATGGAAGGAAGGTAAAGCTGGAGATCTATCAGAAGAACCAGTTAAGTTATTTGATGACTTATTTTCAGCTTTAAGGTATTTTGTTTATACGAGTATGTTACAAGAAGCTGGTAAAATACAAGTCTATTCTCTCTAATATTATTTTTTTTATTTATAATAATGTTTTACTTGACACAATTAATTAGTTATCCCTATCTTTGACACGTGAAATATTTTATAGAGGTAATAAATGGGTTTATTTGATTTCTTAAAGCCGAAACCATCTGAAAAAAAGATTGGGTTTGCTGGTAAATATGTACCTTCTGGTGATTTTACATTCAACAGAATGGGCAATCTTATTGAGCGCAATAAAGATTGGGTTTATATTTGTGCCAATAAAAACAGTCTTGGGGTTATGAAATATCCAGTACAACTATATGTAGCCAGACCCAATCAAGATAATCCTTATAGTGTTCAACAACGTAATATAACTGCATTGCAAAAATATAATTTAGAAACAACATATGGTAATCATTATACCAAATCTTATTTTGTTGATGAAATTACTGAACATCGTTTCTTAGATTTACTTAAAAAACCTAATGATTATTTAACTTATGAAGAAGTTATTTATCTTACTACAATGGGTTTAGATTTAGATGGCAATGCTTATTGGTATTTAGTTAGAGACAGATTAGGATTACCAAAGAAAATTCATGTATTACCACCACAATATATGACAATTGGACAACGTAAGAACAGTGAAAATATAGAATATTTATATAACGATGGTATTTATCAATATCGGATTAAACCTAAAAATATTTGTCATTTTAAATATCCAAGTTATTCTAATCCAAATAAAGGTAAAGCGCCAATATCACATTTAGAACAGATATTTGAGATACATCTTAATATGAATAAATATGAAAATGCTATTTTTAAGAATATGGGTGAGCTATCTGGAATATTTACAACAGAAGAAAATATTAATGAAAATGAATTTGAAAGAATTAAAAAAGAGATAAAAGAGAATTTTTATGGCATTAAGAATGCAGGTAAAGCACCACTTTTAACAAAGGGTTTGAAGTATACAAATGTTTCTAATTCACCTAAAGAAATGAGCTATCATGAAGGTAGGAAAATAGTTCGTGATATGATAGCTGCTGCATATGATGTTCCTATTGCTATGTTAACAGCTGATAATGTCAATAAAGCAAATGCTGAAGCTGCTTATAGAGCTTATTCCAGAGATTCTTTATTACCAAGAATGAAAATCATAGCAGCTAAATTAAGTAATATAGCACGTGAATTCGATACTAAACTATTTTGCGCTTTTGAAAATCCTGATAAAGAGGATAGAGCTTTATTATTAGAAAAACAAATTAAGTTTGTCATAAATGGTATTAAGACACGTAACGAAATACGTGGTGAAGAAGGCGAAAAACCAATAGATGGGTTGGATGATCCATTAACGCCTATAAATACTCAACCGCTATCTGCCTGGCGAGCTGAAGCGGGGAATACGGATGGAGGTAATAATGAATAAATCTTTGATAACTAAACGTTTTAATATATCTAAATTTGATAAACCTAAGGCTAAAGAATTAGCTAAAAGATTAAAAATAAAAGCTGATAATGTAGAATTTGTGAGCAAGGGCTATGATGGCGAAGCAGTTGATATCGTTAAACAAGATCGATCTGTAATTAAATATGTAAGCACAGTTAGCGTTGATAGAGATGGAGAGATTATCGATCCAGCAGGTGTTGACTTAACTGATTTTAGAAAAAGTAAAAAGTTTCTTTGGGGACATAATCATGGTAGTTCTATATGGGGCGGCGGTTATCCTGTGTTACCATTAGGGACTGACGAATGGATTAAGGCCGACCATAAAGGTATTTTGGCTAAACAACAATATGCTAATCATCAACTTGCGAATGATGTTTATAATATGCACAAAGACGGTCATCCTTTAGCAGCCAGCATTGGATTCATTCCTATTGAATGGGTAGATAAAGGTGATGATAATTATGATAAAGTAGCTAAAGATATTTCAACTAAATATGCTATGGATGAGAATAACGTTAAAGAAGCAAATAGAATTTATACCAAGACTTATCTATTAGAACATAGTGATGTGCCTGTTGCGTGTAATCCAGATGCCTTAACCTTAAGTGTTAAATCTGGTGATATAAAACTTTCTAATGAAATGTTTCAAGAATTAGGATTAGGAGAAGAAGAGATGAATGAAGAATTAAAAAATCTTGCAGATGGTATTAATAAGACAAATGAAAAACTCGATATGCTAATTAAAGCATTATCGGAAGCTCAGGATGAAGCTGATTCTGAACAAGAAGAAGAAATGGAAGAAAAGGGTCTTACTTTAGATGATGTAAGTGATCTTCTTGATAATTATAAAAAGAATATAACAAATGAAATAGCTAAATTAACAGGAAAAGTATAGTTCTGGAGTTAGATTTAAGAGCTAACAGGAACATTTGAATACTTTATATAAATGGAGGAAATAATGGCTGATAAAAAAGAAAAAACTCCTTTGACTAAGGAAGTTTTAGAAGAAAGTCTGAAAAGCGTAAATGATGAAGTCATAAAGACAGTTTCTGGATTAACAGATAAACTTGATGATATTCAGGTAAGCGCTTCAGAACGAGAAGAAGATATGAAAGCTAAAGGTGATTTTGAAAACTTTAGTGAGTTTGTCAAAACAGTAGCATCTAACCCGAATGATAAACGTATTAAGGCACTCAATACTGGTGTTAATTCAGAAGGTGGTGCTTTAATACCAAGAGCATTTTCGCAGCGAATCTGGGAAAAATCGATTGAAGGGGATGAAATTTATAATCGCACCATGCGTATGCCTACTACCAGTAATAATCTTACTTTCCCAACTGTAAAAGATGATGATCATTCATCTAATATTTACGGTGGAGTAAAGACTTACTATACAGAAGAAGCTGCGCAAATTACTGGCTCTCAACCAAGTTTTGGGCGTATTAATTTTAAACTTAAAAAACTGGCTGCTCTTGTACAGGTTCCTAATGAAATGATTGAAGATAGCCCAGTTACACTTGAACCATTTCTTATGACTAAGTTCTCTGATGTTTTACGTTGGAGACGTAATAAGGATATTCTGGTAGGAACTGGTGCTAATCAACCACTTGGTATTTTAAATGCACCTTGTCTTATTACGATAGCTAAAGAGGGTTCACAGGTAGCCAATACTGTTAATGTGAATAACTTAATTAAGCAATATGCTCGCTTCAAAGGTAAAGATAGTGGTGTTTGGTTAATTAATCCGACTGTAATTCCACAGTTACTTAGTTTAACAATGGGTTCTGGTAATTTCTTAGTTTACACTCCGCCAAATGGATTGGCTGGAGCGCCTTATGGTACTTTATTGGGTAAACCAATTATCTATACCGAGCATGCTAAGACACTTGGCTCTAAAGGTGATGTTATTTTGGCTGATTTAAGTCAATATGGCATATTAGAGAAATCTAATGGTATTAATACAGTAGCTTCAATGCATCTTAAATTTGATTATGATATGGGAACTTATAGACTTACCTATCGTTGGGATGGTCAACCTATGGATGCCAGTGCATTTACACCAGAAAATGGCGATAGCTTATCTCCATTTGTAACAATTGCAGAAAGAGCATAGGAGGTTATAATGACTTTTACTGAAGAAAATCATATTGTAAATATATTGCCACCTGTTGATATTACAGGTGCAGCTACCAGTTCTGATGTATTTACATTGAAAAATTATGGACATGCTACTATTATAGTTGAATTTGGGGTTGTAAATGATGCGGCTGATGCTACCTTGACATTGGCTGAATGTGATGACTTTACTCCAAGTAATAGTACAAATATTGCTTTTAAATATCGCTTAGAAGATACAGCTACTGGCGATACATTGGGTTCTTTATCTACTGCTCCCTCTACTGGCTTAACGATAGTAAGTGGCGGCGATATTGGTATTACTGATAATAAGTTCTTAGTAATTGAGGTTGATGCTACTGAATTGAGTTCTGGTTATCCAGCACTTGAACTTAGTATTACTAACCCTGGTAATTCCGTTTTGGCAAGCGCTCAGGCAATTCTATCTCAACCAAGATATGAAGATAAGAACGACCCAACAGCAATAGCATAGTGTGATTAAATGGTGGGGGCTTATGCCCCTGCCAGTTTAGGGGTAATTATGGCAAAAACTAATTATAAGGATAAACAAATGCGTAGAGCTAAATATTGGGATAAAGACAAAGCAGATGCAAATGAAACTAAACCTGAAAAACTTAGCAAAGAAAGAAAACTTGAAATTGAGCATCTCATTCAAAGCTTTATGGAAAGGTATGGTATGGATAAAAAAGAAGCTGAAAGAATTGTAAATGCTAATTTCGGTAAATGAAGCACTTAGCTTTTTAGGTATAGAAAACGAGAAGTTTTTTATCAATGGTAACCAAAATAAATTAGTTTTGGTTATAGAGGGAAATTCTTATACCATAACTTTAGATAATGGTTATTATGATAGTGATTCTCTTTGTTCTCATCTTATAACCCAAATAAATGCAGCCGATACTGGTATAAATTCTTCTGTTAGTTTTGTAAATTCTAAATTAACTATCTCAGTTACGGATGATAGCGAAATAGAACTAAATATAGGTTACACACATATTGGTAGCACAGCTGGATATTTGCTTGGTTTTACTTCTGATAAAGACCCAGCACTAACTTTAGTAGCTGACCAAGCACCCGAAACTAATTCCGCTTTAGTGGAAAATGTAATTAATTTAATTGATGGCTTTATAAAAGATTCTTATTGCCATAATAAAATCGAAGCTGCTGATTATTCGGAAATATATGAGTTGGATGGTAGAGTAATTGGGTTAAATCATTATCCTATTAATTCTATTAAAGCTATTAATATAGGTGAAATTACAATATTTAAGGTTAAATATAATAATCAATACATTACCAGTTATATTGAATTTTATGATGGTGTCTGTTATTTAAGACATGGGGTTAATAATGAAGTTGCTTTAACCTTAGCTGATTATAATACTGTAACCGCTTTAGTAACTGCCATAAATGCAGAAAATAATTGGAAAGCTGAAATAATTAATAATAATTATGCCGATAATACAAATCCAACCACTATACCAGATACTGGTGCTCTTATAACAAGTCATGGTTATGTTGGAATTAAAATAAAAAGCAATGAACAATATTATTGTGATATTAACCGTAATACTGGTATTTTAGAACTTGAAGATTATATAAGGGATAAAGTATTTATAACTTACAATGCGGGTTATGCTATTATTCCCGAAGATATTAAAACAGCTGCTAAAATCTTAGTTCAAATTATATTTGAACAAATTAAAAGTGGCACTATAAATGCAGATTATATCAAGCGTGATAAAGTTGTTTATAAGCTTACAGAGGATATACCTAAATATGTTAAAAATGTATTAGATAAATACAAAAAGGTATTGCTATGACAGGGAATGTGAAAGCTCTCTTGCGTGATTATATACAAACTTCCGATAATATGGGTGGGTTTAATAAATCAGTTCAGGATATTTGTTATATTTATGGTGATCATATTACAGCTGTTACTAAAGATGATGTACCATATGCAGATAATAATATGAATATTGGTAGTATTTTTATAACTGAATATTTAGACTTTATCGATAAAGGACAGGAATTGATTATTAATGGGTTTAGATATAGAATAAAAATATTAGAGAATATAAATAGTAATAATAAACTTCTTAAGATTTACTTGGAGAATATATTATGAAAGTTACTTGGTTTGATAAAGCATTTAAGGAAAAACTTAATTATAAAGAGAAAAATATTCTTGATGATTATGGTAAGAAAGTTGTGGAGCACATTAAACAAGGTATGGAAAGCACTCCAAGACGTAGCAGCCATCCTATTATGTTTAAAGGTAAAGAACATTATCCTTCTTTACCAGATAATTATCCAGCTAATATGAGTGGAAAATTAAATGATGCTCTTACAAGCGCTACCCGTATTAGACCAAGTGATGTAGCTCTACGGTTTGGTGTATTTCAAGATTGGGATAATATGGACGGTATTGGCTATGCTTATTATTTGAATTTGGATATAAGAACAGGTAAACGTAAATATTTAGATTATGGTTTAGCAGAAACTAAAAATGAATTATTTAACAAAGTAGGTATAGGTGTATGAAAAATAAGACAGCTATTCAAAAAGGTGTTTATAATAAATTAAATACCATATTAGGTTCAGGGGTAGAAGCTATTTACTTTGAAACTGTTCCTGGTTTTGGCCAAGAAGGTTATAGCCTTAATGATAACGGTTATCCCGAATTGGCTACACCTTATATAGTGTTTTATTTAGAAGATAATAGACCAGAATATACCTTTGAAAGCACATCAGAACGCTTTATTTTAGAGGTTAATATAATAGACCAAAATCCATCATCAGCACAAGTGAATATTTTAGAAGATACTTTATGTGAGGGGATGGATAGAACTGATATAACAACTGTAGATGGCTATAATACTGTTAAGTGTGTTAGAGTATTTAGCAATACAATCGCTATTAACGGCGTGTGGCAACATATCTCACGCTATGATATAGAATTACAAGAAGCATAATTAGGAGGATATAATGAAAATTACAGGTAAAGATGGACAAGTACAAATAGACGCAAGTACAATTGAATCCAAATCTTGGAGCTTAGATGTTTCAATTGATGAATATGATGCATCAGCTTTTGGAAATAGTGGAAACAAATCTTATGTATTTGGTTTAAAAGAAGCAACTGGAAGTTTTGAAGGAAATATAACAGACAATGCTTCAAGTACTTTAGGTGCTGTAACCTTAGGTGAAAATGCTGCGTTTATATTAACAATTGATAGTGGTAATCAAATTCAATTTACTGGTGTTATTACTGGTATTAGCCCCAGTGTTTCAGTAGAAGATGAAGCAACTTACACAATGAACTTTAGGGTTGATGAAGATGGCATAACCTGGCCTACCGCATAAGGAGGCGTTATGAAGATTACAGGGAAAGATGCATATGTGCTTTGTGAACCTTCTACATCAGGTGTGTGGGATATGTTACCAAGTACAAATGAATGGACTTTAGATTTATCAATATCAGAAATTGATGTTACTACCTTCAAAGAGGGCGGCGTTAGTTGGAAAGATTTCTTGTATTCATTGCAAGAATGGACAGCTACTGTAAATGGTTTTATCGATACTACTGCTATCCCCAAATTAGAAATTGGTCATACAAGTCTGATGATATTCCAAATTAGCGGTAATAATATGATTATGGCCCCTGCTACACTTGTCGGCAATAATTTAGGCTTAAATGTAGATGATGTCGGCTCAGAAAGCCTTTCATTTCGTGGTGTTAATACCTTTACAATAGCCTCAAATGAATCAGAGAGCCGTGGCGATTTTTCAGATTGGAATGTTACAGATACAAGTTGGAGCATAGTATCTAATGAACTCATTTATGATGGGCTTGCTGATGGTAGCGCAATATTGTCTGGTGTTTTAACAATTAACAGCAATTATATAGTACTTATTAAAGGTGCTTCTACCGCTACTGGCAGTCCTGGTTATTGTAATATAGGCGGGGCTAATATTGAATTTAATAATATAGCTAATAAATGGGCTGTTGTAGATTGCGGTGAAGCAAGCAATACAAATTTTGAAATTAAAGGTAAGGCAGCAGATGGCCCCTTGGCAATTTCTGATGTAATAATTTATGAGGTGATAAAATGATAGGTGAGAAAAAGCAAACTGTTATTTTTAACGGTAAGGAATATTCTTTTCGTAAACTTACAATGAGGGATAGACTTAAAATACGTAAGTATATCAGGCAAGGTAAAATAAAGAATATCGATGAAACTGTTGAAGATAGCTCAATTAAAAAAGAATTGATAATGCAGGTTATAAATAGCAATATCTCAGAAACAGAGTTTTTTGAATTTCTAACATCAGAAGATGGTGTTACCTATTTATTTTGGCATCAAACCGATATAGATAAAAGTTATAATGACTTTCTAAATGAAATAACCGCAGAAGAATTCAAAGATTTAGTTGATATTGGTATTACAGCTATTATGGGTAATAACGATAAAGAAGAACCCAAAAAAAAAATCAAAAAATAAATTGGAATAGGGTGTATCCAGCGCTTACTTCTGAATTTGGTTTTACAATCGAGCAAATTAACGATTTAACTTTAGAAGAAGTAGCTGCTTATAGTAAATATATAGAAGATAAATATAGTGGTAAGAAAGATAAAGATGAAGAGGTGTTGGATACATCTGACCCAGTTGTAGCAAAAGCAGTTTTAGGTAAAATTAAGAATATGAAACATAAGAAAGGCAAATAATGGACGAAAAGCTGGGCTCTGCTTTTATAGAAGTTAGATTAGATAATAAGAAGCTAAATGCTGGTTTAAATAAATTAAAAGGCAGAATAGGTAAAGTAGATGAGAGCTATAATAAGGCTGGTAAAGGAGCTAAGGATTTTGGTAATAAAGCCAAAACCAGCTTCTCGCAAGCTTTAAAAGAATCTGTATCATTAGAACGAACTACCAAAAGATTGGCATTCTTATTTACTGTAGGACTTGCCTATAGTGCTGTGCGTGGTATAAAATCATTTGTTAGTAATTCTATTGGTGGCTTTATAGACCTT
>Ga0194137_10001727_pt1 | contig 13178 bp, 12 predicted proteins | sample TARM_MetaG_T3_14_FD_134025 | JGI IMG/M metagenome (GOLD analysis project Ga0194137, IMG submission 134025) | Freshwater microbial communities from Pennsylvania, USA, analyzing microbe dynamics in response to fracking - TARM_MetaG_T3_14 (version 2) | ecosystem: Environmental > Aquatic >... | reverse complement strand
GAACGGCGCAAGGGTGTGGCCCATGCTGCCGCGCCGATCATGGCCGACCACATACCAAGCGTCTGCTGCAGGGATAAAGGCATCGTCTTTAGGTGCTTCCCAGGGTGTCACGCCGACATCATGTACATAGGCGTGGCGCAGCTGGGTCTGATTTTCGGGCTGCTGGAGGAAAACGAACATCTCCAGCGTGGAGCAGAACTTACGCGCGTCACTGTGGCTTTGCATAAATGCCTGACCTTTGGGGCCTTCGAATTCGGTGATAAACATACCGCATACATGGCAGATGTCATCGCCGCTAATAGGCTGAGGCGGCATCCTTTCGGCGCTGTCAGTGGCATTGTTGCAACCGGTCATGAGCAAAATAATAAGGGCTAGCGTGGGCAGCAGGGCGGGCATGATCAATCCTCGTTAATAAAATGATGTTAAGAGAAGATGTTAAGCGGTATGACGGTGGAAGCGACGGACGGCCAATAGCAGGGGCACCACGACCCAAACCAGCATTGCCAGGGGCGGCCAGGCAGAATGGAACGCACCTTGCTGTGCGATAGCCGCGATACCGCTTTCTAGCTGTGTGCTATCGAAGCCCGACAGGTTGATCAAGCGAAAACTGTCGGTGGGATTGAGCAGCATCAGGTAGGGGAGCCAATCGCCCCCCTGCTTGACGCCAACCAGTAGGGCCAGCAGTACTAGATCAAATACCAGCACGAACAGAAACCACACCCCCAATGCCAGCCCGGCGGCTCGTGCCTTTTCGCTGACCGTTACGCTGATTAGGTAGGCAAAGGCCAAAAACACCCAGCCCAAGAGCACACTGCTGGCGATCAAGCGAGCTAAGCCGACGCTTAGCTCGCTAAGCGGTACGCCTTCAGCGCCCAACGCGATAACCATACCCGCGATACCAAAACCGAGTAGCGTAGCGACGGCCAGAATCATCCCATGGCCGAAGAACTTACCAAACAGCAGCGCCGAACGACTTATAGGGTAGGTGAGTAGCAGTAGTAGCGTGCCGGCCTCCTGCTCACCAACAACGGCGTCGTAGGCTAGCATCAGCGCGATTAAGGGGATCAGAAAAACGGCCAGCGTTGATAAACTGACCAGGGTGGTGGCCAGTGAAGTAAAACCAAGACCGCCGCTCGCAGCGGCACCAAAGTAGGCAATACCCATTGCCAGAACGGCAAGGATCACGGTGATCGCCAGTACCCAGCGATTGCGCAGGCCATCCTGGAACTCTTTGGCGGCGACGATGAACATGGCCTTCATGCGCTGGCTCCTAGCGTCAGTGAGGCGGGGCGAGTAGAAAAATGCGTGTAGAGATGCTCAAGGGTGGGTGGTGATAACTCGATGTCGTCGATATTCGGCATGGTGGTTAATTGACGTAGTACCTGCATTTTATTTTCCGCGGGCACGTTGACCTCCACACAGCGCTCATTGATTGGGATAGGCTCAAGGGACATGGCTTTCCAGAGCTGAGACTGCATGGCCAGCAATGTGCCGTGGATACGAAACGTCAGCGGTAGCTGTGCTTCTTCGCGCAGTTGTTCAAGGCTGCCCAGGGCCAGGCGTCGCCCTTTGCCCAGGATCAAGGCACGGTCGATATAGGGTTCGATGCCCGGCAGTACATGGGAAGAGAGCAGCACGGTACAACCGTTGTCGCGTAGGGCTTTTACCGCTTGATAAAAATCGCGGGTGGCCGCGGGGTCAAGGCCGGTGGTGGGTTCATCCAGCAACAATAGCCGGGGAGACCCTAGTAAAGCCTGGGCCAGGCCAAGGCGCTGGCGCATGCCCTTGGAGTAAGTTTTAACGCGACGGTCGGCGGCTTCGTCCAGGCCCACACGCTCAAGCAGAACCGTTACCTGATGGCGGTCAGCGCGCTTTAAACGAGCGAAATAGGTGAGCACTTCACGCCCGGTGAGCTGTTCGTAGAAGGTGACGTTTTCAGGTAGATATCCCAACTGACGCCGCAGGCGTTCGGCATGTGGCCCATCTGGAGCGCCACCGAGGACGTCAACATGACCCGAACTGGGCGCAATCAAGCCCAGTATGAGTTTCATGATGGTCGTCTTGCCCGCGCCATTATGCCCCAGCAGGGCGAGCATCTCGCCTTCTTTGATGGTGAGATCCATTTCAGCTAGGCGCACCAGCGCCCCGTGACGCTTGGTAACACGCTGTAGTTCTATTACTGGGTTCATGGAGCATTTCCTTCTCGGCCGGGCTCGCTCATCAATGGCGCGCTGTCTCTGACCCCCGGGGGACGAAACACCGGGAACTGGCGTTGTACCCAGCGTAGTGCCAACACCGCAGGGCTTTGCATCAACAGGCGCGCGGAGGGGTGGCGCCAGAGAAGATGATCCATGGCGTCATTGGGTTCATGGGCGGTGTCGCCGACCCCGTTATCGTCAAGATCCCAGCCCAGGTAGTCGCTCCAGTAATTGCCCGACCAATCCTGCTCACGGGTGGCGACATACATGACTTGCTGCTTATTAGCGATGAAGGCGTTGCCCGCCATTTGGTTATCCTCTGAACCGGCGGTGAGGTGGATGCCGATGTCGCTGGCTGCGAAACGATTATTCTCGATACGATTGAACTGCGAGTTGTAAACGAACAGTGCCTTGCCGTCGCCGCCCGCTAGACGCCCCTCGCCATCTGCCCCCAGGGGCTGGGTGACGCCTGCGACTAGGTTGCCGCTCAATAGGGAGTCGGTGATGTTGTTCATCAAAATGCCGTAGTTGTCGTCTGCTTCCGAACGGTTATCAACGACTTCCAGGCGTTTGGATTGCATCAGGGCGTAGCCGGTTCGGGTTCGTTGGGTCAGGTTGCCTTCAAGACGATTGTCGAAGGAGTACATGTAGTGCACGCCATAGCGCAGGTCATGCAGGGTGTTGTCGCGCAGCACGTTGTGGCGGCTGCTGTCGAGATAGATGCCGTCGCGAGTCTGCGCAACATCGTTGGATTCGATAATCGAGTGACTAACGTTATAAAGGTGAATGCCGTTGCCGCGATCCTGAGAGCGCAGTCGGGTATCGCCACGAATGGTATTGCCTATCACACTGACGTTATTGACAGCATCGAGCCAGATGCCGAAGCCAGGCCCGTTTAGCTGGTTATTGCGGATGGTACTACCGTGAGCGCTGGGCTCGACAAAAATAGCGGCCTCCAGTGCTGTCAGGTTATCCCCCCAGTCTTCAATGCGGACACCTTCAAATATAATGTCGGGAGCTGCCAGCACCACCGCATGGCCTTGGCCTCCTGCATCGAGGATGGCTTGCAACTCGCCCCTAATATGCAGCGTGCGGTCAATAACCACACGCCCGGGGTAGCGTCCTGCAGGCAGCAGCAATTGATCACCGTCGGCAGCCTGTTCGATCAACGGCTGTACCGGCTCACCGGGCGTGGCGATCCAGTCGGCGGCATGAACCCCGCTAGGCAGCCAAAAAAGCCATAGCAGCGCCAGTAAGCAACCTAAATAGCCAGGGTGTCGTTTCATGGTGTTCTCCCGCAGCGGGCCGAAGGAATCGGCCCGCGTGTTGTCGTCAGGCGGGTTCGACTAGCATGCGACCAGTCATTTCCATGTGCATTGCGTGGCAGAACCAGTTGCAGTAGTACCAGTGCACCCCGGCCTTGTCGGCGGTGAAGGTGACGCTAGCGGTCTGCTGGGGACTGATCTCCATCTGCACACCGTGGTTGACCATGCAGAAGCCGTGGGTCAGATCCTCGACCTGGTCAAGGTTGGTGATGACCACGGTCACCTCATCGCCCTGTTTGACCTTGAATTCGGTCAGGCCAAATTGCGGTGCGATGGAGGTCATGTACACGCGTACTTTATTGCCATCGCGGATTACCTTGCTTTCGCCCTCCAGGTTGACGCCGTCTGCCTCGGCCATGGCCACGGTCTCGGCGAAGAAGGGGTCGTCTCGTGTCCATACTCGGCTTGGGTTGATCTGGTCGGCGCGTACCAGAATACAGTCGTGGGGCTCGGCATAAGTGGGGCCGTCATGCACCAGTTTCATTTCTTCCCCGGAGATGTCGATCAACTGATCGTTTTCGGGATGCAGAGGGCCTACCGGCAGGAAACGGTCTTTGGAAAACTTCGACAGCACTACCAGCCACTTGCCGTCGGCATCGCGGGATTCGGTGAGACTGGCGTGGTTATGCCCAGGCTGGTAGTGGACATCGAGCTTCTGACGCAGGTAGTTGACGTCTTCGCCATTGTAGTGGCGAATGGCATCCTCAATGTTCCACTTGGCTACCTGGCTATCGATGAACAGCGTGGTATAGGCGTTGCCCCGGCCATCGTAGGTGGTGTGAAGCGGGCCCAGGCCCAGTTCAGGTTCACCCACAATGGTATCGCGCGGTTCGATACTGTCGTCGAACAGCTCAGGCAACTTGTCGATGGCGATGATTGAGCAAGTGGGGGATAGCTTGCCGTTGGCGATGAAATATTTGCCATCCGGTGAGGTATTCACGCCATGGGGGTTCTTGGGGATAGGGATGTAACGTGTCAGTTGCGAGCCCTTGCGCCCATCCAGTACCGGGACGCTTGATTCACCCAGTGTCTTGTAGTTCCCGGCCGCCACGGCGGCTTCAATCGCTTCAACGTCGAATACCACAACCCAGTCGCGCTCGTTGCGCATGGTCTCGGTCAGAGTCATGCCCTTTTCTGAGTTGTAGCAGGTAGAGGCGACGAAACGCCCGGTGTAGTCGGCATCGGTGTTATCAAGGTTGCCATCGACGATCACCTGCCAGGCCACGTCCATGCTTTCGGCATCGAGAGCGTTGAACATAGTGAAGTAGTTGTCGGGGTTCTCCAGGTCGCGGCCGTCATTGATCTGGGGGATCGGCAGTTCGGCATTGGCGAAGACGTACTTGGTGTAAGGCACCTTCTGCAGGCGCAAGCCGTGAATCGCCTGGACGTTGGGGATGGTGGTGACCTTGTCCGTCTTCATGATATCGAGACGAATGCGCGCAACGCGGGTGTTAGCCTTGTCGTTGATAAATAGGTACTTGCCGTCGTAGCTGCCGTCAGTCAAGGAAACATGGGGGTGGTGGCAGTCACCGTTGAGAAAATGGCTCGACTCGCCGAGTATCCGCTGCGACTCGTTGCTGATCCCCCAGCCAGAGGCGCTATCCACGTTGAACACCGGGATGCGCATCAGTTCGCGCATTGAAGGAATACCGAGCACCCGAACCTCACCCGAGTGGCCGCCGCTCCAGAAGCCGTAGTAATCGTCGAGTTCGCCGGGCGCAACGTCGATACCGTTGGCGCCGGCGGCCTGAACTTGACGGCTATTGAGTAACGCACCTGCGCCAAAACCACTGGCCAGGCCCGCCCCGGCAACGCCGGTGACGGCGGTATTGCGCAAGAAATGGCGACGGCCGATATCCTGAATATGGTCTTTTTTATCGCTCATGCTTGATTCCCCTGAGATCAGTCTTGCTGGTGAAGAGGGATGCGTTGCCATGCGGCCTGTTTGCCGCTGGCATCGGTATCCCGTTGGGTCTCAACGCTATTACCGCGCGATGACATATTGGCCGCCTTTTCATAGCGCTTGCGGCGCTTGACCATGGGCGGGCAACGCTGGTCGTCGTGGTAGGTCACTTGGCAGTCGAGACAGTAGTGGCACTCATTGGCATTGATGCGGCCGTCCGGGTGTATAGCGGCCACTTCGCATTCATTGGCACAGATTTGGCACGGGGTACCGCAGCTACCGCGGTGGCGCTTGAGCCAGTCGAACAGGCGTAAACGCGAAGGAATAGCCAACCCGGCACCTAAAGGGCACAGATAGCGGCAGTAGAATTTGTGGTTGAAGGCAGAAATCGCCACCAGTCCAAGAGCATAAATAACGAAGGCCCAGTCACGTTGGAAACGCAGGGTGATTGCGGTCTTGAACGGCTCCACTTCGGCGTAGCGTTCCGCGGTGCCAAGCGAATGTAGCGAGACTGCGAACAAGGCCAGCAGAATGATGTATTTAATCGCCCATAGGCGCTCATGGAGCCCGAAGGGCACCTCGATCTGCTTAACGTTTAGTTTGCGAGCGACCTGGTTGACCAGGTCTTGTAAAGCGCCGAAGGGGCACAGCCAGCCGCAGAAAACTCCGCGGCCCCACAGCAGCAGGCTCACCGCCACGAACGACCAGAGAATAAATAGCATTGGGTCGATCAAAAATGAGGACCAGCTAAAACCGCTTATCAGCGAGTTGGTGAAGGTAAGGATATTGACGACCGATAGCTGGGCCAGCGAGTACCAGCCGATAAATACTAAGGTGTATATCTTGAAACCCAGACGCAGTGGGTTCAGTACACGCGGGTGGCGCGCCAGCACATCCTGGAACAGCATGATGCCAGTGAGCACCAATAATCCGGCGGATAGCACAGCGATCTGGAAAGCCTTGTCGCGCCAAACCTGTACCCAGATAGGCTCTTCCACCGGTGGCTCAGGCCGTTCTATATAGGCCTCGGGAACACTGTAGTCGGCGCTAAAGCGGCTGAACTCGGTATCCAAGGGGCCAGAGGCGCGGCGAACCAGTAATTCCAGCTGCCACGGTTGTCCGGGGTCGAAGCCCGCCTCTTCGCGGACGATGAAGATGTCTCGCTCGGCCAGCGAGGGCGCGCCTTCGAGGGTCAGATCACCCAGGCGGATGTGATCGCGATCATGAAAGCTGACCCGAGTGCTGCCCTGTGAAAGCTCGATGCGATCGAAGATGCCGCCGCGCACATACCCTGAACCCTTGAATGAGTAGTCACCACGCCCCATGACGGCAATAGCGTGCTCGCCATCCTTCAGCTCGACCATTAGTTGATCATAGCCAGTATCGCCGAGCAGGTTGCGGCCAGCGGTTGGTGGGTTGAGGTAGGTGTAAAACAGCTCGATAAAGGTTTTATCGGCGGGCTGTGGCGAGCGCAGGTAATCTTCGGCGGGCGTACCTATAAAGCTCGCATCGACCTCGCCATGGGTCAGTTGCAAACGGCGAATGGTGCCGTCGCCGGTCAGTTCATCCCAGTTGGCAGGGGCGAAAACGTCTTCTCGAACGCGTGCCGGTGGTGTCTGGGAGGGGTCGGCAATGAGCTGCTGTTCAGCGGCCACTTGCCTGGCGCTGCGCATGATGGTGTCGCTGACGACGATGACGGTCACCGTCGCACCAGAGATAGCGTCAAGATTGTCGCCGACCCTGAGCCTGTCATTGACGTGGGCCGATTCGTGCTCATCGGCGAAGCTATTTAGCTTCGATTCGGGAATGCCCACCAGCATGATCGGCTCTGAATGACTGAGGACGTCGGCCTGTACAATTTGCCCATCCAGATCAATCCCCACCAGTACATTGACCGGTTTGCCCGAGTAGGCGGGGATCGGAGCGACATCCACACTCTCAAAAGCGTAGCCGCGCAATTCATCATCGCTGTCCAGTACACGGCTTACCGGCCACTGTGAATCCGCGGCTTCAAGACGCTCTGCCGTGGGAAACCCTTCGCGTACCTGCTCCAGTTCTATAGCTTGGGCGGGCAGTGTTACCGCTAGGAGCAACAGTAAGCTAATCCAGATGCCGGTTAGACGGCGCGGGCAAGCCACAGGGGACATCGTGGTTTCCTTTCGGGTCAAGAGCGTTATAGAACCGGTTCTAGCAAGTGATCGACGGCAGCTTTCACTTCGTCATCGCTCAAGCCCAATTGGCCTCCTTTCGGCGGCATTGCCTGAAAACCGTTAATCGCGTGGTCGTACAGGGTGTCCATGCCTTTTTCCATGCGAGGTTCCCAATGCTCGGCATTACCACGAATGGGAGCGCCTGCGGCGCCTGTCATGTGGCAAGCCATACATGCCTGGTTGTAGGTGGCTTCACCGTCCGCTTGCGCAGTGGCTGATACAGAGGCGACTAAGCCTAGAAAAAGCATGGAAGCGAGGAGTTTCATTCAAGTATTCCTTATGCATCTTTTGTGGAGGGGCGTTACGAATTCTGCAAGATCGTAGTGCGTGTGAGTAAACGACTGGCTTAACTGATTTCAAGGTACGAGAAAGGTAATGAAGTCAGTTTAATGAGAAATGGCCGTATTATTGTTGACCTGGATCATTTTTGGCATCGCGTACCTCCATGAAGCGCTGGCTTACCTCTAAGTGGGTAAGCGATGGAGGCCGCCGTTCCCGAGGCATCGTCTTGTTATAAGGGATATGGATAATGCACCACGGCGCAGGAGGTGCAGTGCATTTTGTAACGAAGGGCAGTGAGGGTTATTTTAGCATTCTTAAATATTGGCGCAGTACTTCGACTTCGGCATTGTTGTGGCGATCTTCTTTGGAGGCGAACACCAGAGTGACTTTCTCTTTCTTGGCACGCTGTGCCAAGTCGCGAAGACTTTCGCGGCAGTCGGTTAATTCCTTCAGGTAGCGTTGGCGAAAGTCTCCCCACCCCAGTGAGCCGTTATGGAAGGCTTTGCGGAGGTCACTGCTAGGAGCGACCTCTTTGCGCCATTCATCGATTTTGGCTTCCTCCTTGGACACCCCGCGCGGCCAAATTCCATCGACAAGGACTCTATAACCATCCTGGCTGTGAGGTGACTCGTATGCGCGCTTTAATTCGATATCCATTGTTACCTCCGTATCAGCTTAGTTGGCTTACTTTTTAAGCCTAGTGAATACGTAGCGCTTGTTCTACCTTTCGAATGTTTTGTAAGTCATGACTTATTTAGTGACAGTCCTAGCCCCATGGGATGGTCACGCTGGTTCCGGAAGGTGAGCGGTGTTGGTATGCGTCGGCTGGGTGGTCGTTGTTGGCAGGCTAGTCTGCTTAGAATCCGGCCGATACTTGCGCATGATATAGCGCAAACGCTTCATAACATCTAAATTGGCGGCTTCCATCCGCGCCAGGGCGGCCATCGCCGCATCCATGTCTCCTTCCTGGTGGCGTGTTACGGCCTCGATAGCCTGCTGGTGAACTTGTCGATGCGGCACCTCCAGCGCTTGGAAGTCCTTGTCGCTGTAGAATTGCTGACTACCCGTTCCCGCGTAGTACCACTGGCCCAGGGCGCACTGAGTCTCGTCGGGCAGATCCGTGGCTGTCTTGTCCGAAAGGCCCGGTAAACTTCCAGCTTGATTTCCAATTCCTCCAGGTTGGCCAGTTCCACTTCGCTGAGCATGGCGGAGAAGGAGAGCGCCTTACTGCTTTCATTGGTCAGCTCCAGCAGTTGCTCGGTACGCTGCATTACGTGGCTGGCCTCAGCGCTTAGGCGCTCGGCTTTGCGGGCGTTGTCGTTCATCACACCGTCAACTTGATCTGCCTGACCCATGATGCTGCCGTTGAGCTCGGCGATGCCATGGGTGGCATCGTTGGTGCTTGATGCTAGCCCGCGCACCTCGGTAGCCACCACGGCAAAGCCGCGTCCTGCTTCGCCAGCGCGTGCCGCCTCAATGCTGGCATTAAAAGCGAGCAGCGTGGTCTGCATGGAGATTTTGTCGATGGCGCTTACGAAACTCTCGATACGCCCGGCATCACTTCTAAGCGAGGTAACCTGCTCGGCAGCGTCGCTGATGTGACCATTGAGTGAGCGCAGGTCAGTGACCATGCTGGTCAGGGCATCCTGGCTGCGTTGCGATTCGCTGGCGGTGAAATCTGTATTTTGCTGGTTACTCAATAACAGCTCGGAGAGGTCTGAGAAAGACGTGCGTAACGCCACTACGGAGTCGCCGAATCCAGTGAGGTTGGTAAACAGATGTTGGTGGAGTCGCTGTTGTGCTTCCAAATCATCCACGCGGGTTTGAAGGCGGTCACGCTCGGCACGCAATGCAGCCGCCTGCTTGGTCTCGCCAGCATGAAGCGAAGTGGGTTTCGAAGAGAGCTTTGAAGAGAGTTTGGAGCGAAAAAAATGCATGGCGTCTCCTGGTCATTCGGTTTGCCGCCCATTGTGAATCGGGCGGCACGAGAGGCAATCGTGGGCATGTTAGCCGGCGCGTTCGAACAGCAGGTTGTTTTCCAGGTGAATATGCTCCATCAAGTCGTTGCGAAACTCGCTTAGCCCGGCATATAGCGCACGCCAGGTAGTGCAGGCGCCCTCAGGTGGGCGGATGTTATCGGTGAGGATCATAAGCCGCGCAAGGCTGGCGCCATGGTCATCATGTTCGTGGCGCATCACCGTAATGGGCCCACGGGCCTGGCTACCCTGACCGCGGAGCAGCATGGGGAACAGTACCTGTTCCTCCTTCTGCATATGGCTCTCCATCTCCTGATGCATCGCGTTGAGTAGGTCGGCAAGCCCTCGAGGGCAAGCATCTCGCTCGCCGTGAACCTGCTCTACGCGGCGCGCCATCCGTGTCAGCTCTGGAAGCTGTTCGCGATGCACGTCGTGATAGCGGGACAGGATATGGTCGATCAAAACGGCGTTGCTGGATGCCTGCCAATCATGGCTGCCGGTTTCGTTGGCGGGCAGGGCCTCAAGCTCGGCAGCAAGCATGTCGGGATCCAGGATGGCGCGCTTTGCCGCTTCTCGCAGAGTGACCTGGCCACCGCAACAGAAGTCAATGTGATGAGCATGGAAGATACGGGTGGCACCCGGTAGCGAAAGGGCAATGTGGCCTACGGTTTGGTCAAGAAGGTTCATAGTGATTCCGTAATAGGGGACGATTACAGTTATGTATTAGCAAATCCTATGCCAGTTTTTATTATTTAAAAATCAAATGGTTATGATTTCGTGGTGAAATTAACCCAGTTGTGATAGGGTGAAAAATACCTTTTGAGGTTATTTTTACCATGCTTGATGACACGTTATTGGCGGATCTTGTTACTGATTTGCCTAGCGCCGTGCGGTTGCAGCGTCTGGTGCGCACCCTGCGTGAGGAGTTTTGCTGCGGTGCGGTTTGCTTACTGCGCTTGGAAGAAGGCGCTTTGATGCCGGTGGCCGTGGATGGGCTGGCCCGCGAGGCATTGGGACGACGTTTTGAGGTATCCCATCACCCGCGCTTGGCTACCATCCTCGCCAGCCGTCGTACCACGCTCTTCCCACCCGATGCCGATCTGCCGGATCCCTACGATGGCCTGGTGGAGCAGCAGCTTGGCCAGCCGTTGCATGTCCACGATTGCATGGGTATTAGCTTGTACGTAGAAGGTGAGCCCTGGGGGGTCTTAACCTTGGATGCATTGGTGGCGGGCACGTTTGATTCAAGTGCCTGTGTGGCATTGGAACGCTATGCTCTGCTGGTCGAGGCGGCGGTACGGGTTAGTCGCCTGGAACGGGATCTGCGTGCGCTACGCATGACTTATCAGGAAGGTGACTTGCGTTTTTCACCACCGGAAGCGCGCGATATCCTTGGCCATAGCGCTGTGCTTCAGCGGCTGCTAGCCGAGCTTGATGTGGTGGCGTCAGCTGATCTGACGGTGCTGCTAAGTGGTGAAACTGGGGTGGGAAAGGAGCTGTTTGCACGCCGTTTGCATCGTCACTCTTCACGGCATCAGGCGCCGCTGGTTCAGGTTAACTGTGCTGCACTGCCTGAGTCACTGGCTGAAAGCGAGCTTTTTGGACATGTGAAAGGGGCATTTTCCGGTGCTGTCACTGCGCGTGCTGGACGTTTCGAGGCAGCCGATGGCGGCACTCTGTTCCTTGATGAAGTAGGCGAGTTACCTATTTCGGTACAAGCCAAGCTGCTGCGTGCTTTGCAGGAGGGCGAAGTACAGCGACTGGGTGAAGACACGCCGCGTAGAGTCGATGTGAGAATCATTGCTGCCACTAACCGCCTACTGGCTGAATCTGTGCGTGAGGGAGGTTTTCGCGCCGACCTTTATCATCGGCTGTCGGTCTATCCGGTGGCCATTCCACCGCTGCGCGAACGCGGTAGCGACACGCTGGTGCTGGCTGGTCACTTTCTTGAAATCAACCGTATGCGTCTTGGGGTGCGCAGCCTGCGCCTTTCGTCAGAAGCCGAGGAAGCGTTACTCGCCTATGCCTGGCCAGGCAACGTGCGTGAATTGGAGCACGTGATTAGCCGTGCGGCGATTAAGGCGCTCAGCCAAGGTGCCAGACGCGACGATATAATCACCCTGATACCCGAGTGGCTCGACCTGCCCAATCCTACGAGGCGAGCGGTTGGCAGCGAGAATGAACTGAAGGTGTCGGGGGCGGTAGCCCCGCAGAGTCTTCGTAAACGGGTAGAAAAGTCCCAGCGCCAAGCCATCCGTGATGCCTTGGAATCCTGCGATGGCAGCTGGGCGGCGGCGGCCCGCTATCTGGTAGTAGACCCAAGCAATCTACATAAGCTAGCCCAACGGTTAGGGCTCAAGTAACGGTGCATGCACTATGCCCAACTAATATCAGAACCACGGGGATTAAAAACCCAGGGCCTAGGGTGCTAGTTTCAGCCCTGGGGCGAAGTTGAGTCCGTCTCCTGTGAGTTACTCTTAAACCATGCCTCAGTAAGCCCAAACAATAGCCATCAGTAAACCCCATGCCAACACCCCGGCGGCCATCACGGTGTAAGTAGCGGACATCGTTGTTACGTCATTCTCGGAGCGTTTACACAGAGCCTGGAGCCCGTGATAGACCAAACTGCAAGAGATTCCTAGTGCCACCAGTACTGCCACAGCATTGAACAACAGGCTGGGGATCAGCAGAGCAATTGCTGCTGACCAAAGTGGCAAAGGTGCCAGTGCTGCCACCAGATAAGCATCGTGGTAGCTAATCGAGAGCTCACGATCGCTATTGACCACCGCGTGAATTAGCCAGCCCATTACGAAGAAGGTGAGCAACTCGGCCAGGAACAGGATGGTGGTGATGAAGCGCCACTGCCGATCGGCGAAGCCTGGAGCGAAAATATCCCCGTAGTGTGTACCGGCGTAATAGAGCATCACTGGAGGTAACAACGACATGGGTAGCACTATGCACCAGGCAAGAGTGGCTATTGAAGGATGGCGTTGCTGGAGGTCTTTCCATCCCGCTAAATGTGTAAAGGGTAGTTGAATAATGGTTAGAGGGTTCATTGTCTAGCCTCGCAGTCGGTTGTGATCGTCATTGGTCCTAAAATATCATGCCGTGATATTATATTTTAAGAATTAGGACTCCTAGGGGGGTCTGTCAAGAGGTAGCCCGCTTTTATCTTAAGGAGATATCATGAGCCATACGAATCAGCAGGATTGGAATCCCCGTGCGGAGAGCGTTCTGGATGATCAAATCGCTGCTTATGACAAAATGCGCGATTGTTGTCCGGT